>Ga0066191_10000004_pt1 | contig 79815 bp, 76 predicted proteins | sample WorMettanBELIZE2_FD_58705 | JGI IMG/M metagenome (GOLD analysis project Ga0066191, IMG submission 58705) | Marine gutless worms symbiont microbial communities from Max Planck institute for Marine Microbiology, Germany - Olavius tantulus... | ecosystem: Host-associated > Annelida > Digestive...
ACCGGCGGAAGTCTTTAAGGCCGAGTGTTGCACTTAAACATTGAATGCAGGAAACAAATTACATAACACCAAACACCAAACACAAAATACCAAACACAGAACACGCAAAGGCAAACTTGGCTGAAAACAGCAACATAATCCCGACCAAAACGCCTAAAACCGCCATTGTCATCATCCCTCCCGAAGCGTGCCAGGAACGCATCCAGCGGATCCGGAGAGCCCATGATCGTTCCTTGCGCCGCTGGATGCCGCACATTACCCTGCTGTTTCCGTTTCGACCGGCCGAAGACTTCGATGAGATTGAGGCACAGCTGCAGGCGGCCTGTGAAGCGTTTCAGCCATTCGATATCGAACTGACGGAGTTTCGTTTTTTCCGGCATGCCAGAAATCGATGCACCGTCTGGCTGGCTCCGGAGCCGGAGCAGCTTCTGATCCGTTTTCAATCGCACCTCTGGCGGGTGGTTCCGGAATGCGATGACGTGCGGAACCATCAGGGGGGCTATCGTCCCCATCTGAGTGTCGGCCAGAGCCCAAACATATCTTCCTGTGTCACGCTCATTCAAAAATTGTCCGCAGAGTGGGCGCCGGTTCGATTCCGCGTATCCGACATCGCCATGATTCGAAGGGGCGACCCACCGGATGACGTGTTTGCTATAGATCGGAAAATCCCTTTGTTTTAAGATTTCGTGAAAATCGTACTCACCACAGTGGGTTCCCGGGGAGACATTCAGCCGATTCTGGCCCTTTCCATCCTGCTTCAGGATGCCGGACACAATGTTGTATTTACCGGGCCGCCGGAAAATCGCGCATGGGTCGAATCCAGGTCGATACGATTTTCACCCGTGGGAGCCGATTTCATGGCCTTTGTTGCCAGGTTTCCGGATGTTCACTCGCCGCGACACGCAGGGGCCATTCTTCGATTTCTAAAGGGTGAAACCCTCCGCCAATTCGAAACGTATCCCGCCCTGTTCAAAGGGGTCGATCTGGTGCTGGCGGCATCCCTGAGTTTTGCAGCTGCATCGGTATGCGAAAAGATGGGTATTCCCTACCGGTTTATCGCATTCTGCCCCCAGGTTTTCCCTTCACTCCATCATCCGTCTGTTATGGCAAGGGATCACACTCGGGGCCGGGCATGGAATCGAATGACGTGGCGGATGCATATGATTTTGGATCGAATGGTGTTTCGACCCATGATCAACCGGTACCGGCGTGCGATCAGGCTGCCGCCGTTACAACAGAACGGTCTCGGGCATATGCTCGGAAGCTACCCATTGCTGGCGGCGGATAACGTGCTCGCGCCCTTGCCCGATGATATCGCGCTGGCGGTCACACGCATCGGCAGCCTTCAGCTTTCCCGGGACAGTACGCTCAGTGGCGGCATGCGCCGGTTCCTGGAGGAGGGGATGCCACCCATCTACGTTGGCTTTGGAAGTATGCCCCAATCAGATCGCCGGGCCATTGCCGCCATGGTACTTGGGGCGGCTCGGTCACTTGGACAACGGGTGATATTTGCGTTTGGAATCGAAAAAAGGATTTCCAGGGACTGCTATTTTGTGGCCGAAGCGGCCCATCCGGAATTGTTTCCGAGGCTCTCGGTAATTGTGCATCATGGCGGCGCTGGAACCACCGCCACAGCTTCCCGATCGGGTGTTCCCCAGATCCTGGTTCCCCATATACTGGATCAGTTTTACTGGGCGCGACAAGTCTGTCGGCTCGGCATCGGACCGAAACCCATACCGCGAAGCCGGCTGAATCGAAAGCGTATACAGGAGCGATTGACCGCGATTCTGACGAATTCCGAATACCGCCATCGGTCCCGTCGCATCCGAAAGGCGATTCAGTCCGTGCCTGAGGTGGATGTGGTCGCTAAAACACTCTCCTGAACCCGGCATGAAATCTTTTCAGACCCCTGAACCCGGCATGAAATCTTTTCAGATAGCGGAAAAGAGCTATGTATTACACAGCTCGTCTTTTTGGAATGGCTTGTATTTACAAAGGATTTTCTTATAGTAGGAGAGACCTTTGACGCTGTGATTTCGGGTTTTTTCAATGCCGACATGAACCTCCCGCTTTTCATGGGGCTCATGCCGCGGATGGATGACCACCGTGCCGATCTGGATATCCGTATTTTTCTCGAATTCATCGAGCACTACGTTGAGCATATCTGAGATCACCACATGACTCATGGCCCGGATGATCTTATCGTTCCGTTTGTATCCCTCTTCCATTGAGACTTACCTCCAAACTGGCCGTTCGCGCTGTAGTCTCTTAAATTAACCAGCCTCATCTGAGTGTCAAAAGATAATATGGTATAAAAATTCGGATAGTTAGAGTTTTATCCGCTCAGTCGGGGGGAAGACCACGTGAAATGATGTGACATGCGTTGTGGGCGCTTCCGGATCGAGAAGGCAGGCAAGGGCGGTGATCAGCTCGTCAAGGAGACGGTCAGTCGGTCACCTTCGATAACTGTGGGATATTTTATCAGGCTGTCGTGTGTCGCCCGACATGACCTGACCGCTGTAATCGTATGTGGTTTGATTCACGCTGCAGCATTGCAGCTTTTCGGTGTTTGGCAGGGGATCTATCCGCCTCCCCATGTGGGTGCAACGGTTTTTGAATGCAACCAATCGATTGTCCGGACCCCGCACCACAAGCACCCGGTTCGGTAACCCCTTCCCTTTCAGGCGGATGGCCCCTTCAGGCTCCTTGAGTTCTGGGACATCCGCGAGCGTGAGGTGTATTTTACCGTCGGCATAAGACCAACAGGCGTCATTTGGCGGTTGACGGGTGTTGCAGATTCCGAATAGCCGTTTAAAATAACCCCTAAGAAGATCGTCTCCTGAAGATATGCGTTAAGGCAGATCGAGAGCCATGGGGTTAGACGTTAGGATTGGATGATTTTCAAATCCGAAATTCGAATCCGCCACAGGCGCACAAGTCTCGAAATTCGAAACACAATGGAAAGAACAATTATTTATTTTGTGCCAGTTTTTCTACTTTTTCAACATACGCCTGGATGTCACATTTCCGCTCCAGGCCCGAGGCGGCCATATAGCGCACCTTCCCGAATATGGGACGTTCCGGCCAGGCCCGATCGTGGGTTCCGTATATCCAGGAAACTCCGGTATAGGAATTCGGATCCCGGCCATCCAGAAAGTACTTGTTATTGAGGGCCAGGGTTGTTTTAAAACCGTTTTCTGGGGTGTCGCTCCACTCCAGGATCTTTTTTCCCCAATACATCCGCATGTAGTTGTGCATAAAGCCGGTCACCCGCATTTCTTTCATGGCGGCATTCCAGTAGGGATCATGCGTTTCGGCATTTTCAAGCTGTTTTCGAGTGTACCGAAATTCTCGAGGATCTTTCTTATGGCGCTGCAAGGTCTGTTTTGCCCAGCTGGGAAGGCTGCTGAAATTGTCATAACCCGGGGTGTATTCGACGAAATTCATGGCCAGTTCTCGTCGTACAACAAGCTCTTCCAGATAGGCTTCTTTGGCCTCTCCATCTGTTGCACGGGCGGCCTTAATGTTGAGCGCGATGTATGCCGGTGATATCTGTCCGAAGTGCAGGTAGGGACTCATATAAGATACATCGGCTATCTGTGGCTGGTTACTGTTCGTATGATACGAGGCCAGATGTCTCCAGATAAACAGCCAGAGCTGGGCCACAGCCCTGGACGTGCCGCCATGGAAAAAGCGGGATACCGGCGGTACGCTTCGATCAATATCCATGCGTCGCACAAAGGCATCACCCAGATCGCGTATATTGTCTTTGAATTTCATCCGCAATGAGTCCACCCGCAAGGGACGGGCCACGAACGGTATCAGGTACCTGTCCAGCAGTCGGTGAATTTTGGGGCGGATGGTACGCGCCGCATATTGGGCTTTTTCCGATACGGCCTCTACCGGAACGATCACGTCGCTTTCCACCTGAATGACCGGGCAGGAGGCCTTTGATGCCACTTCCTGCCGCCATGCTTTCTGATGCTTGAGATAACCCCGGTCACAAATGATGGCAGAGGCCCGCTTGGCAGCCTCGAGGGCGACATCCGGAGGATTTCCCATGCGGACCACCATCCGGATACCTCGACGGGCGAGGGTTTGGCGAGTTTCCATCAACCCTTCGAACATAAACGTGTAATGCCGGAGGTTCGCCTCTGGGTATTGATCGGTGACACCAAAAATCACGACCACGGTCTGACCGCTGTGGTTGGCCAACTCGATAGCGTACTCAAGGGCATGATTCCAGACAGCCCGCTGGCTTTGCTGCATCCAGTAAAGGATGAAGTCCCCTTTGCGGAGCGGAACTTCGTTGAGGCGCTGGATACGATCCTGGAAGATATCTAATGGGAACATGGAATCCCTGTGTATTGTGAGGCACCCCCTGGCACCGATGCACATCCGGGCTTCAATGCTGGGGCCGGAGGACGCGGCCTTTTATTTGGTTTTTTTGTGACCTGCAGCCTTCCGGAGGTTGAGCCAGTCTCTCATTTCAGTCAGATTTCGCGACAGGTGATATCGGCCGTCGGCGAACACGCCGTAGTCGCCGCCGCCGCCCATGGCAGAGGCAAAACGAGTTGTGTTGGCATAAAACAGCCAGTTGTCGCTCCAGAGCTTTTCGATGAATTCATCAAAGGGATTGGCCTTTGCCGACAGCCCTTTGGCATACCCCTTATCCCAGGCTTCTTTCATGAGCATCGTGGCTGTGAGGGTGGCCTCGTTTGTTCGCTGGATGGTGTTTTCAAAACGTCTCCAGAACCCGTTGACCCAGGACATGTCATGGCAATTCATGCAGATCCCCTGAAGACTCCGGGTTCTTCGCGCCTGCTCCTTGGAATCGATAAGGAAACCTTCCGCAAAACCCCCCGTGAAATCCGTTGGCAGGGGAAGGCCGTCTTTGTTTCGAATAATGGTGGTGTCCGGCTGTTTTGGGTAAGGGTGCGCATAGATGAGCCCGAACAGCCGCCATGGCAGACGGTCATTCATCTGGTGGCTGCGTTCGATGACGGTTTCCCCTTCGGTATTGACCAGCAGGCTGATATGGCAGGCCGCACAGGTGGGGGCGGTAAAATCCTGCCCGACAGTCCAGGGAACGGGTGTAAAATCCCAGCCTTTCTTTTTGGTGCTGAAAATGTTTCCGTGTTTGCTGGCGCTGTAGACTTTATACACCGGTACATCCGGTCCGATATGACACTCCTGGCAGGTATAGGGTTTTCGGGCCATCGCGATGGAAAATTCATGGCGCGTGTGGCACGCGGAACAACTGCCCCGACTGCCGTCCAGGTTGATCCTGCCGACCCCCTGGTTGGGCCAGCCGGAAATCACTGAAAACTCCAGTTCACCGGCGGCATCGGTGTCGCGCACTTCGGTACCGGTGACTTTCAATACCGTACCGTGACAGTAATAGCAGGCTTCCGCTTTGGTGTCTTCGTCTGTGGCGCCGAATGTGATCTGATCTCTCTGGATAGATGCCGACCCGAGGATACTCTGCTCCAGTTTCTGGAATACCGCATTTTCAGACAGATTTTTCACGGCATAGGACATGAGATTGCGTGAAAACTGTTCCACCTCCGTCTTGTGGCAGGTTTTGCAGTCGTCCGGACTGACCACCACATGAATGTCGTATCCGTTGTGCTCGATGGTGTCGGCATGTGCCTCCGGCCTCAGGGTATGGCATTCCGCACACCCGACCGAATGGGACCGAAGTTCCTTGGGCACCTCTTTGTTGGAGATTTTGCTGGCCAATCCCTTTACGGCAAGGGCCTGCTCCGGAGTGACATTGGCGTGGCGGCTTTTTTTCCAGCCCTCGACAATACCGGGTTGAAAAGTGCTGTGGCAATCGATGCACTCACTGGTAGCCTCGCTCAGCGGCGCTTCAGCGGCGACATTACCGATACCCCAGAATAGAACATTCAGGCCAAGAACAGCGATGATCACGTTTTTCAACATGTTCCTCTCCGATTTTCTGAAATCGAATTCTTCTGTGTTATTTCCGACCCATATCGAAACCACACGTTCGCCCGAGAAATTATCACACACGTCAAAACACCTCAACCCGAACATGGCTTGCCATCTATTTCGTTGGCGTCATGGTCCATGGGAGATCAGCGATCGCTTTCGGCCCGGATTTTCAGCGCGCGATTCATGGCCCGGAAACCCTTACGGGCCCCGCCGATGACCATGCCGCCAACCAGGGGCACCAGAACGCCCCGAAATTCTTCATTCTGGCTAAACCGTGTGATTTCAGGAGCTTCAGGATGGATCAGGAACCGATGTTCTCCATCGAACAGGCCTTGAACGCCGAGACTGCCTCGCCAGCGGATCTCTTTGCCCGGCACGACGCTTAACAGCCGGGGGCGGATGCGCATCGGCAAACCATCGGGGATTTTGAGCAGCAACTTGAGAAATTCTCCTGGGGCAATCCGTCCGTGGGCTCGTCTGATAAATGGATTCCAGTCCGGGTATTGTTCAAAGCGTATCAGAATATCCCAGACACGTTCTGCCGGGGCGTGAATGACGATGCTTTCTTCAATGAATTTCATAACGATATTCCGTATCTATGGGATATGCTAAAGGGAGTTCAGGTGTTGCCTGAGTGCGCCGGCCCGGTTCAGGATGCGCTCCTTTTCCTTCATGCGGTCCCAGGTACGATACATCATGCCGATACGCGGATTTGACGCCAAACGGTCCCTGTGGCGCGCAAAGAATTCCCAGTACAGCGCGTTGAACGGGCAGGCGTGATCGCCGAATTTCTCTTTGTGCCGGTAGTGGCAGTCTCGGCAGTAATCGCTCATGGAATGAATATAGCGGGCGGAGCTGATGTAGGGCTTGGTGGCAATCCGACCACCATCGGCAAATTGGCTCATCCCACGGGTGTTCGGCTTTTCCACCCATTCGACGGCATCAATGTAAATCCCCAGGTACCATTCGTCCACCGCATCCGGGTGAACACCGGCCAGCAGGGCAAAATTTCCGGTCACCATCAGCCGCTGGATATGATGGGCATAGGCGTGTTCAAGGGATTGACCGATGGCCGCCTTCAAACATGCCATCCGGGTGTCGCCGGTCCAGTAGAAGTCAGGCAGCGCCGCGTCATGATTGAAAAAATTCATTTCGGAAAAGTCGGGCATCAGATCCCAGTATACCCCCCGCATATACTCACGCCAGCCGAGAATCTGGCGGACAAATCCCTCGACCTGCTGGACGCTGATTTCCTCACGGCGCTCCCACTCGATCATGGCAGCCCCGATCACCTCCATGGGATGGAGCATTTTGGTGTTCATGGAATATGACAACCGTGAGTGAAACAGAGCCCAGCTTTGTGTGGTCATAGCGTCCTGGTACGTGCCAAACCGGGGCAGCGCGTCTTTTAGAAACGCTTTCAGGAGGGCGAGTGACTGGGAACGGTCGATGGGCCAAATAAATCGTTCGGGACGGATCTTGCCGAAAGTCCGTACTCCGGAGGATTCGATGGTTTCTACAATGTCAGTCACATTATTGTTGAAGATCAACGGCTCGGGTATGGGTACCTTCCCGTCGTAGGGCTTGCGATTCTTTACATCGTAATTCCATTTGCCTCCCACAGGTTTTCCATGTTCCATCAGGATGTCGAATTCCTTGCGCATCCGGCGGTAAAACGATTCCATCAGATACCGTTTCTTTCCGGCAAACTGGATTGCGATGGCATCCCGATCGGTGAGGAAGTGTTCTGTATCCCGAATCTTCCAGGGTAGGGCAAGCCGTTCGGCAATATCCTTTAGCTGGCGGTCGAGTCGATACTCGTCCGGGTTCAGAAATTCAAAATGGGATACCCCCTCGTTCCGGATGGTGAGTTCCAGGTTTTCTTCAAATGACTGGCGATTCTCCGGATCATCCAGATGGATATAGATGACCCGATGTCCCAGTTTTTGAAGGCGGGCCGCAAATGCGCGCATGGCCACAAAAAAAGCGGCTACTTTCTGGATATGGTGCTTGACATAGTCGGTTTCCTGGCGGACCTCCATGAGGATGTATGTGACGTTCGGATCCGTATGGCGGAACCAGGCATGCTGCTCATCGAGCTGATCGCCCAGTATCAAACGCAAAGTTTTCTTAGGCATATGGAGTCCATTTCTCAGTAAATATGAACAATCCTCGTGCCGCCGATGCGCCTGGCAGACGCTCATGGCGTGCTGGAATATTGGGGTCTTCCGGATAACCGATTGTATTTCTTCAGTCGTAGACACTCACGCCAGTGAGTTTCTACTAGACGTGATTCCGGAGCTTAAGGGCGACCGGATGGGGCCGCAGGTATACCTGCCGGGCCAAATAGGGCTGCTGATATTTTCGGACATAATGGTTAAAGAGGGTGATCGGCACCACCAAGGGCACGAGCCCCTTGCGATAGTCATCGATAATTTCGAGAAGCTCCTGTTTCTCATCGGGGGTGAGCTGTTTTTTGAAATACCCCAGCATGTGCTGGAGCACATTTCTGTTCTTTTTGAGGGTGGTCCGAAGACGCAGGGCTTCGGTCAGCGTGGCTTCATAGGTGGCATAGAGTTCTTTGATCGGCAGGGATTTACCTGTGGCCACCAGTTTGCCCATGGCCCGGTAGTGCTTCGGCCTGTGGGAGAGGATCAGCAGCTTGTGACGGGTATGAAAATCCACGAGAGTTCCGACACTTCGCCGTTTGGCCAGCGTTTCCCGCCAACGCTTCATGGTAAAGATCCGCTCGATGAAGTTCTCTCTCAGATACGGATCGTTCAAACGGCCTTCCTCTTCCACCGGTATCAGAGGGAAGTGCTCCGTAAACTCCCGGGCCCAGATTCCGGTGCCCACCTTGTGAGGCATCCCTTTGTCCGTATAGACCTTCACCCGGAAAAGTCCGCTGCTGGGTGAATCCTTCTTAAAAATATACCCACAGAGATCCTCCTTCTCGAGCGCTTTAAGCCGGGTCTTGGCCCATTTTTTCATCTGGTCCGTGTGGTCGATTTTGGTTTTCAGGGTGAGCAACCGGGGCGACTCGGGATTTCCGACAAGGCGCATGCTTTCCCTGGGAACCGGCATCCCGCATTCCACTTCTGGACACACCGGAACGAAATCAAAGTATTTACTGAGAATATCCGTGATGTATCGGTTTCTTTTATGGCCGCCGTCATATCGGACCGGTTCACCGAGCAGGCAGGTGCTTACGCCAATCCTGATGGGTTCGGTCATGGTAACTCCTTCTCTTTATCCAACGGTTTCCATGTGTTGAGCACTATCGTGACGCATGTTCGCCCCAGAACCACCTGTTTTCATGATTCGCATCAGGTCGGACATACCAGTTCCCCGGTACACCGGCAAGCCGCTGCGCTCCCCTACCGTCGTTTGAGACGCTTCTCCGACGTTCGAAATTGTGATATCTGGGCGGAAGTCTTTTTTGGAGGAACAGATGCAAGAAACGATCAGAACGCTGGTACAGCAACGGAACATCTGTGTATTGGCGACGGCGGAGGGTAACAAACCCCACTGCAGTCTCATGGCCTACATCGCCGATGAGGACTGCCGAACCATCTATCTGGCGACCCACCGCAGCCCCCAAAAGTATCGTAACCTCGTTCATAACCCCCATGTCAGCCTGCTCATCGATACTCGAGGGGAAAGCCAGCGGACCCGTACCAAAGCGCTAACGGTCGCCGGTGTTTGTGAGACGATTGATACCGATCCAAAGAGATCCCGAATTTGTCGTCGCCTGCTGGAGGTCCACCCCCACCTGAAGTCGTTTCTGGAACATCCGGAGGCGGTCATACTCGGCATCCAGGTCGTCTCCTTCCTGCTTCTGGATGGCCTGACTCAAGCAACCTACGAAGCAGTATAACCCTTATTAGTGTCGGATGTGCGGCCTAATCGGCCCCAGGATTTCTGTCGCTCGACAACGTGACAATACCGAGAAAACCATCCACCGTGATGACATGGCCGGTTCGGATCCGCGTGGTGGCCTCCGGAATGCCGGTGACGCACGGCAATCCGTACTCGCGGGCAATTATCGCGCCATGGATGAGCATGCCGCCGCGCCGCTCTACAATGCCGGCCGCCAATGGTACGATATAGGTCATATTCGGGTCTACCGCATCGACTACAAGTATTTCCCCGGATTTAAAATTCGCAATTTCCGCCGGATCGGCGACTATCCGTGCCTGTCCCCTGACAATGCCGGGCCCGGCGGGCTGTCCGACGAGTTGTCTGGCCTGGGCGGTATACTTTCCCGTTGGCTCGGATTCCCCCGAAGAAGAGGAAATGCCTCCGAATTGGGCTCCCTCTACGAGCTCCTGGAGACCCCGGCTCGAAACGCCCCCTGACAGACGCTTTTTTCCTTCGTTCACCGCAGCGATCAGCTGTGCCTCGATCCGGCCGATCATTATGTTGTCATCATCCCGAATGCGGTAACTGGCTCTCGCCAGGTCGAGCAGGGCTTCGGCCTCTGTCCGCTCCGCCGGGGGGAACGTATCGAAAAATTGCTGTCGGAGGGTCTCTGCCGCCTGCGATACGGCCTTTTTGGGTAGGCGTGGGTGATCCGCCAGTTCCAGCACAATCTTGATGAGGGCCTCGGGTCCCTGACCGCACTGTTTGCCGCCGGTGACTGGACAGGACAGGTCACCGAAGCTGTCGATGAAACGCTCCATTTGCTCTTCGAACAGCGGGTTTAGAATCGCGTCCCGGCGCTCATCAATGGCCTGCCGGAGCAACGGGTCTTCCCGGACCAGGGCAGCCAGTTCTTCAAGGGCCTCGTTGCGCTGCACGTTTACCAGTGGGGTCTGACCGAGAAGCTGCATAAACTCGTACGGGTCTTCCGGTTTCACCCGCTCGTTATAGATTTGGCCGAACAGGCGGATGCCATGGGCAAAGGGGATGAATTCCGACCAGTAGACGTCCACCCAGCGCGTGTTGATGGCACTTCGGCGACGGATTTCATCGGTGAGCGCCGAAACAGATAGAGCTTCCAGATCCACTTTTGAAAGAGTTTCGGCTTCACGGGCCATGGACGGCAGTCGTTCCCTCTCGATCGTCTCACGAAGGGTCTTTAGATTCTAAAAACTTCGGTGGAGACTCAGGTACCATCCGCGTTGATCGCCGGCGTCAGCTTCCACGCTTGTGGTGATGGGACGGGATTGAAGAAGGAAAAATCGGCCATCGAGAAGGGTCCACTCCACATCCTGGGGAAAATCCCAGAAGTCCTCCAAGGTCATGGCCAATTCGAATAACGCGCGTACCTGACCCGTTTTGAGCGGGGGAACGGCCTGCAGGCCCTCAGGAAGCGATGCTCTGGCGGTGCCATGGGATGTTGGTATGACCCATTGTTTCCGTGATGTCGCGATGTGTTCGGAAACTTTCCGACCGCTTCGTATACACCGCCATCGGTCCGGCTGGATACGTCCGTCGACCAACCCCTCATTTAGGCCGTGGACCGCTTCGATGACACCCTTGGCGTCGTCGGCAGGATCCATGGTGAACACGACACCGGACGCCTCACCCGCCAGGGTCTCTTGCAAAACCACGGCCATGGCACTGCGCTCTGCATTGAGCCCGGATTCCTTCCGATACAAAAGCGCACCATCGGACCAGAGGGACGCCCACACTTTTCGAATGCCATCGAGTATGTCTGTTTCCGATATTAAATGGATGTGGGATTCATGAAGTCCGGCAAACGAGGCCCCCTCCATGTCTTCGTCTATGGCCGATGAACGGACAGCGATCGGCACACCGGAAAAACAAGACCGAATGACCGCGAGCAATTCGCTTTTCAATCCGCTGGGAAACGGCCGGGTGAGGAACAGATGCCGAATTCGTGCGGCACAGTCCCAGATTTCCTCCCATCGCATCAGGTTTGGATCTTTTCGATTCAATTCCAGCAGGATGCGTTCCTTGAGCCCTGCTTCATGGACAAACGCCATGTACGCATCGGTGGTCAGGAAGACGGTCTTCGGCAAGGCAAAACCTGCGTGATGCATGCGCCACAGGGTGTATCCCTTGCCGCCGATTCGCCGGTTGTCTTCCACCCCGGCAGAATCCATGGGAATGGCAATGGTCATGGGTTGATATGAAGCTCCATCACGTTCTGAAATCTTTCCACCAGATAATAACGCTGAATGGCCACTTCGATGACGCGGGTCGTGGCCGCGGAAACAAATGTATCCAGGTAGGGATGTCGGGCGAGGTATGTCTTCAGGAGCCCCTCGCTGCTAGGGTTATCCATCACAGACGCTGTTCCCAAAGCAGTCACGGCCGCTGCCGAATGAAAATCGGCGTCTTGGTGGGTTCGACTGTCGATCAGCAGTGAGACTCTCGGATCCGCCATCAGGTTGGCATACTTTCGGGTGGTCTCCGGGGTCGTGAACAAAATTCGTGTCAAATCCCCACTGGCCGCGAAAGCGATCAGGCTGGAATAGGGGAAACCCTGGTCGTGGGTCGCCAGGACCGCCAGTTTCTGGGTGTTCAGGAGTTCGGCGACCTTTTCCCGGAGTTGGGTAACGGTATCCTGTCTTGGGCCCATGATGGCGTTAGTCCTTGGGGAGCATGATGCGAACCGTGTCTTCCCGTTTCGGACCGGCCCCGATCAACGGGAGTTCCATATCCAGCTTGAAAAAGACCAGAAACCGGACTTCACGGCGGTCCTTCTCCGGGGGATACGTACGACGCCGAAGTTCGTAAAGAAGTTCGCTGTCCACTTCCTCCCGGACCATGGTCAGAAAGAGGCGTTTACCCTTGTACCCCGGGCCCTCCTCGATGAACAGGTAGGTCGCATGGGGATTTTCACGGACATTTTTGTGTGTCAGCCGATCCCTCATAATGAATGCCAGGGTGTCGTCTTCCATGACATGGGGCCGGGAATATACGGCCGCGTCGACCCGGCCGTCGGCACTTGCTGTGGATAAAATTCCGACACCCGTGATGCCTTCAAAATAGTTCTTCAACTCATCCATTGTCGACATGTGACATACCTCCCATCGTTAGAGAAAATCTGTCGGATCAGAGCTCGGAATTCGGCAGGGCGCACGTCCGATGCAGTTTCGGGATGAATCGCTCCGGGCGCTTCAGAATCGGCTTGCCGATGGTTTTGGCCATGGCCTGGAGCATTCCGGTAAAAATCCGTTGATGGAACGGATACATGGAATGCCAGTACATCAGCCCGCTTAAACCCTTCGGAAGAAAACGGGATAACAGCTGAAGATCGGTTTGTTCGCTACCGACAGGGACGATATCGATCCGGAGCATGGCTTCCCCCGGAAGTTTCATCTCCGCCAGCAGATACAGCCGATGGGGTGGATCCACTTCCAGTACCCGCCAGACGTCAAGGGCATCGCCGACCCGGATTTCCTCGGGATCCCGCCGACCGCGGCGCAGACCGACCCCACCGACCAGTTTGTCCATCCAGCCGCGAAGTTCCCAGAGTAGTTTTCCGCTGTACCAACCGGTGTCGCCGCCGATCCGGCTCACCGGCCCCCACACCTCATCGGGTGTGGCCTGCAAGCGGATGCGGTAGCCGCATTCGAAAACACTTCCCCCGGCATAGTCCGCATCACCGCAATAGGCCCATTCCGGGGGCACCACATCGCCGGCATCGGACCAGCAGGTATCGATCTGACATTGGGCAACCCGTTGCAGTGCGGTTCGGATGGCCTCCCGGCATCCGGTCAGCGTCAACGGTATGATGTCCCGAATCCGATTGTCCTTGCAGATAACCGGTACGCCCAACCCTTCGGTCAACGGCATCGCAATGGCTGCAGGGACCGGTGTGACGAGGTGAATCCAGTAGGCGCTGAGTTTGGGGGTCAAGACCGGCACCGGAAAGATCTGTCGTTTCGGCAGCCCGGCTTCTTCGAAAAAGATGTCGATCAACTCCCGATAGGTTAAGATATCGGGTCCCCCGATATCGAAGGATTCTCCCGTTGCGGCTTCCGGTTCGAGACATCCCTGGAGGTAGCCGAGAACGTCGCCGATGGAGATGGGCTGGACCGGCGTATGTACCCAACGGGGTGTGACCATCACCGGCAGCCGTTCCACCAGGTAGCGGAGCATTTCAAAGGAAGCGCTTCCGGAGCCGATAATCATGGCCGCCCGGAGAACCGTTGTCGGGACCGGTCCGGACCGGAGAATGTCAGCGACTTCGTGTCGGGATTTGAGATGATCGCTCAACCGCAGATTGGAGATCTCGCCCAATCCCCCCAGATAAATGATGCGTTCAAGCCCTTCAGCGGCAGCCGCATGGGCCATGTTCTGGGCGCCGATCCGGTCGGCCTCGGCATAGCCACCTTTTTGGGCGATCATGGAATAGACCAGATAATACGCCGCGTTACAGCCGCTGGCGGCCCGGGTGAGGGCCGCTCTGTCCAGGACATCACCCTGGACGAGTTCTATCTGTTCATGATTGGCCCAAGGCCGGCAGGCGAGTTTTTCCAGGGATCGCCCCAGAGCCCGAATCCGATAGCCGGACTCGAGAAGACGCGGTATCAAACGCCCGCCGACATACCCGGTCGCGCCCGATACAAGGATGGCAGGTTGCGGCATATTTACTCCCCCGACATGGAACGTGGACAGGTGGGCCTTACCATAAGGGTTAACCGGAAAAATCGCAATATTCCGAAGCCAACAATCGGGTGACAGAGTCCCCGGTGAGCATTATGTTGGAAGTTGTCTTACCAACGTTCACAGGACCCGGCGCCCGTGGCTGCGTCGAAATTTTGAGATCGCAGGGAAAAAACTCGATGACACGTGAAGTTTCTGCCGATCTATCCTTCGAGTGGATCCGAAGGATAGCCGACATCAATCGGGCCGAATGGGATGCCCTGGCGGTGCCCCTGGATACACCGCTTTTGGAATGGGATTGGCTCTTTTTGATGGAGGAGTCCGGGAGCATATCCCCGAAGAATGGTTGGCTGCCCAACCACCTGGTGGTCCGGCGCGGGGGGAAACTGGCGGCGGCGGCGCCACTTTACATCAAAGGACACAGCGCCGGCGAATTTGTTTTCGATCATGCCTGGGCGGATGTGGCCGGACAACTGGATATTCCCTATTACCCGAAACTGGTCGGCATGAGCCCGGTGACCCCGGCCGTGGGATATCGATTCCTGATGGCTCCTGGAGAGGATGAACCACGGATCACCGGCCTCATGATGCCGGTCATCGACAAATTCTGCCGATCCCACGGCGTTTCCGGATGCAGCTTCCTGTTCGTTGATCCCAGTTGGCGATCTATGGCGGAATCCTTCGGGTATCTGGGATGGAAGCATCAGAGCTATCTTTGGCGAAATCCGGGATACAACGGATTCGACGATTACCTGGCCCGTTTCAATTCCAATCAGCGACGCAACATCAAACGGGAGTGTCGGGTGCTGAGCGAGGAGGGCGTCCGGCTCGTTGCATTCGCTGCCGACGAGATACCCAAAGCGTTTTTTTCACTCATGTACCGATTTTATGAACGGACCAACGACCGCTATGGACCCTGGGGCTGCAAGTATCTCAGCAAATCCTTCTTCGAGGGCCTGTATGACAGATACCGCCACCGACTATTGTTTATCGCGGCATATGATGCGCAATCCAATGGTGTCCCCATCGGCATGTCCATGCTGCTCTGGAAGGGCCCCCGGCTGTACGGCCGCTACTGGGGAAGCTTTGACGAGGTGCGCTATCTTCACTTCAATACCTGCTTCTACGATCCCATCAAATGGGCCATAGCCAACCAAATCCGGGAATTCGACCCCGGCGCGGGGTCTCCCCACAAACTGAGACGGGGGTTTGAAGCCATCCCCAATTTCAGCCTTCACCGCTTATTCGATGTTCGTCTCGACAGGATCTTCAAAACGTATATTGACGACATCAACCGCATGGAACAGGAGCAGATTGACTCGCTGAACCAACAGCTTCCCTTTGCCCAGCAGTCCTGAGCCCGCGCACCGCTTCGCAGGGGTATAAATGCCCTTCACGTCGCGGATCCCTTTCGTCATGATCGGGGACTCTCGTATATGACCGCCCGCATCACCGATAAGTGGCGGTATGCCGGTTGCGATCGTGTCCCCGAAGCCGGCATGTCCCGACGTCCCTTCATCTGTTCGATATCATAAGAAATATTTTGATTATTGTCAGAAAACCTCGGATGCGGCGGAAAACAAGCGACCCCGCATCCGCATGCATAAGGAACAAATCTATTGCATTACTTTTTTTAATTATTATATAAAGATAATATACGTATATAAACCCTTATATATATAAAGGATTGTACCCATGGCGAAAAACAATTCCGATCCGTATAAAAGTGAATTTTCATTACCCCAGCCCACACCCGCTGAATTGCGCGGCCGACAGTCGGTGCGTGCCACCTTTAAACTTACCGAGCGCGCCATTGAGGTGCTGAGCGTCTGTGCGGTGCACCTGGGCATCAAGCAAAAGTCCCTTTTCGATCACCTCATCGACGATATCCGTTCTCTCGAATCGATTGCCGAAAGCGTGAACCCGCAACAATTCAGTCAGCTCAGCCGTGTCCAAAAGACCTATGTATTGAGCCGTCGAACGCTGATGTGCCTTGACAAAACCTCGCAACAAAGCAGTGCGCCAAGGGATGCTCTGGTCGAGTATTCGATCCAGCGTCTCATGCCGGTGATCAAAAAGGAGGCGATACGCCACCGGGAACGGAAAGCGCTTTTAAATCGAATCGAGGCGCATCTCGTCTCTGGCGAGGATATTCTGGAATCATCCAGGGAGATCCTGGGGGAAGAAGATCCGGTGACCGTCCGGATCAGCGGAGCCATCGCCGCCTGTCGGAATGCTTATGAACAAATCCGATCATTTGTTAAGAAAGGCGAGGCCATCGAGCAGTTTGTGGAATAGGCTCTCATTTTAGATTTTTGAATGCGGATTTTGGATTTCTGCCCGCCTATAGCAGACTGGATACTGGATGCTTGATGCTGGATGAAAGGCGAACAGCACTATTGCTAAAAACTAAACTGTTACCCATGGTCTCGGATAGTTTGTTACCCATGGATTCGGTTGTAAGATTGATACAGGACTCATGATGCAAGATCCATGATCCTGGTTTTTGGAATGCGTATTTTGGAATTTGGGTTTTGAATTTTGAGATTTGATCCTATGCGGCTTCGTCGGGCACATTCTCCCGGGTGCGATTGGGGATGGTGATGGTAAACAGGGTACCTTCGCCTTCCGTGCTGTGGGCTTCAATGGTTCCGCCGTGGGCTTCGACGTTGATGTGGGCGATAAACAGTCCCAAGCCGGTTCCGTTGTGCCGCTCGCTGCGATGTTTTGTTGTAAAGTAAGGATCGAATATCTTATCCAGGTGTTCCGGCGCGATACCGACGCCGCTATCTTTGATTTCCACCCGCACCCCCTCCGATCTGCCTCTGCGTATCAGATGGGCCGTCGTCATCCGGATCTCGCCGTCTTCCGGGGTGAATTCCACGGCATTGGACAGCAGGTTCAAAATGACTTCCTTCATCTTTTCCGAATCCATCCATATGGGCCGGATATTCGGATCGAAGTCTTTCCGAAGATGGATCCGTTTTGCGTTGCTTTGGGGAGAAATCAACAGGCTCATTTTATCCATCAGGTCGTTCAAATTACCGAGTTCGAAAACGGATTGACGCGGTTTTACGAGGTCCAGAAGTTCGGTAATCAGCCGGTTTACCCGGGTGGTTTCTTCCATGGCCAGGGAGTAGAAATTTTTTCGAAAATCCGGGTCATCGTACTTTCGGGGCAGCAGTTGAATGAATGTGCCGATAGCCGTCATGGGATTCTTAATTTCATGGGCCAGCCGGGCCGCCAGGTTGCCCAGAAAGGAAAATTTTTCAGCCCTGCTGAGCAGTGCATGGGACCGCTGGAGTTCGCTCATTTGCTCCTGAAGTTTTCGATAGAGCCTTGCATTTTCGATGGCGATGGCCAGTTGTTGGGTGAAAATATCCAGTGTTTCGCGGGTTTCCTTGGGAATGCCGCGGCCTTCGATTTCATCGATGGTGATGACACCGATGACTTTCGAGCGTGTAATCAGCGGAGCCACATATACGGAAGTCGAATTTATCTGGGCCAGGAGACTGTTTTCGTCGTGATCCCGTGATGCTCCCACATCGGGGACATATTCGGAACGGCCGGTGCAGGCGACCCGGGAGAGGATATTGCTGACCCGGATCAAAGGTACCCTGTAGTTCTTTACCTTCTCCGGGATGTCAATATCGTAGACGACCCCATGGAGATATTCCAGACACTGCTCCTTCTCGTTGACGAGCATGATCAGGGCACGCTGGATCTGGCATACATTGGAGAGAAGATTCATGATGACGGTTAACAGGTGATCCAGATCCAGAACCGAAAGAATCGCTTTTCCGGTTTCCTGTACCGCCAGCAACTGACGAACTTTTATGGTCAGGGCCTGGTTTAACCGGTTGACCTCTTCATATTTCTGCTCGATGATTTTTTTATCCCGTTCCATCTCGGTGATGGTTTCCACCAGGACCGAGCGGGACGTTACTGCCCGCGTAACCATTTGAAAGAAGCGGTTGCGTATGGGGAATTTCAGATCATACTCGCAATAGGGGGCCCCTTCAAAGTAACAGCAGTTTTCGGTTACCTGGAGCGGCTTGCCCCCCCATATGGTCGGTGAGTAGGTGTATACACCCTGGTTGTTCAGGCAAAGGTCCTTGTTTGATTTCATGTGGGCATGCCAGAAAAGTCGCACCACAGCCCCTTTTCGGTAGGTCTCGACAACGTCGACAACTTTGTTCCGGTTCCATTGATCGTTTACCTGCTGAAGATTGTGGAGTATCTTGTCGACCGACCAGAGCCCTTTGAAAATCAGCCGTTGGGTATACCCCATACTGCTCTGCTCTATGGCATAACGGGCAATATGGAACGGGGCCAGTTCATCGTTTAAAAGGACTTTTGCCCGACTGTAAAGCTTGGCAATGACCGCGCAGGAGATCCAGTTGTCCGGATCTCTCAAGAACCCCTCCGGATCCAGCAGATCATCGATCTCCGGATGCAGATCCGTGATGAGATGGTGGACAGCCTCGCTGCCCCTGTGTACCCGAACATAATCCAGAACGGCTCGTGAATTTATGCAGCTGGATTCATTTTCCATGTCACTTTTTCTATTACCGGAGGCGGGCGGTTTGTCAAGCACGGCCCGGATGGCCTTTGGTTTGCGCCAAACTGGAAACCGGGGTGGCGAACCCGGGCGCTTCCGTTTCCGATATGGGGTCAAGAATCATGCCAGGAATGGAATCGGTATGCGAATTGCAGTAATTTGTGGTGGAATGGCAAGCAACTCCTGCATATCATTTGATTATTTGTGGCGCGCGGATACATTTTCATGTAAAGGAAGGTAATGCTTCGGTCCAAAGTGCACATAAAATTGGGCAGCACTGCACATTTTTATGTGCACTTTGGTGATGGTTTCCACTCTTGGGTGTGAAAATGGAGATATCGAGATGATTGAGCAACCGACCATCATGGTAGTCGATGACGAACGCGGCGTTCGCGAGTCGTTCAACATGGTCCTGAAAGACGCCCATCGGGTTCTGTTGGCCAAAACCGGCAAAGAAGCCATGGAAACCCTGAGAAAGAACTCCGTCGATCTGATCCTTTTGGACATCCGATTGCCGGACATCGACGGACGCGAGCTGCTCCGTTCATTTCAAGAGACCGATCCGCTCACGGAGGTGGTCATGGTCACCGCCGTGAAGGAGATCAAGGCAGCCGTGGAATCTATCAAGGCCGGCGCCTATGAATACCTCATCAAACCCTTCAATGTTGACGAAGTTCTGACGGTGATTGAGCGGGCTCTGGAAAAACGGCGCCTGGTACGTGAGGTGACCTATCTGAGGGGTGAGCTGGAACGATACAGCCCCTTTGAGAAAATGGTCGGTAAAGATACAAAAATGCACGATATTTTTAATATGATACATTCCGTTTCCCAGGCCGACGGCACGGTTCTGATACAGGGGGAAAGCGGGACCGGAAAGGAACTCGTTGCCAGAGCCATACATAACCGAAGCCCGCGCCATTCCCAACCGTTTGTGCTGGTCAATTGCGCCGCCATCCCCGGAACGCTCATGGAAAGTGAACTGTTCGGTCACACGAAAGGCGCCTTTACCGGCGCCAGCCAAACCCAAGCCGGAAAACTCGAAATTGCCAATACCGGGACCGTTTTCCTGGACGATATCAATTCCATGGACATAAACATGCAGGCCAAACTCCTGCGAGTGATCCAGGAGAAAGAATTCGAACGGCTGGGGAGCACCAAGGTCATCCATATTGATTCGCGCTTTGTGGCCGCCACAAACCAGGATCTGAAACAGCTTGTTGAAGAAGGCGCATTCCGGCAGGATCTGTATTATCGGCTCAATGTGCTGCCCATCCAGCTACCCCCGCTGCGGGATCGAAAGGGGGATATCCCGCTGCTCCTGAAGCACTTCCTGGAGCAGCAGGCCCGAAAGTTTGGGCAGGCCGCGAAAACCATTACCCCCGAAGCCATGGAGCTGTTAACCGGGTATAACTGGCCGGGGAATGTCCGGGAGCTTCAAAATCTGGTGGAACGGCTGGTGACCATCAAACCGGGTCCGGTGATCGAGTTGGATGATATCCCCTATGTCCGGCCGTCTCTTCCGGAATTCGAACCCATGAGTCTCAAGGAGGCCGTCAGGCGATTTGAACGCCGCTACATCGGGCAGGTTCTGGATCGTGTCCAGGCCAACCGAACCAAAGCAGCGGAACAGCTCAACATTCACCGGAACACCCTTCTGTCGAAGATCACCGAATACGGTCTCGACTAATCTTACCGAAGCTTCCCCGGCGTCTTTCCGAAGATCGCTTTTCCGGATCTATCGTCCCCCCCGCGGACCGCGCATAAGCGCTCTGGAAACAGCGGATTACGTACGTTTGCCGACCAATTATCCTTGACATGAAAAGGCAACTCGACTATAGCCTCATTTTTAGTGTGAATTCGAGATAGCACGCAGTTCAAAGGACTTCGGGCTCGCGCGTAGCAGACATTTCAGGCGGATACCGGGGCGATGGGACAGGGAGGTTGGGAGTTAATCCGGGCATGAATTTGGGGCGCCTTCTGGCACAGAATAAAAAAGCCATTGTGACAAAATGGTGCGATCTTGTCATCAATACGTATCCACCAGACACTGCCCGCTTCCTGAAAAGCCAGGCCGACCCGTTCGCCAATCCGGTCGGCTCCACCACCGTTAAGTCCCTGGAAGCCCTCGTTGAACAGATTTCCGGCGGTCTCGACAGAGATACCGCTGCGTCCCTCCTGGACCCGATCATTCGGATACGGGCCGTTCAAAACTTCACCCCCTCTCAAGCCGTCGGCTTTATCCTGTCGCTCAAAACCATCATCAGCGACGAATTGGCCGGGACCATCGAAACACCGGCGATGTTTCAAGAGATGGCGGCACTGCACACACACATCGACGATCTCTGCCTCGTGGGATTCGATCTATATATGAAATGCAAAGAAACGATTTATCAGATAAAGGCCAATGAACAACGAAATAGAGTATTTAGTGCATTTGAACGGGCCGGATTAGTCACCGAGGATTCCGGTAGGGATCCGGATTCCGGCGGATCAAACCTAAATTCTTAACGGCGGCTTCCGGCGAGCGCCCTTCCGGTCGTGCGCTTCGGAGGCCTGTCAGCGAGGTGTCGGTCAATGAATCGAAATTACATCTTTGCCCTCATAGCGGTATTAGCGCTTTTTCTGATTCCCTATGTGGGTGTTGCTGCCCTGGGTCTTGAGACCCTGTTTGGAGTTGTCTTTCCTTATCTGGCAGTGGCAACCTTTGTCATCTTCTTCATTTATCGGGTCGTTGGATGGGCACGGGCTGCCGTACCCTTTCCGATTCCCACGACCTGCGGTCAGCACAAGGGACTGCCTTATTTCAAACAGGCGACCATCGATAATCCGTCGACCAAGGCCAATGTGGTCATCCGTATGATCCTTGAAATTGTCCTGTTCCGTTCCCTGTTTCGCAATACAAAATACAGTACGCGGGACGGAAAGCCTTACTACGGGCTGGAAAAATGGTTGTGGCTGTTTGCGCTGATCTTTCACTATGCCTTTTTCACAGTCTTGTTTCGCCACCTCAGATTCTTCACCGAGCCCGTTTGGTTTCCGGTTCAGCTGGTGGAGCGGGTCGACAGTTTCATGCAGGTCGGGCTGCCTGTGGTCTATCTGTCCGGCGTCGCGCTGCTGGCGGGGGTGACACTTCTATTTCTCAGGCGGGTGTTGATCCCCCAGATCAAATACATCTCCCTGGCATCGGATTTCTTCCCGCTGTTTTTAATCATCGCTATTGCCGGAACCGGCATCCTGATGCGGTATTTTTCGAAGGTCGATGTGGTCGGCGCCAAAGCCCTGTCCCTCGGTCTGGTATCCCTGCAACCCACGGTGCCGGAAGGGATCGGGTCGCTGTTTTATATCCATCTGTTTCTGGTATGCGTCCTCCTGACCTATTTCCCCTTCAGCAAACTGATGCACGTGGTCGGCATTCTGTTCAGCCCCACCCGGAACATGACCACCAACACCCGGGAGGTCCGGCATGTCAACCCGTGGAATTATCCGGTGAAAGTACATACGTACGAAGAATACGAAGATGAATACAGAGAACGCATGGTTGAGGTTGAGTTGCCTGTGGAAAAGGAACTCCCGCCGGAAGTTCCCGAACAAGAACCGGAAATGGCGGCAGATACACCGGATGAAAAGGAGTAAGTAATGACCGATACACCCAAACCAGAAGAAATCCTGTCGCGAAAGCATAAACCGCCGGTCACCGACTGGATGGATACCCCCATCGATATCCGTCCGGGCATGTACTGCTATGCTTCCAATCCGAAAAGCGTCAAGTATGTGGGGCTTCCCAATGCGCGGCAATGGAACCCCATTGAGGAGGACTGGCTCCTGCCGGAAAACTGGAAAGAGATCGTATTCGACGGGATCCGGCAGCGACTGGAGTGGTTTCGAAGCTTCAAGGTATTCATGGACATCTGTGTGCGCTGCGGCGCTTGTGCCGACAAATGCCATTATTTCATCGGCACCGGCGATCCGAAAAACATGCCGGTACTCCGGGCCGAACTTCTCCGGTCCGTCTACCGCAACGATTTCACCACGTTCGGTAAATTTTTCGGCCGGTTTGCCGGCGCCAGACCGATGACTACAGATGTCCTGAAGGAATGGTGGTACTATTTTTTCCAGTGCACCGAGTGCCGCCGGTGTTCGGTATTCTGCCCCTACGGCATCGACACGGCGGAAATCACCATCATGGGCAGGGAAATTATGAACCTGCTTGGTCTGAACATCGACTGGATCGCCACACCGGTTGCCAACTGCTACCGGACTGGGAACCACCTGGGCATCCAACCCCACGCCTATATCGACATGATCGATTTCTTCTGCGACGACATCGAAGAGATCACCGGCATCCGTCCAAAGCCCAGCTTGAACCGGAAAGGGGCCGATATTCTGTTTATCACGCCCTCGGGCGATGTGTTTGCCGATCCCGGTACTTTCACGGCCATGGGCTACTTGATGCTCTTTCATTACCTCGAGGAAGTTTACGGGTTTGATATTACCTGGAGCACCTACGCTTCCGAAGGGGGCAATTTCGGCTTTTTCACCTCCCACGAGACGATGAAGCGGCTCAATTCCAAAATGTACGCCGAAGCCAAACGGCTCGGGGTCAAATGGATCATCGGGGGCGAATGCGGGCACATGTGGCGAGTCATCAACCAATACATGGACACCATGAACGGTCCGGCGGATTTTCTGGAAACCCCGGTGTCGCCCATTACCGGGACCCGTTTCGAGCATGCCGCGGGTACGAGCATGATCCATATTTCAGAGTTTACCGCCGATCTCATCAAACATGACAAGCTTGACCTGGATCCAAGCCGCAACGATCATCTGACGGTGACATTTCACGACTCCTGCAACCCGTCACGGGGCATGGGGATGCTCGAAGAGCCCCGATACGTGATCCAGAATGTGTGCAATAACTGCTATGACATGCCGTCCAACACAATCCGGGAGCAAACTTTCTGCTGCGGCAGCGGCGCCGGACTGAATGCCGGAGAAGACATGGAGCTTCGCTTTAGCGGCGGCCTGCCTCGGGCCAACGCCGTCAAGCACGTTCACGAAAAATACGGCGTCAACATGCTGGCCTGTGTTTGCGCCATTGACCGGGCGGTCCTGCCGGCCCTTATGGAGTACTGGGTGCCGGAGGTGGATGTGACCGGGACCACCGAGCTTGTGGGAAATGCCTTGAATCTGCCGGGACAGAAGAAGAGAACCACAGACCTGCGCAGCGAGCCGCTGCCGGGAATGGAGGAAGAAGATGACGAATAACAGTAAATCGATGTATAACTCAGGATGGGTCATCGCCCTGATAATTGTCTTCCTTGTCGTGGTGAGCTTCCCCTTCTGGTACAACCTCGGGAAGGCGGCGACTGCGCCGACCCTGGAGAATCAGGGCCTAAAACTCACCCCCCGGGCCGTGGCCGCAAAGGAATGCGTTCGGGACACCGCTTATATGCGCACGGAGCACATGCAGCTTCTGGATATCTGGCGGGACACGGTGGTGCGGGACGGAAAACGTATGTATGTCACGCCACAAGGGAAGAGTTTCAACATGAGCCTGTCCAATACCTGTCTGGATTGTCATTCGAACAAGGCGGACTTCTGCGACAAGTGCCATAACTTTGCTTCGGTGGATCCCTACTGCTGGGATTGCCACATCGATAACCACAAGGAGAACGAGTAATGAAAACCAGCAGACGACGTTTTCTGCAGATCGCCGGATTGTCCGCCCTGGGAATGGGCGCCAAGCCGGTTCTCGATGCCGTTGCCGCTACAGGCGGTGGACCACCCCAATCCACGGCAAGGCCGGATTCCCATGCACTGAAAGCCGAGCAATGGGCCATGGTTATCGATACCCGGAAGATTCACTCGGCCGAGAATCTGGAACCGCTCATCGAGGCCTGCCATGCCATCCACAACGTGCCCCATCTGGAAGATAGACGGCACGAAATCAAATGGATTTGGGAAACCGAGTACAAGCATGCATTTCCGGGGAAGCCGAATGACTATTTGCCCTCGGACATCAAGCATAAGCCGTTTCTGGTGCTCTGCAACCACTGCGAGTCGCCGCCCTGCGTGCGGGCCTGTCCCACCAAGGCCACCTTTAAAAATGCCGAAGGCATCGTGCTGATGGATTTCCATCGATGTATCGGCTGCCGGTTCTGCATGGCCGCCTGCCCCTTTGGCGCCAGAAGTTTCAACTTCAGGGATCCCCGGCCGTTTATCGCGGAGATCAACAAGAAGTATCCCACCCGGAGCAAGGGCGTGGTGGAAAAATGCAACTTCTGCGCGGAGCGTCTGGCCGTGGGTGAAATTCCGCGATGCGTGGAGGTGTCCCAGGAAGCCGGTGACGGCATTCTGTCGTTCGGAGACCTTTACGATCCGGAATCCGATGTCCGAAAAAAATTGAAAAAACATTTCTCCATTCGCCGTAAGCAGGAACTGGGCACCAGCCCGGCCGTTTACTACATCGTGTGAGGTGCATATGCTAGAATTTGCGATTAAAGGAGGCAAGAAATACTGGGGGCTGGTCCTGACATTGGGGGCCATCGTGGGACTCGGCGTCCTCACCTGGCTGTATCAGTTTCAGTTCGGCCTGGGTGTCACGGGCATGAGCCGGGATACGTCGTGGGGATTTTACATCGCCCAGTTTACATTTCTCGTCGGTGTGGCCGCTGGAGGCGTTATGGTGGTCCTCCCGTATTATCTTCATGACTACAAGGCGTTCGGCCGAATCACCATTCTCGGCGAATTTTTGGCCATTGCCGCCCTGGTGATGTGTCTTCTGTTTATCTTCGTGGATCTGGGGATGCCGATACGGATGCTCAACGTCCTGCTCTATCCGACACCCAACTCGGTGCTGTTCTGGGACATGATCGTTCTCAATGTCTATCTGCTGCTGAACATCGTGGTCGGGTGGAACGTGCTCGAAGCCGAGCGGCACGGCACGCGTTACCCGAAATGGCTCAAGCCGTTTATTTACCTGTCTATTCCGTGGGCCATCAGCATCCATACGGTCACCGCTTATCTGTACTGTGGTCTGCCCGGACGGCATTTCTGGTTGACCGCTATCCTGGCGCCGCGCTTTTTGTCATCGGCATTCGCGTCGGGACCCGCGCTGCTGGTCATGCTTTGCCTGATTCTCCGCAAGTTTACCAAATTCGATCCGGGCCGGGAGCAGATCCAGGCCTTGGCCAAGATCGTGACCTATGCCATCATTATCAATGTGTTTTTCCTCCTCTGCGAGGTGTTCGTCGCCTTCTACAGCAACATTCCGGGTCATAAGGAGGGGCTGATTTACTTGTTTGCCGGGATGCACGGGTATAACGCCTATGTGCCGTGGATGTGGACCTCCCTGTCGATGATGGTTCTGGCCATCATTCTGCTGGTGCCCCCGGTGACCCGCAGAAACGAAAACATTCTGCTGATATCCTGCGCGCTCGTATTCTTCGGAGCTTGGATCGACAAAGGCATGGGTATGATTGCCGGCGGGTTCACACCGAATCCGCTCCACGAGATCCACGAATACATCCCCACGGGCCCGGAGTTGATGATCACCCTTGGGGTGTGGGCGGCCGGATTCCTGTTACTGACCTTTCTTTACAAAATGGCGGTCGGCATCAAAGAAGAGGTGAAGGCCTGACACACTGAATCAAAGGGCCCTCAGGGGCCGACACTCAGCTTAAAAGGCGATCGGAGCAATTTAAGGTATTCCGCTTCCGGTCGCCTTTCCTTTTAGGGTTCAAGGGTTCAAGGATTCGAATGAAACAGTAAAGAAATACAAAGCATCGAGCCCTTTGCTGGAAACGAACCGATATATTGGGCGGGATACGTTTCAAAAAAGCACTTGGCCCCTTGACCCCTTGAATCCTCGGATCCTTATAGGCAACGCTATAGTAAAAGCCCCTTTCGAATAGTCACCGATCGGCCTGGATCCTGTAAGCCAAGTTCCAATTACGCCGTCAGCCGCTGCCCGCCGCAAAAGACGTAGAGATCCGAATCCCTGGACAAACAGGCCAGGGTCAGATTCAACTCTTTGGCCAGACGGACTGCCAGGGTGGTGGGACGGGAGATGGCCAGGATGATGGGAATCCGGGCCCTGGCTGCTTTCTGTACCAGTTCGTAGGATATGCGGGAGGAAAGAATGACCAGAGCGGCCCGGGGGAGCGTATTCTCCAGAAACAACCGGCCCACCGCCTTGTCCAGGGCATTGTGTCGGCCGACATCTTCGGAGACGGACAGCAACGCCAAGTTTGTATCATATATCGCCGCGGCATGAGTTGCCATGGTTTTTTTTCTCAGTTCCTGGAGACCGTTGAAATGATCCATGGCTTCAAGAGCGCCGCCGATGGATACGGCGCTGCCGTCCACAAGGGGACCGGCAAACCGGCGGACATCGTCAATGACCTCTTTGCCGCAGATGCCGCAACTCGTCTGACTCACAAAACCCCGTCGGTCCATCATTTCTGCGATCTGTTGGCGACGCTCCTCTGTCAGGGTGACGGCAATGACGTTGGAATCCTCACCCTCGCAGCGGGAAATGGACTGAAAATCCGACAGCCGGTCGACGATCCCTTCACCCAGGCAAAACCCAGCCGCATGGGCGCGCTCGTCTCCGGGTGTCCTCATGATGACCGAGTAAGGCCGACCCTGGATCCGGATTGACAGCGGCTCTTCGGCGACCAGGGGCATGCGGGACGCATTCTCGTTTCCGTTGTCCCAGGATACGGTTTCCACGTCGAATATGTTTGGCAACATCAACTCTCCTGGCTGGCATCCACGAATTCGATGGCATCTCCAGTATGGATATCCCCACCGGTGAGCACCCGGGCAAATACCCCCTCCACGGGCATAATGCAATCACCGGCACGGTAGTAAATAGCGCATTTATTGTGGCACTCTTTGCTGATTTGGGTAACTTCTACAACGGCGGTCACCCCCAAGCGCAGTTTCGTCCCAATGGGCACCTTCAGCTAGTCGATACCCTCGGTGGCGATATTCTCTGCGAAGTCTCCAAAGCCGACGTCCAGCCCCTGGTCCTGCATTCTGGCAATGCTCTCGGATGCAAGGAAACTGACCTGACGGTGCCATGTGCCGCTGTGGGCATCGCCGGACAGGCCATGGTCTTCAACCAGAGTGACGCTGTCGACCCGGCGCTTGCGCGTGCCCTTTTTTTTGCTGACGGCCAAGGAGACAATCTTCATAACGATACATCCTTTGGTATGGGACAAAAAACACTGTACTATAATAAGGACACCGTCCACGGTCTACAATTTTTTCTTGACAAAAACCATTAAACAGACAATATTTCTCTTTTTTTTGATCCACCAAGACTATCAGACCTTATCTGAGGGAGTAGGCATATGTACGCAGTTGTCAGCACCGGTGGTAAACAATATAAGGTTCAGGAAGGCGAAGTCCTCCGGATCGAGAAGATTCCCGGCGATGTGGGAGACACGGCATCCTTTGACCGGGTCTTGATGGTATCGGACGGAGAGAACGTCAGTATCGGCCAGCCGGTGCTGGACAATGTCGCCGTTGACGGCCATATCGTCGAGCAGGGCAAAGCCAAGAAAATCCTCGTCTTCAAATACAAACGGCGTAAACGGTATCGTCGAAAACAGGGGCATCGTCAGCAGTACACGGCGGTCAAGATCGATCGCATCAACGCCGAAGCGTAATTTCGAAAGCAGGAGAACATAACCCATGGCACATAAAAAAGCGGGCGGTAGCTCTAAAAATGGTCGCGACAGTCAGGGACAGCGGCGCGGTGTCAAAATTTTCGGCGGACAACGGGTGAAAGCCGGAAATATAATCGTTCGTCAGCTGGGCACCAAAATCCATCCGGGGCAAAACGTCGGTGTTGGGAAAGACTATACGCTGTTTGCCAAAATTGACGGTGTGGTTTCCTACGAACGATCCGGCAAGTCACGGAAGCGGGTTAGCGTTTATTCAGAGTGAAATTCATCGATGAGGCCACGATCACTGTCAAATCCGGTGACGGCGGCAGGGGATGTGTCAGTTTCAGGCGAGAGCGGTTCATCCCCAAAGGCGGGCCGGACGGCGGTGACGGCGGCAACGGCGGGGATGTCGTTTTAAAGGCGGCACCCGGACGAAAAACGCTCTATCGATTTCGGTACCAAAGAGATTTCAAAGCGCCCAACGGCGCTCCCGGCCAAGGAAAACAGAAAACCGGAAAAAGCGGTTCCCACCTGATCATCGAAATCCCTCCAGGCACCCTGGTCATCCAAGAAGATTCCGGAGAATTGATTCATGACTTTACCACTCCCGGGGAGACTCTCACTGTCGCCCACGGAGGGCGGGGCGGTAAAGGCAATTCCCACTTTAAAACCTCTACCCACCGGACTCCCCGTTTTGGTCAACCCGGCGAACCGGGCGAGAGTCTCAAACTCCGGCTCGAACTCAAGCTACTTGCCGATGTCGGGCTTATCGGGCTTCCCAATGCCGGAAAATCAACTCTGATTAGTGTCCTGTCTTCGGCGCGACCGAAAATCGCGGACTATCCGTTTACCACGTTGACCCCCAACCTGGGCATGGTTCGGATAGACGATGGGGATTCCTTTGTGATGGCCGATATACCGGGTCTGATTGAAGGGGCCCACGACGGTGTCGGCTTGGGGATCAAGTTCCTGAAGCATATCGAGAGAACCCGTCTTCTGGTCCATCTTGTTGACGCGGCGGCTGTTTCGACAGATGATCCCCTTCAGCCGTATCACACGATCAACCGCGAGCTGGCCGCCTACAGTGATGCGCTTGCCCGTAAGCCTCAGATCGTGGTACTGAATAAAATGGATGTGCCGGAAGCCGCTCCTGCGGCGGATGCGTTCACCAAGGCGCTGGGAGATCCACGGATCATACGGATCTCGGCGGCCACCCAATCGGGGGTGGAGCAGCTCAGAGGGGAGATCATCAACGCACTGGATCGTATGGATGAAACCGAATCGGGACACAAGCTTTAAGAATGCCAAACGTGTCGTCGTCAAAGTCGGTAGCAACCTGCTGACTGTGGACCGGGGGTTGAATGTCCCTGCTGTTCAATCCATCAGCCGCCAGATCTGCGAGTTAATGACCCAGGGGCGTGAGGTCATTTTTGTCTCCTCCGGTTCCATGGCCTCGGGTTTGAAGAAGGTTGGATTGTCCCGGCGGCCGGACGAGATTCCCAAGCGGCAAGCCATCTCTGCGGTGGGGCAAGCCAGCCTGATCAACGAGTACGAAAAGGCCTTTGGGGAACACGATCGAAAAGTCGCCCAGATCCTGCTGACCAGCGACGATCTGACCCATCGAAAACGGTATCTCAACGCTCGAAACACTCTCTATACCCTTCTCGGGTGGGGGATCGTACCGATTATCAATGAAAACGATACCGTCATGGTCGAGGAAATCAAGTTCGGGGACAATGACACGTTGGCCGCCATGATTGCGCTCCAAATGGGGGCGGATCTGCTGGTGAATCTGACGGACATCGACGGTCTGTTTACCAAAGATCCGAGGCGCTTTAAGGACGCCGAGTTGATTCCGGAGGTGGCGACCTTCAAGAAGGAGATCGAAAAATACGCCAGCGATATACCCGGCGCGCTGGGGACCGGGGGCATGCTCAGCAAGCTCCGGGCGGCCCGGAAGGTGACCGCCGCCGGAATTCCCATGGTCATCGCCAAGGGAGACAAACCGGACATCCTTCTGCGGCTGTTTGCCGGAGAAGCCCACGGAACGTTCTTTGTCCCCAAAAAAGAACGATTGGCCAGTCGTAAATGCTGGATCGGATTTACCGTCAAACCCAAAGGCGTCATTCACGTCGATGCGGGGGCTGCCGACGCCGTATTGAAACGGGGCAAGAGTCTGCTGCCCAGCGGTATTGTTGCTGTGGATGGCGATTTTGGCGTGGGGGCACCGGTGGAATTTAAAGCCGACAGCCGGGAAACCCTGGGGACCGGCCTGGTCAACTACAGTTCTACCGATATCCGGAAAATCATGGGATTAAAAACCCACCAGATCAAGCAGCGTCTTGGCCAAAAACCCTATGATGAAGTGATTCACAGGGACAATTTGACCATCACCATTGAATCAGATCTTTAATGGAAGGAGTGTCGAAGGCAACTTTCGAAAACTCTTTTGAATGGCCCATGCATTGAAACGGGTTTTTCCGTTCACGGGTTGCCTCGCGAATCATGCGGATCGGATTGTTTGGAGGAACCTTTAATCCGGTGCACTACGGACACCTTCGGGTTGCCCTTGAGGTGTGCGAAGGGTTTTCGTTGGACGTATGCTATCTGATTCCGTCTTCCGAGCCACCCCATAAAACGGCGCGTCATCTGGCACCGCCTGAAGATCGGATCGCCATGCTCCGGTCCGCCATTGCCGACACGCCCTGTTTTCAGGTCTCGGATGCTGAAATTGCACGATCCGGCCTTTCCTATACCATCGACACGGTGCGCTTTTTCCAATCCACCGTCCCATCTCCCGTGGATCTCTATTTAATGATGGGGAGCGATGCCTTCCTTGAGCTACATACCTGGAAATCGGTGAACGAACTGCTGGACACCATTCCGCTGATCGTCATGAACCGTCCGCCCGGAAATTCCGAAAGAGCGGACCGAAAGGGCATCGAAGCCTATCTCAATGCCCATGTCTCCGGAGCTACCTACCGTTACTCGGAAACCGACGCCGGCTTTATCGATGCAAAAAAACCCCCGATTTTCTTCTTCGATGTGACGCTGCTGGATATCTCATCGACGGATATTCGGAAGCGCATTCGACGTGGCCGCTCCCTTCAATACTTGGTTCCGCCCCAGGTGGATGCGTATATTGCTGAAAAAGGACTGTATCGATGACCTCCGATTTTGATCCGTCATTGGATCTGTACGTTACTGCCGCTGAAAAGAGAAAGAGCCAGGACGTCGTCATACTGGACGTTCGCGAACTGACATCTGTAGCCGATGCATTCATCATCTGCAGCGGTCGTTCGAACCGGCAGGTGACCGCCATCGCGGAAACGATCCGGACAGAATTAAAATCCCACGGAATCCAGGCGCTCAGTGTGGAGGGGATCAAGGAAGGTCATTGGGTTTTAATGGACTACGGGCACATTGTCATCCATGTGTTCTATGAACCGGTACGTCAATTCTATAATCTGGAAGGCCTTTGGGCCGATGCCAAGCGGATCCCCATGACCGACCGTGTCGGCGCAGAACCGGAGGAAAAATGACCCAAGGGCCCTTGACCGCGCTTCTGATACTGGATGGCTGGGGTATCCATACCACGACAGACGGCAATGCCGTCGCCACGGCGCATACTCCTTTTTTGGATCATCTCCAACAGGATTATCCCCATACCGAGCTGCGGTGCTCCGGTGAGGCCGTGGGATTGCCGAAAGGCATCATGGGCAACTCCGAAGTGGGGCATCTCAACATCGGCGCGGGTCGGATTGTGTACCAGGATCTGTTGAGAATCGACATGGATATCGATAGCGGGCGGTTCTTCGATAATCCTGTGTTGGGAGAGATCATGGCGCAGGTCTGCTCGACAAACAGAGCGCTGCATCTCGTGGGTCTGGTCTCCGACGGCGGGGTCCACAGTCAGCTCAGTCATCTGTTTGCATTGATCCGCATGGCCAAGGCGGCCGGGTTGCCCCATCTCTATGTGCATGCCATTCTCGATGGCCGCGATACCCCCCCCGAGAGTGGTGCCGGATATCTTCGGCAAGTGCAAGCCTTCCTTCAGGAGGAGGCCTTCGGTGAAATTGCCACCATTTGCGGCCGATACTACGCCATGGATCGGGATCAACGGTGGGATCGCACGGAACTGGCCTTTCGACTGTACACCCTTGGGGAGGGCCGGACAGAGACAGATCCGGTCCAGGCGGTCCTGGACGCCTATCAACGGAATGAAACGGATGAATTTGTCCGGCCCATTGCAATCACCCACCACGGGCCGCCGGACCGGGTGGTGAACGACGGCGATGGGGTTCTTTTTTTCAACTTTCGAGCTGACCGGGCGCGTCAAATGACGCGGGCCTTTACGGATAAAGGATTCCAGGAGTTCGAACGGACGAAGGTTCCGGAACTATGTCAATTTGTGTGCATGACCCAATACGATGAAACCTTTGACCTGCCGATCGCATATCCTCCGGTGCATCTGGAAAACATCCTGGGTGAGGTGCTGAGTCGGCATGGACGGACCCAGCTCCGGATCGCGGAGACCGAAAAGTATGCCCATGTCACCTACTTCTTCAATGGTGGAGAAGAAAAGGCATTTCCCCTGGAGGAGCGATGTTTGATCCCGTCTCCCCGGGATATTCCCACCTACGATCACAAACCCGAAATGAGTGCCGTGGAGGTGACCCAGGAAACTCTGGATCGGATCCGTACCGGTCATTTTGATGTGATCGTTCTGAATTTTGCCAACATGGATATGGTCGGCCATACGGGGATCTTTGGGGCGGCGGTCAAGGCCTGCGAGACGGTGGATGCGTGTGTTCGAAGGATCGTTACCGAGATTATCCACCGTGGGGGTGTGGTGATGGTGACCGCCGATCACGGCAATGCCGAAAAAATGGTGGATGCCTCGGGAAAGCCCCATACTGCCCATACCGTCAACCGGGTGCCGTTTGTTCTTGTGGACAATCGCCGTCGCTCAAATTCGCTCAGGTCCGGTATCCTCGCCGATATTGCCCCCACCATTCTGGACATTCTCGGTATCGAGCCGCCCGAGGAAATGACGGGGCGAAGTTTATTGGAATAACACCGAGCGCGCGGCCGCGCGGGTCAACGGGCCTATAACATCACGAAGCACACCCGCCGCCGCTGAAGCTTCAGGCTTCGCTCGATTGAGCTTCGACCCGACAAGCTGGCACGGCAGGCGAAGACCACACCGAAGAAATAAAAAGCCGCCAAATCTCTGCAGAACGAAACCAGTGGGATCATCGGTATCGGAATCGGGTTCGGTATCGGTATCGGCGGCGAAGATGGCCACCATATTTCGATTCCGAATTTCGATTCCGATGCCGATAGCGATACCGACTCCGAGCATGATATATTCCGATTTGTGTGAATAAGATAAATGGAGTAAAAAATGACGGATGTTCAAAAACCCTATGAGATGATCGAGGATTACATCACCGGAAAGGCTGTGCCGAATATCGGCGCTGAAGAAAACCGGCAGATCGTGGAACGGTGGCTTGTTGACCAGCTGGGTTATCCCAAAGACGCGATTACGGTGGATCGATCCATGGAGTTTAAGATAGAGGGCGAATCTCACCGTTCCCTGATCGATCTGGTGGTGAACGCCGGCAACAAGCCCCTTATGGCGATCCGGTGTGCCGCCGGATCTCTGGATTCCTGGGCCCGGGGCATCCTGGCGGCGGCCCGGATTGCCGAGGCACCTCCAATTCCCCTGGCCGTGGTGTGCAATGGTCGGGACGCCCTTATCTATGCGACGGCGTCCGGGAAAAAGATCGCCGAGGGATGTGACGCTCTGCCATCTTACGAACAGGCTGGGGGTGTGTTATCGCGCCATCGTACCGATCTCCTGGATGAGGACCGGATCCTGAGAGAGCGCCTGATTTGCCGGACCTATGATGCCGATCTGGTCAACATCCGGAGCAACCTGAAGAAATGAAAAAGCCGCGGTGACCCGCGGCTTTCGATCAAGTTCTCTTCTCTTCTTTTCAAAAGGGGCTATTGGCCGGCGACCTCTTTGCCGCAGTGTTTACAGATTTTGGCACCCTTCTTGATAATTTCCGCGCAAAAGGGGCACTCCCGTGTAAACGAGCGCTCGTGGATTTGCTTTATAGCGTCGTCTACCTGCTTCTGGAGTATCTGGTTGCCGAATTTGCTGTATCGCATCGGTTCGATCGCATCCACCGTACCGAAATCCCCCAGCATTTCCGCTGCTTTGACGCGAACCCGAACCGGTTCTGCGGAGTCCAAGAGCATACGCAGCACCTGTGGCCCGTCTTTCTCTACGTAGCATGCGGCGAGGATCGAAAACCCCTTCTTGATCGCCGCCTTCAGCGCTTCTTGGGCCATGAGCGCTTCGTCGTCGATGATCTGACCGGTAGCCCCTTGCGGGCTGAAAACCGGCATGCATTCGTACTTGTCTTCACCGGGGTAGCACATGCATCGATAGGAGGCGTTGTGGGCATAATTTTCCCGCAGATTCTCCCAGCCCTGCTCAAACAGCGGGCACTGGTCATTGAAACAGACGTATAAAAAGGGAACACCCCAGCCGAGTCCGTCACTGAAGTTCATTGGAGGAACTTCCCAGAGACTCATTTCCTGGTCGCAATGGGGACATTTGGGTTTGTCCTCTTCCATGATTTTTTCCAAGACTTCTTCTCTTGTCTCAAACGCCATATAGCCTCCTAAAACCGACTTGAGATTCGGTTATTGCAGGTGATCATGAACTCTGCCATACTGCCAATTTCAATCTGGCAGCGGGCCTCATTTGCGCAAGTGAAACGTAAGGTTTATGGTGGTTTTGTCAAGCTGCCCGGGATCTGTCAAAAGCCGGTTGACCCGTCCTTCCGACCGCTTATATTCTCGGTGTAACCACAACCCAGGTGAGACCATGTTGGATTTGCTGCTCGTTGGCGTTACTGTGTTCCTTATCTTCGGGCTCCTCTTTTGGGTGTTCACGATCAAATCGCGCGCCAAAGGAGAGCCTCCCCGCATCCATACCTGCCAGAGCTGCAATTGCGGCAAATCCCACGGGCATCCTCATCCGGTCCATGATCTGGAAACGATCATCGGCAAATCCACGGACAAGATTTGCAACGAACCCTCCCGCCCGGATCCCCGCCTGAAGCCGTTATAATTTTTCCAGAATCACGGGTCCCCCATGGGAGTCTGTCCAAATGTGGATGGCACTCTGCCATTCTTGCTTCCGCCACGAAAGGACTCAGGATTCTGGCGTAGTGTTGGTTAGATCCAGGAGGGGATAGGGAAATGGCTATTCAGAGTAGGCGACACTTTCCATGATATCGTTGGCAATTTCTTCAATGGACAGATCCGTAACATCGACCACGTGAAGCCCTCTGAGCCGGCTGAACGTTTTATGGGAATAGCGGAGTTCTTCCTTGATGTAATCGATGTCCGAATATCGAACCTCGCCGGTGTACCGAAGGCGCCGACGACGGATATATGCCGCCCGCTTAGGGGTGATGGTAAACCCGATCATTCTGGCCGACGCATGGAGAATCGCTTCGGGAATCTCTTCCCCCAGAACGATCGGATAATTGGCTACCTTGAGGTTGAAATTACACGATAGAAAGAGGCTGGTGGGTGTTTTTTAGGTACGCGAAATGCCTAAGATGATAATCTCTGCCTGATCGATGGAATCGATGTTCTGTCCGTCATCGTGTTTGAGAGTAAAATCAATGGATTCTGCCAATCGCATGGTTTCACCATCCGGACCGGCGAAGATACCCGGTCGAAAGTCGGGGACCATGTTCCACAGCTTTTCCATCAGCTTCAACGGCGGGCCCAGCAAATCGATGGTATACACACTTCGCGTCCGTCTTTCGGCGCGAAGCCATTTTCGCGTTTCGAGAGAGGCCAGGGAGTAAATCACGATGGCCTGAAGCCGTTCCGCACTATCCAGAATTTCCCGTATACGCTCCCTTTCACGAACAAACGTAAATTTCTTGAACCTGGGATCGATATCGCTGAACTGAACCAGTGCCGCGCGAATCACCCGTTCGGCTGTCATTCCCGTGGCATCGGAAACGACAAAAACATGCACCTGCTTTTTATACTTCGCATTCATAGAGCCAACGCAGATCGTGTCGAGTTCCTATTGCAGACAGTTGTGCTACCAGGAGGGAAAGCTGCCGGATAGGCAATGGTTGATCATATCGAAGCACGAGGCACAAGACTCGAAACCATGTCCAAAATTCGAAACCACAGTCTCTTACAACGTTCGGATTTTGGTCATTCAAAGCCTATGATGTGTTTCGAGATTCATATTTCGATTTTCGGATTTGGGGTGTGGAGCCCTCAATTGATTGGTTCAAATACACCGGGCGTCACCGTTCACCAATAATGCCGACATATGATCCTATGTCTGATCCGGCGCCGCATCCAGCATGGGTTCGGTGCGATCATCCGGCGCGGGGGTGATGCTCGGATTCTCATTGATGATTCGTGCGCAAGTGTTCCATCGGAGCACCGCGCTCTGGTTTCCTGGGGAGCAGGTGGTGAGAGCCGACTCATAGAGATCCATGGCCCTGCGAAACCATTCATAGGCCATGTGGCCGGACGACGGACTCTCCGACTGCAGGTGTGCTTTGGCCCGGCGTTCGCAGATAATGCCACCGTAATAGGATTTGCAATAGGCATCCCCCAATTGTTCCAGAACTTCTTGGGCGCGGGTAAATGCCGGGGTCAGTTGATGTTTAAACTCGTCGGTTATGGCCAGTAAAAGGGTGATCTGTGCATCCTGGTTGTTCGGATCAATGTCGAGAATATCCCGGCAGATACTTTCCGCCTCCTGGGGTTCCGCTAAAAGGCGATAGCGTTCCGCCTTTTCCAACGCGTCTGGAATGGCATCTTTTGAGAGGGTCTTGAGCACAAAGGGTTTCATCGGCGTCTCCTTTTGCTGTCCAGGATATGCAGGGTTTTGGCAATCCGGATGTGTCGGTGGAAAGTAATATAATCCTTCACCTGCCAAGAGGCAACGTTACCGGTATCCATTCCGAGCCTTGCGTGGCACCTGTTTCCTGCAAGGTGTCAACCATCACTTCTCCGTTTTTTCGTACTCCCGGATGGCCCGTTTAATCTGCCCGATGCATTTGGTGACCGGAATCCCCTTGGGGCAGACATCGGTGCACCACCACATGGTTTTACACCCCCATGCACCGTTGTCGTCGTTTAACTGGGAAACACGGCTGCCGGTGGCCGTGTCCCTCGTATCATAAATGTACCGGAAGCCCCGCAACAGGGCGGCAGGTCCGAGGTAGTCCGGATTGGCACGGGAAATCGGGCATGTAGACGTGCACGACGCACAAAGGATGCAGCGCAGGGCGATTTCCGTTTTCTGCTGGTCTTCGCTGCTCTGGATGCGTTCCGTTTCGGGTGGCTCGTCGTCGGAGATCAGATAGGGTCGAACCGCCCGGTGCCTTCTAAAGAAGGGATTCAGATCGACCACCAGGTCCCGGATGACACCGAACAGCGGTAACGGCTCGATGACAAAGTTATTGGCGGTCTTAAAATCCCGGATCAGTTTCTGGCATGCCAGCGCCACATTTCCGTTGATGGTCATGGCACAGGAACCGCAAATGCCATGACTGCAGGACGCTCGGTAGGCCAGCGTCGGGTCCTGCTCCCATCGAATTTTGTTCAGACAATCCAGTATCTTGTCGGTCGATTCGGCCTCCACCTGGTATTCCTGAAAACGGGGTGCCCTGTCCACCGAAGGATCGAAACGATAGATAGCAAAATGGCATTTCATATCAATACGTCCTCTCTTTTGGCTCGTAGATGGTAATCGTCACCGGTTTGGTAAACAGTTCCGGGCCCTCGGGAGTAAACCGCACCATGGTGTGTTGCAGAAATTTGGAATCGTTTCTTTCCGGAAAGTCTTCCCGCGAGTGGGCACCGCGGCTTTCTTCACGGTGCAGCGCCCCCAGCGTAATCACCTCGGCCAGTTCGAGCATGTTCCCAAGTTCGAGTATGTCCAGCAGGTTGCGGTTGAAGCAGGTCCCCGTGTCGGTCACGGCAACCCGACTGTACCGTTCTTTGAGTGTCCGCAGGGTGTTCAGGGCGTCCCTCAGCCCGGCCGCTTCCCGAAACACCGAGACCTTGTCCATCATGACCTGCTGCATTTCCAGAAGGACGGCGCCGAGGGATTCTTTCCCGGGATTATCCATCCGTTGCTGGATCCGCTGCTGCTCCCGTTCTTCCAGGTTGGACGGTATTTTCGGTATGCCCACGCGGTGGATGAACTGTCTCATCTCTTTCCCGGCGCGCCGGCCGAAGACCAGGGTATCGAGAAGCGAATTGCACCCCAATCGATTCGCTCCATGGACGGATACGCAGGCACACTCTCCGGCGGCGTATAATCCGGGAAACGGGGTAGCATTGGTATCCATGATGACCCGGCCGTCCGCATCGGTGGCAATCCCCCCCATCATGTAGTGACAGGTCGGCTGTACCGGGATCGGTTCTTTTCGCGCGTCCACCCCAGCGTAGGTGCGAGCAAACTCGATGATCTCGACCAGTTTTTTTCCGATGACTTCCTCACCCAGATGGGTCAGATCCAGGTGTACATAATCTTTCCCGTCGATACCACGGCCTTCGCGCACTTCCTGGAGGATGTAGCGGGCAATCATGTCCCGCGGGGCCAGGTCCTTGATCGTGGGGGCATAGCGCTCCATGAAACGCTCTCCCTCGCTGTTTCGCAGGATACCTCCCTCTCCGCGGGCGGCCTCACTGATGAGGATGCCCAATTTGTAGATGCCCGTAGGATGAAACTGAACAAACTCCATATCTTCCAGGACAGCTCCGGCAAGGTAGGCCATAGCCATGCCGTCGCCGGTGGATGCCAGGGCGTTGGATGTCGTTTTATAAATTTTACCGGCACCTCCGGTGGCCAGCAGCACCGCCTTGCTTTGGAGGACGTGCAGCGTTCCGGTGGCCAGTTCGTACAGGATCACACCGCAGCATCTGCCGCTCTCCACAATGAGAGACAAGAGATGATATTCATCAAAAAAGGTAATTCCGCGCTGAAGACACTTTTCCCATAATGTGTCCAGAATCACCCGGCCGGTTCGGTCGGCTGCGAAACAGGCCCGTTTTACCGCCGCTTCTCCGAAGTTCCGCGTGTGGCCGCCAAATGCCCGTTGAGCAATTTTGCCCTCAGCCGTGCGATTGAAGGGCACCCCCATATGTTCCAGCTCGTATACAACCCTTGGGGCATCCTGGGCCATGATTTCGATGGCATCCTGATCCCCCAGGTAGTCGCTTCCCTTGATCGTGTCGAAAGCGTGCCATTTCCAATGGTCCTCTTCTCCGTTTCCCAAAGCGGCGCCGATGCCGCCCTGGGCGGCTCCCGAATGGGAGCGGGTCGAAAAAACCTTGCTGACGACCGCTACCCGGGTATCCTCTCCCAGCTCCAGGGCGGCCCTTAATCCGGCGAGGCCGGAGCCGACAATGACGACATCAAACTGGTGTTCCATGTTGATCTCCCTGCGACTGAATTGATGGGTTGTTCCGGATAAAGCAACGTTCGAATACTCTGCCGACGCCATATCCATCGGCAAATGTTCAATACGGGGCGTGGTGCGAGTTGCCGGCAATGGGGCCACAGAAACGGCCGTCTTGACAATGGCATGGAATCGCTTCCGCGCGGAGAACAGGAACGCGGCCGCGAGGCCCTGCCGGGGGCACTACCCGGGCCAAGATACCGGGGATATGGGGCCATCCACGTGCTCTGCAGGATGTCCGGCGACGTGCATTACTTAACAAGCCGGTCCCGTCTCCGGCAAGGGGTTTTATATGGGGTAAACTCGGCAGCGGCGTGGGAACGGAGCCTTTAACGTTTTTCGCATTGATCGAACACCCTGCGCACCACCGATGCGAAATCGAGGATGGTCAGGGGCTTCATGACGATTTCCCGAATGCCCATATTCCCGGCATGTTCCTGGGTTTCCCGTTCGCTGAATCCGGTCACCAGAATAATGGGGAGATTCGGACGAATGCTGACAATCGCTTTTGCCAGGGCATCTCCGGTCATGCCCGGCATGGTCAGATCGGTGATCACCATGTCAAACGTATCGGGTTCCGCTTTAAACCGCTGCAGGGCGACCCTGGGATCGGTCTCACCGACGACGGTATAGCCGAGGCTTTCGAGCATCTGTTTGCCTAACCTGACCAAAACGTGTTCATCATCAACAAACAGGATCAATTCTTGGCCCTTGGGCATTTCCAGAACCGGTGCGGTACGCTTCGGGGTCTCGTAGGCGACCCTCGGGAAAAACATTTCAAAGGATGATCCTCTTCGGGGAGTGCTTGATGCCGTGATGGCCCCTCCGTGCCCCCGGACGATGCCATGGACCACAGCCAGTCCCATACCGGTACCCACTCCCTTTTCCTTTGTGGTGAAGTAGGGTTCGAAAACCTGATTGAGGATGCTGTCATCCATTCCGCAGCCATTGTCGATGACGCTCAGTTTTACATAGGGTCCTGGACGCAGATCCGTCTTGGCCTCTGCCAGCTCCTCGGTTATCTCAACCGGTGCTACCGATATGCTCAAAATGCCCCCACCGTTTTCCATGGCGTGATAGGCGTTGGTGCACAGGTTCATGAGAACTTGATGAATCTGTGTCGGGTCCGCCAGGATGGCTCCGGAATCGGGCTCGATATGAATCTGGATGTCGATGGTGGAAGGAATCGAGGCCCTCAACAGCTTGAGTGCTTCCTGGACGATCTGCCCCAACTGAACCGGCAATCGCTCCTGCTGGCTGTGGCGGCTGAACGCCAGGATATGGCTTACCAGCTCTTTTGCCCGTTTGCAGGCTTTCAGGACCTGTTCCAGGCTTTCCTTGATCCGGGAGGGATCGTCCAGGGAAAACATGGCGATGTCTGCGTAGCCGAGAATGGCGCTGAGAATGTTGTTGAAATCGTGAGCCACACCCGCAGACATTTGTCCCAGAGCTCGGAATTTCTCGGATTCGGCAAGTTCTCGCTCGATGCGCTTGTTTTCGATGAGCTGTTGCTTCAATTTTCCGTAAATGCGGACGTTTTCGATGGCCAGTGCCGCCTCGGAACCGAAAATGCTCAACAATAGGGCATCTTTTTCCGTGAATCCGCTTGCGTCTCGTTTATTCACGACTTCCAAAACACCGATCAGCTTTCGCCTGGCTTTGAGAGGGACGCACAGCAAGGACTCTGTTTAAAAACCCACGGCACTGTCGACTTCGCTGTAGAGCCGCGGATCGTTTTGGGCGTCGTTTACAATCAGCGATTTTTGATTCTGGGCGACCCACCCGGCAATGCCTTTGCCTTTGGGAATGCGATACTCCCGGAGGGTCCTGGCCTTGGGACCCGTGGGAATGCTGAACACCAATTCTTCTGTCAGCTCATCGACGAGCATCAATGTGCTGCCCACGGAATGGGTCAAACGGTTCACGTGGTTCATGATGAGGACCAGCACTTCGGATAGGTTCAAGGTGGAGCCGATCAAATGACAGATTTCCATCACCGAACACAGTTTGTCGCTGTCCAGGGCGTGGTATTCCTTGAGAGAATCAATTTGCTGGGTCAGCGCTTCCTCGAGCTGATCGGGGTTGATCAGATCCATATCTTTTAAGAGCTGGCCCAACAGAGGGATGCCGCCCCCATCCTTGGCTCGCATGGAGTCGGCCACAAAGCTGACCACCTGGTAGCTTCTGAACGGCGCGGACTCCTGGATAATGGTCTCCTGTTTTTCCAGCGCCTCATCCAGCTGCTTCTCAGTGATGTAGCCCAGATCAATCAGAATTTCCCCAAGGGAATTTTTCAGCATCATGTTCCGTTCTCCGTAGCGGGATCGGTAGAATACGCGATGAACTAGAGCATATCTTGCTCGTACACTCAAATGTTTTTACCCACCGCGCCTTTATGCCATCCCGATTTCAACATTTTAAGTCATTTCGGACGGAATGAAACTGCTAGGAGACATCGATAGGGGAAGGGTAAATGGACCGGAACGTTATGGAACCCATCCTTTGAAAGACAGGGGGTCCAAGGCCGGACGTCATCTAAATTGGGATCTGGAAGGTGTTCCGTCGGCACAAAGACGCGAGGCTGCTCAGGTGCCGGAGGTAAACGCCTCAAAGGACTGACGCTCATAGGCGTCCGTATGGATGTATTGAAGCACCGGAAGGAACGTGTCTTCAGGGATGTACCCTGTTACTTGCCGGATGCGGTTCCCCCGGCGGTCCAAAAACCATATGACCGGAATTCCCCGCACACCGTATGCTTTCACGAGATCCGGGTTTTTATCAAAATCTACGAGGACAGGAACAAAGTGTGCCTCCAGATAGGTGCGTATCTCCGGCTGGACCAGAACCTGGTCCAGTTTTCGGCAGTAGGGTCACCAATCCGCGCGGAAGTAGAGAAAAATTTTCTTTTTAGACGCCTCTGCCTGCTCTATACCGGCGTCATAGGCATGCCAACCGATTTTGGCCAAGGAGTCCACAGACTCTTGGGATCCGCAGGACAATAGCATGGGGATGAGTAGAAGAACGGCAGAAATTGCGACGCGTGTATGATTCATTTGTGGACTCTCGCATAGGTTAAGGCTGCCGATGGATGCGCATCCATGCATTATAGATGGCTTCCCGCAGTAATGATTCTAAATCTATCTCAAACATGCGGATCAGGTTTCAGGGCCCCGCCTGTCGGCGGGATTTCACATCTTGTTGTATTAAAATTGTGTTCAACAAACGCGGGGCAACGAAAAAGCGGAGCATACACGGTAGTATGTGAGCATTTTTTGTTGATCCGCAACACCGCATTCGACCTAGTGTACCAGTCAGTCACTCTCAACTCCACCCGAATGTTTCACCCAATGGAGGCTTTTATGGTCAAGGCATTTCGGAGCGACGTCGTAGTAAAACTACTGCGAGCTTCGAATAACGACGGCCATGGAAGCGTCCGTTGGGCCTGAAGGGGGAAATCTTTTGAGGTCGTTCTTAACCCTTCTGGCTTTGCCCTAATCTAAAGGTTAACATATTGATTTTTTTATAAAATTATGAAATTTTTTTCTGCGTCATGTCTGAAAAGATTTTATGAAGCATTCGGGTTAGTCTTTTTTCGGCCACTCCACATCCTCCCTCTCATCGACCACATAGCAGAATCGGTTCCACTCGAACTCCCGCAAGCTGATTGGACAACGGAGGGTCACCTTCCGTTCCGTCACACCGATGACCTCCCAATCTCCCTTCCGCGGACCTTCTGTGAGGTTAATTTTCTGTCCCGTGCGAAATGGATAGGGAGTAAAAAAGGTTACCGTATCTTTGGTCATCATATCTCCTGTCTTTACGGTAATCTGAAAATTCGATACCGGCTCCCAAACATATGCTCCGATAGAACGAGAGAGCGATGCACTGCGAGTATGGATTCGGGACAGAATGCCGACATGGGCAATCTGTTCTTCGTCACGATATGGCTAACGTATGCATCCTATGAGCCATGTCTACCTCCTGCGGAGTCACGGCGTATGAGGGTATCTATTATCAGAATTTCAGACATTACATGGCTGACCGATCAGAGACGATCGATGATACCCCAGCGCTGGATGTAAGTGTAGATCGGCTTCGGAACCAAATGCTCCCATGGGTCTCCCTGTTTGATCCGTTTTCTCACATCCGATGCGCTGAGACCTTTTTCTTCATTGGGAACTTCCCGCAGAACCAGGGTTTTCAGGCCGAGGGAGTTAAAATACCTCAGTTTCTGTCTTCCCCAGTCATCGTAAATGGACAGAAAAAAAAGGGCATCCATGGGCACATAGTATTCATAGAGTTCCGGCCGGTTGATGGGAAATGGAACCACTGAGAAGTCGCCATGTCCCAAACCCGCTTCAGTCAGAGACGCACGGATCAATAACAACCGTTCATAATAGGTCAGAGGATTCGCTGCTGGTTCGTGTCGGGCAGGATCTGCGGCTTCCTTTTTCGTGAGGAACGGATCCGGATTGGTGATCCCGACCACAAGGTGCCGGCAATGTTTTTTTCCTGTGAGAAGATATGTCATGTGATCGTTGTGAAGGATCTGAAACCGTCCATGGATAACTCCGGTATCCGCAACGATCGATGACTGGCTCTTGTCCGTATTCATGGATTGATCAAACTCCTGAAGTGGTTCGGCTCAGAGCATGTTTGCCTCTACTGTTTGTCACGGAGACCGTATGGCGGGCTCCCACTCGTTGGAGTTTACTCCAGCGTGAAGGGTTGATAATGTCCCGGCCAGTAGGGCTGATCATAAGGGGTATCCATAATGCCGTGAAGCTTCACGCGGTCCAGTAAGTTTAGGATGGCATACATGAGCTCTTTCCCGCGCAAATTCCCAACTGCTCCGGTTGCTGCGCTGACCTCGTCAAAGCGTTCCACGGAATCCGTTCGGACCCCTCTGCCATGAAGCAGCAGCGGGACGCTTTCGCCCGAATGGATCAAAGGACCTTCGCTGGGTGTGGAGTGGTCAGCCGTGATAATCGTCAATACATCCGGATTTTCTATGAACGGTTGGATGCCTTCGGCGATCCCCTGATCTAATGATTCGATGACCGCTTTTTTAACGGAAGGGTTTTTTTGATGCGCGGCCTCATCCGGTGTTTTGGTGTGGATATGGATAAAATCATAGTTGTCCAGGTGTTCCAGAGCCATCTTCAACCGTTCGGCCATATCCAGCCCCGGGTTGTCCGAATCGCGAACCTTTTTCGTATCCATGCCGATATAGTTTCCAAGACCCTGGTACACGACCCCGGAGGCCATGGTGAGCCCCTTGAGGCCGTATTTTTCAGTAAACGGCAATGGCGTCTGGAGCTGGCCGGCACGCTGGGTGACCATTGCATTGATGGGAAGTTCTCCGTTCTTTTTCCGAAATACATTTAACGGATGCATATCAAGTTTTCTATAGACATGGGTGAGATAGGCTGTCAGAGCCTGTGCCGAGCGGATGGCCGCTTCGTCATGTCGATAGGTCTCCCAGGGAACAACGCTGACCAAGGGTCTTCCATTGATGAATGGATCCGAATCTGTGATGAAACGGGAGGCCCTGCCGTGGATGGTCAGCACGCCGCGTATCCAACCGGCCGGGTGAAATCGTATTTTCAGGGCGTCCGATTCAAAGGAGGAAATTTCTTCGGTCAATGAAACCATTTCATCGTCCGTGACCGTAGGCTTCCCTTCCACCAGGATCAGGCGATGTCCGGACTTCTTGACGCTCACCACGTGCGACAGGATGGCCACATCGTCTCCGGCCAGATCGATACCCATGCCCACGGCTTCCAGGGCGCCCCTGCCCGGAAATTCCGCCATGTCATAGCCGAACATCAAAAAGTGCGCATTTTCGCTGGGCAGGGCTTGTCCCGGACGCCCCGCATGATACATCCCGTTGGATCCATGCCGGGCAAGGCGATCCAATGTGGGGGTTCTGGCTGCCTGGAGAGGGGTTCGGTCTCCGAATTGGTCATAGGAACGGTCCCCGAGTCCGTCCAGAAGGATGAGAATACATTTTTTTGCCACGGCTATCCTTTAGCATATCCCGAAGGTCGTCGGGATATGGGGCTCCACTATATGCTCACGCTGCTTCTATCCTGTAATTTTCTCTCGTGACCGCAGATGGTTACAAATGGCATCAGAATTATGAATCAATTTTAAGACATCGATCAGAATTATCAATTTGCCTTTATCCGGACCGAAGCGCAATATAGCGTCCATGATTATCGACATGCATGTCCATACCCTTTTTTTCGACGGCCGAATGACCGTGCCGGAGATTATCGAATACGGACCCCGTGCCGGCCTGGATGGCCTGTGCATCACCGATCACGGAACCATGGCAGCGCGACATGAGCTGCAGGAGGGCCTCCAGAAAAATGGTCTGTATGTGTTTGTCGGTATGGAATACGCGACGGCCGACGGAGATTTTCTGATTTTCGGTCCCTTTCAAGATCTCAAACCCGGGATGAATGCCCTGACGCTGCTGGATGTTGTACGAAAACGGGGGGGTGCTGCCATCGTCGCCCACCCGTTTCGCGAGGCGCGACCAGCTTCGGAATATATTGTCGAGCACGGCCATTGCGGTGTTATCGAGGGGCTGAATGGGCGAAATGCGGAGAATGAAAATCTTCGTGTGGAAAGCTGGCGGGACAAATATCCATTTGTTGAAACCGCCGGCAGCGACGCCCATACCCCGAGGGAATTGGGCAGCGTCGCGACGCGGTTCAGTATTCCGGTTCGATCAACAGCGGATCTCATCTTCGCTGTGAACAGCGGCTTCTGCCGTCCGGAGATCCCATCATCCCACGTTTTCAACACCCACCAAAAACTCCTCGCTGCACCGATTACAGGGGCCGGCTTCTAAAAAAATCCCGGAACCTCGTAGCCCCCTCTTCATAACCCACCAGCCGAAGGGTGATAGACGCCGATCCTCCATTTCGGAGGACGTCGATCATGCCGATGTTCAGGCCGCCGAAGGGATTCTCCAGATGTTTCACCGGATCCAATAGCCGGGTCTTTACTTTGATTCCCCCTTTCAGTCTGATTTTTCCGGCCAAGCCCAATGGGGCTTTCAAAAATTCCGTGAAAATCTTTTTGGTGCGGTTTGAAATGGCGCTGGACGTAAACTGATAAATTGTCGGCCGATCGCCTTTTCCGGGCCATTTTACGGAAAAGGCGCAGCCCAGGTGCACGTCGCCGCTGACGAGGGCAATTTTCTGATCGGGAAAGAGGCGTTTGTGGCGGTACAGGGCCGTGAGCAACCGATCTCAGTCCGGCCGGTTCCTGTGGTACGACCAGTGATCCGGAAAGTCGACCGTGTAACCCAGCAAGGCGGCGCCCACGTCCGATAGCCACTCGGGCAGATGCACCACCGGAACGCTCACCATGATGAGGAGCACGGCCTTCTTTTGATTGCGGGTCAAAAAGGTTTGAAACTTCGCATATTGATCGTGTCCATAAAGCCTTGCCTTTTTTCCACCCTGGCGCTAGGACCGGAGATCGAGCACAAAGACCCCGATGTTTCCGTAGCTGAAGGAGTAATCAAAAGACGGGGGCAGGCGTTTTGGTCGAGGTTTCACCCGGGACCCCTGGTAGTCGAAATAGGCTTCCCGGGCCCCTTTTCGGATCCGGGCAAACTTGGGGGTGGCATGTATTTCCATGGCCCCCCAGTCGTCCATGATCTCATGATCGTCCAGGATGGGATAGCAGGGATAATCGGCATAAAGACGTTTTATTTCCTCCATTGCCCAGAAAATCCGGTACCTTTCCTGGAAGGCCGCGCGAACGGCCGGAGATCCCCAGTCCATGATGCTGTCCCCGGCGGGAAGATTCCATTTTTTGGTGTAGTGAAGGTAAAACAGGGAACGATCGGACGGGATGTCCGAATAAATCTGATCCCCAGCCAGGAGGACAAACTTAACTTCGTTTTCCCTGAGAATGTCCGGTGTCAGTTTCAGGAGCCGCATCCGTTTTTCGCATGGCCTGCCGTCGTCACCAAAAGGCTGATGGCAGCTCATCAGGGCGATGGAAACCTTCTCCGGGGTATCCGCATCGGTAGCCGGGAAGGTCTCGAAGCGGCCTCTGCCGACAAGACGGTTTCCGGCGGCCCGGCGCACCTCATATCTGTATTCGGTCAGGGGTAAGAGGTTCTTCACGAATACCGTCTGGGTAAGATCCGCATCCGTGTCTCTGACGAGCGTAGGCATTTCCCGGCGATGGGCGGGTTTTCCCCTGGGCTGCACCGAGACGCTCACCTCTCCGGCAACATCTGAACGGAGCCAAATTCGGGCCGTTGTGTCGGTAACGGCCCCAACAGCGGTCATCCGTTTCATTTGGTGCGATTCAAAATGGGTTCGGGATTTGGTTGTCGTCCGCATGGCGGCTCCTCCTGTAAGGGTTGTTGACGTGCGTCGAGGAAGACAAACGTATTCAAATCGCCGGAGAAGCGGAGGTAATGAAACGATTGCTGAAAAACAGGGGGCGTTGTTTCATTGGAGCATTGCCGGAACAGGTTCTGACAGGCCCTTATGCGTGATGAGAGAACCAGATGTACCGCCACACCGCCATCAGATTGCCAATGCAATCTGCGAAGATCGTTCGTGTGACATCTTGCAATGCGGCGTCATTTCGCTCTTTCGGATTATCGACGGGGAAAAGAATCTGTCCTCTTTTTTTGCTTTCGATACAGATGTCGATCATAAAATCCAGCAGCCCGCCTTTCGGGATGATCGGCACCCGGACCTCTCCCTGTTTCCTGCAGTCTTTGAGAGTAAAGGTGACGGCATCCGAGTACGCTGTTTTTTCTTTCTTATCTTTTGCACGAATTGGAATGCGGATGTCCTCCTTTACGGCGACCGGGGTCACCGCATTGTCCCAGAGCGTTTCGAGGTCGTTGTGGGCCGATGATTTCATGTAGGCCCCCGCCGGTTTTTTCAGGCCGCTCCGACGGCTCGGCTGACTGTCCCGTCGTGCCTTCGGCGGATCATCCCTCAGATCGCAATGCATGGGGACATGGGCATCTGCCAGATAATGACTGAGCAAAAGGTATTGATACATAATCTGTTTGTTGTCGAACTGGTCGTTGAAATCCCGGAGTTTGGCCATGTTGATGATTTCCTGGGCGATGTGATCTGCCCGAAACGGGAGCCCTCCGGCAAATTTGTGGAAGACGACGCGATCCTTTTCGAATGTCTGCTTGTCCGTGAGGCCATGGCCAGGAAATTCATCGTCCGTAAATAGTTTGAAGATGTGGTAGGGATCATTGTCTTTCAATACATCATCCGGTGCCCAGGTGGCCTCGAAGAGAAGATCTTTATAGTATCGCAAGATGCGCTGCCGCTCCGTGGCCGCTCGCCGCTCGGCGCCTTTCTTTTTCCCTTTCAGATACGCGCCGCTTCTCGTTACGGTATTGTCGACACCGTCATAGGTAAACTCAATGGCCTTGGCTGCCAGATAGATGTGGGTGTTGTGCTTCACTTCCCGTCTCCTTTAGAAACTATCTCAAATACCTCAGACCCCAATGCAGCTTTGTGATTCCAGCCCTCATTAGCAATGCGTCGTCCATACGACATCCGCGGTAAACATTCCAAAAAGCAGAACGGACGCGGTTCAAGATCTGAAATATGCTCGTCTGGTTGGTAAATCAAGTTTGAAGATCTAAAAGGCATTCATTGTATTTCTGGCCCGATCCATGCTCCGGTACTGGATAGCTTCGGAGATGTGATCGGCATGGATATCCGCCTTGTGATCCAGGTCGGCAATGGTTCTGGCAATCTTCAGGATCCGGTTGTAGGCCCGAGCCGAGAGGCCCAGTTTGTCAACGGCGGTTTCCAGAAGATCGCACGACGTCTTGTCGATACGGCAGTACTTCCGGATATGGCGGCTGCCCATCTGGGCATTGCAGTAGATATTGCTGCGACCAAAACGCCGGGATTGCTGCTTTCGTGCCGCGCCGACACGTTTGCTGATCTGCTCCGATGGTTCTGATACGACCTCCCCCATCAGGTCCTTGTATGGTACCGCCGGCACCTCCACATGGATATCAATCCGGTCCAGAAGCGGGCCGGATATCTTGGAGCGGTACCGGCGGATCTGGTGGAGGGTGCACCGGCACTCGTGCTTGGAGTCCGTCAGATACCCGCACGGGCATGGATTCATGGCGGCCACCAGCATAAACCGGGAAGGATAGGTGAGGGTGGTGGCCGCCCGGGCGATGGTGACCTTTTCATCCTCAAGGGGCTGCCGGAGGACCTCCAGGACATGCTTTTTGTATTCGGCCAGTTCATCCAGAAACAGAACGCCGTTATGGGCGAGACTCACTTCCCCTGGGCGGGGGATGTGCCCACCGCCGATCAGGCCGGCATCGGATATCGTATGGTGGGGGGCCCGAAAGGGCCGGGAGGTGACCATGGCCTGGTGCTGATCCAGCAAGCCCGCCACACTGAAGATTTTCGTTGTTTCGATCGCCTCGGCAAAGGTCAATGGCGGTAGAATGCCGGGGAGACGCCGGGCAAGCATGGTTTTCCCTGAACCCGGAGGGCCGATCAATACGGCGTTATGTCCTCCCGCGGCAGCGACCTCCAGGGCCCGCTTGACGTGTTTCTGGCCAAAAACTTCCGAAAAATTTCCCTCGCCATTGGACCGCTGGGCAAACATGGCGGCAAGATCCGGTTTTTCCGGCTGGATGGCCGTTTCTCCCCGCAGAAAATCCACCACCCGGGGCAGATCTTTTGCCGGGTACACGGAAATCCCCCGGACGACAGCGGCTTCCTGTCGGTTCTCGTAGGGCACGATGATACCATTGTATTGCGCCGCCTTTGCGGCAAGGGCCATGGGCAGGGAGCCGTTCACCGGCTTGATTCGGCCATCCAGGGATAATTCTCCGAGGATGAGGTAGCGGGACAGGGTCTGTTGGGAAATGACCCCCGTGGCCGACAGGATGCCCAGTGCAATGGGCAGATCAAACCCGGTGCCTTCTTTTTTGATATTTGCCGGTGCCAGGTTTACGGTAATCCGATCGTCGGGAAAAGTATATCCTGAGTTCTTGATCGCCGATTTTACCCGCTCCTTGCTTTCCTTGACGGCCGCCTCCGGGAGGCCGACTGTCGCAAAGGTCGGCAGGCCCGACATGATATCGACCTCAACTTCCACCAGGAAGGCGTCGATGCCGAGAACCGCGCTGCTGAAAACGTTTGCCAACATAACATCCTGAAACCATAGAGTAATGAAGCACAGATGGACAGGGATTTCGGTCTAACGGGGGAAACGCCGTTTTGGCATCGACTGGAAGGGGGTTCCACCGATGAATAGCGCCAACGGCACGATATTTTCAGTTACCAAATTTCGCTCGGGTGAACAATCTTTTATTTGCAATGGCGGGCCAGTGTTGATAAAAACCCACAGCTCAATCATCCCTTGTGTCCTTTTTAACCCTGGCAACGAATTCCAGCGCAGGCTTCTCCTCTCCGGAAAGATATTCAATAAATTGATATCATTATATAAAAATTGATTTTTGACACAGTTCGACAAGTTGGAACAGACCTTGCAGAGCATTTGCGCAGTCTGAAACCAGAAGCACTAACCGATCAAACGATTAAATCAAGGCATCGCTGGGCATGCCAACAGGAACATACGCTAAATGAACCGATATCAGCAGACCGTTGAAAAAACCGTACACTGCGAAGGCGTCGGGGTCCATTCCGGAAAATCCGTGCATCTGACCATCAAACCGGCCTCGGTGAACCAGGGAATTCAATTTGTACGCGCCGATCTTCCGAACAAACCCGCCATTCGGGCCCACTTCAACAATGTCATCGACACCAGCCTGGCGACCGTCATCGGTGCCGACGGGGTCATTGTCTCAACCATTGAACATATTATGGCCAGCTTTTCAGCCCTTTCCATCGATAATGCGACGGTCGAATTGGACCACTATGAAATGCCGATCATGGACGGTAGCGCGGGACCCTTTGCAGAACTGATCAAATCGGCAGGAATCCAAAAACAGGTCGGTCCCCGATGTTTTTTCGTCATCAAGGAACCCATCGAGCTCGAGGAAAAGGGAAAGTTTGTCGGGGCCTATCCCCTGCCGGGATTCAAGATTACATGCTCCATCGATTATCCTCACCCCCTGATCCAGAGTCAAAGCTACACCTACGAAGTGTCTCGGGATACCTTTGAGGAGGATATCTCCCGCGCCAGGACCTTTGGATTCCTCGCCGAATATGAGCATCTCAAGCGGTACGGACTCGCCAGAGGGGGATCGCTGGATAATGCCATTGTCATTGGAGAGGATCATATTTTAAATGAAGATGGTCTTCGGTATTCTGATGAATTCGTCCGACACAAAATTATAGATTGTATCGGCGACTTCTCCCTGATGGGAATGCCGATTATGGGACATCTGAAGGTGAGCAAGTCGGGGCATGAATTCAACCATGCCTTCCTCCAGAAATTTTTCAGCAAGAAATCCTCCTGGGAAACCTGCACCCTCAATGGGGACACGCCCGCCTAACCCGAACATTGGATGAAAGCTGTTCAGTTTGGTGCCATATCCGGGTTCCCCCGAACATTGCATGCACATCCCTGCCGGATCGCGCCGGGGCCTTTTCCCTCCGGTCCGCCAATAGAGGCGAATGGATCCCGAGTCCAGCGATCCTAAATTCCCTTGCCATTTATCGCCTCCTCCGGTAAAAAGATAAACTTGTGTTTTTCATAACTTTTACGGTATGATGGGCTGCAAAACGCGCAAAAAAACACGCGCGATTCGACGGGATGACCCAACTTTTATGACGCCGAGCCTCAGACGCTATATCATCATTACTCTGGTCCTTCTGATGTTTCTGCCACCCCCGGTTTGGGCAAAGGGGGCCAGACTTACCAACATCACCGTGACCAACACTAGCGAAGATCTTCTGGTCTACCTGAATGTGGAAGGGGCATTCACGGAGCATATGAAGGAAGCGGTGCTTAGTGGGGTCCCCACGACCTTCTCGTTCTTTATCCGTCTTTACCAGGCGCGAAATCTGTGGCTGGACAAGCAGATCGCCAACTTGGAAATCACCCACACCATCAAATACGACAATCTAAAAAAGGAATTCGAGATCCGGCGATCCTGGGAAAGCGGGAAAACCCAAAAAACAAAATCTTTTGCCGAGGCCCGCAAGCTGATGGCCGAGATTGACCGTTTGAAAATTGTACCTCTCAATCAACTCGAAACGGGCCGGCAGTACCAGTTGCGGGCAAAGGCCCAGTTGGACAAATTGACCCTTCCTCTTTATCTTCATTACGTCCTGTTTTTCGTCTCTCTCTGGGACTTTGAGACCGACTGGTACACCATCGATTTTATTTTCTAACAGCTCGGACGCACTGGACCGTCCGTTGCTCCCTGGACCGGGAATACCCTTAAACAGGAGAACGCGCCCTTCAGCCGACAGCGAGCCTAAATGAGCGGAGATTCTTCAAAATCGTATTTTACCGAGTCCGACCGGAAACGGCGCAAGCGGGAAGGGATTCTAATTATCATTATCCCTCTGGTTGTTGCGGTGCTCACCTATGCCGAGAACCGGGTGATCCATTTTGGCGCCGATTTTCCGGTGTCGAACACGATCCTGATGTTCATCCTGATCAACATCAACCTGTTGCTGTTGATCCTGCTGCTGTTTCTCGTACTTCGCAACCTGGTCAAACTATTGTATGACCGCCGGCGAAAGGTCATGGGCGCCCGTCTGCGAACCCGATTGGTCGCTGCCTTTGTGGCCCTGACACTGCTTCCCACCATCGTCCTTTTTTTCTTCTCCCTTAGTTTTATCACCACCAGTATCGAATTCTGGTTCAACGTACCGGTAGAGCAGGCTCTGGAAAATTCACTCAGTGTCGGCCAACGGCTTTACGGATATGTGGAAGAGAATAATCGGTTTTACCTGGAGCGCATCGCCTATCAGATTAAAACCAAGCGGCTGTATGAGCCCGAAAAGAAAAAGGCCCTCGACCGATACATTCAGGTCGTCCAGCGGGCATTTAACCTGGATGCGGTGGAGGTTTACGGCGCCGATCGGAACCGCTTGACCTATGCCCTATCCCAGGACATGGAGGGGGAACCATTTCCGGTGACGCCTTCCGACAACTTGCAGAGGGACTATTCCGATCCCACCTTTCACACCGTTTCCGAACCGACCGACGATGGGGAGTTGATCCGTACCATCGGATCGGTCCCTTCCGGTGTCCCGTGGTCGGAAGCAAAGGCCTATGTTCTGGTCAATGTGGTGGTTCCGTCTGAACTTTCCCAGGATTTAAATTCCATATCCATGGGATTCGAGGAGTATCAACAGATCAAGCTGCTTCGGGAGCCGGTCCAGGCCACCTACTATATTACACTTTCCATTGTCGGCCTGCTGGTGGTGTTCTGTGCGATCTGGTTCGGATTTTACCTGGCAAAATCGATCAGTGTACCGATTATGGAGTTGGCCGAGGGCACACGGCGGGTTGCCGAGGGCGATTTGAAAGTGACCATTGAGTCGGTGGCCGATGACGAGATCGGAACGCTTGTGGAGTCATTCAATAAAATGACCTGGGATTTGCGGATCAGCCGAGAGCAACTGGAGTTGTCCGCCCGAAAGCTGCGGGATCAGAATATCGAAATCGAGGAACGGCGGCGGTATATGGAAACCGTTCTCAAGAACGTATCCACGGGAGTTATCACCGTAGATGCATCCGGTGTGGTGTCCACGGTCAATACTGCTGCCGAAAATATGCTGGATGTCCACGCAGAAGATATTCTCGATGTGAACTATGTACAGTTGCTTCGGGGCGATCATCTCAGGATGGCGGAGGAGATCAAAGACAAACTCGACAACTCCCCGAACAATGCCATCGAGGTCCCGTTGCGATTGACCATTGGCGGCAGATCGAGAAGCTTTCTGGTGTATCTGAATGTGCTGAAAGATGATGCGGGCGGCGATATGGGAATTGTCATGGTATTCGACGATCTCACTGAAATGGAAAAAGCCCAGCGCATGGCCGCATGGCGGGAAGTCGCCCGACGGATTGCCCACGAGGTGAAGAATCCGTTAACCCCGATCAGTCTGTCGGCTCAGCGGCTTCGGCGAAAATACCACAAACAGCTTGAAGAGCCGGTGTTTGATGAGTGCACCCAAACCATTATCGACCATGTGGAGTTGATTCGAAATCTCGTCAATGAGTTTTCCTCCTTTGCCCGTTTCCCCAGTGCCAATCCGAAACCATGCAACCTGGAGCCTATTATCGAGGAGAAATTGGCCCTTTATCGGGAAAGTCATCCGTCGATAACGTTTCATTTTAAGTCCACCGGCGGTTTGCCCAAACTGAATCTGGACCGACAGCAAATCAAGCAGGCACTGATCAATCTGCTGGACAACGCCATTTCCGCTATTCGAAACAGCGGCAGCATTACCATATCCACAAGTCATGATCCCCTTATCAAACGGGTTCGCGTTGAGATAGCAGACACCGGTACCGGTGTTCCCGACAGGGACAAACGCCGTTTGTTTGAGCCCAATTTTTCGACGAAAAAGGCGGGGATGGGACTGGGTTTGACCATCGTCAACACGATCGTGCAGGATCACCACGGTCTGATCCGAATGGAAGACAACCACCCCCAGGGCGCGAAGTTTATTATTGAGCTGCCCTTTTAACTCGGGTGGTTCGTGAAATCATTTCTGCGAAGCACCCAGGTCAACCGGGTGGGTCGTAACATCGTTTCAATGATCCGGAGTTATGTGAATACTTAAAGCAGAGGATGTTCTATGTTCCCGACAGTGATGATTGTTGATGATGAACCTTCCATACTCAAGTCTCTCCGCGGCCTGCTATCCGATGAAGGATTTGAAGTGGTGACCGCCGACAACGGGTACGAAGCGCTGAAACTCATCGACCAGGAGTCTCCGGATCTGGTTCTTTTAGACATCTGGATGCCCGGGATAGACGGCATCGAAACCCTCACGGAAATCAAGAAGGATAATCCTCACATCCAGGTGATCATGATCACCGGCCATGGCACCATTGAAACCGCGGTTAGAGCAACAAAGCTCGGGGCTTATGATTTTATCGAGAAGCCGCTTTCCATCGACAAGGTCATTGTGGCGATAAACAATGCTTTGAACTTTCGACGATTGGAGGAGGAGAATCGTTTTCTCCGGAAGAAAACCATTGAAAAGCATTCCATTGATGGCAGGAGTGCGCCCATCGAGGCCCTCAAACGTGAAATAGCCATGGCTGCTCCCACGGATTCCTATATTCTAGTGACCGGTGAAAACGGCACCGGAAAGGAGTTGGTAGCCCGAACGATTCACCAGTTCAGTGCCAGGGCCGAAGAACCGATCATTGATGTCAATTGTGCAGCCATCCCTGAAGAACTCATCGAAAGCGAGCTGTTCGGTCATGAAAAAGGCTCTTTTACCGGGGCCGCCACCAAGAAGCGCGGCAAGTTCGAGCTGGCGGATAAGGGGACCATCTTTCTGGACGAAATCGGGGACATGAGCCTCAAAACCCAGGCGAAGATTCTCCGAGCACTACAGGAGCAGAGATTTCAACGGGTTGGGGGAAGCCGCACGCTCAGCGTGGATGTTCGAGTGATTGCGGCCAGTAATAAAGACCTAAAGGAGGAAATTGAGAAGAACACCTTTAGGGAAGATCTCTACTACCGTTTGAATGTGATCCCCATTCACGTCCCGCCCTTGAGAGATCGTATCGATGACATCGCAATTCTGGTGGATCGGTTCTTAAGCGAGTCGGCGAAAATGAATCGGATTCGAAAGAAGAAGATGACTCCGGAAGGCCTGGAATTGTTGGCAACCTACTCCTGGCCCGGCAACGTTCGAGAGCTGAAAAACCTGATGGAGCGCTTGGTGATTATGGTCGACGCGGATTCCATTCAGGCCGGCGATATCCCCCCGCCCTATAATCCCGACGGGGGTTTTTTGCCCTGACGGATATGGATGACACGTGGTTCCGTGCCGAAGATCTTCGTGAAGCGAGAAAGCACTTCGAGAAAGCATTTATCGAACGGAAGCTCGCCGAAAATGACAACAATGTGGCCAAAACCGCTGAGGCCATCGGGGTGGAGCGCAGCTATCTCTACAAGAAGCTCAAATCGCTTGGCTAGCGGTACCTCCGGGATTACCGGCCGGAGCGCCGCCAATCCTGAGTCCTTTTGAGCATGTTTATACAAACCGTTTTGGAGTCACTTTGCGCATCATTGCCGGAAGTCTAAAAGGCAGAAAGCTTGCGCCGTTCAAAGGAACGGGAATCCGACCCACCTCAGACCGTCTAAGGGAATCTCTTTTTTCAATCCTTTCCAACCGCGTCCAGGGGGCCGTTGTCCTCGATCTTTTCGCAGGAACCGGTGCTCTGGGAATTGAAGCCCTCAGCCGCGGTGCCCAAACCGCATGTTTCATCGATAATGATCCCAATGCATTGGCGCTGGTGCGTCGGAATATCGAATCCTGCGGCCTCACCGAGCAGGTGTCTGTAATCAAGTGGAACATTGTAAAAAATTTGAACTGTCTCCGGTCGTTTCCCGCGCGATTTGATCTGGTGTTCATGGATCCGCCATATCGACAACATGCGATATCTCCCACATTGATCCATTTGTGCCAAAGCGGCCGCTTGAGACAGAAAACCTGTCTGGTTGTGGAACACAGTTTGTCGGAGCAACTGCCGCCCATCCTTCCCCCGCTCTATCTTCGTGACCAGCGCAAGTATGGGAAAACACTTGTATCTTTTCTCGCCTATATGATACAGGAATAGCCCCTGCTCTGGGAACGTGGCAACATCGCTCGCGGACGGGCAAATCGGAATCGATTGCCAGGGGATGACGGTTGCGGGCGATAGTTGTATCCATAACAGAACCCGCCGACGGCTTACCGGCGGATACCCCCATAATTCAACGAAAGAATGAGAAGATATGGCACGAACGGCAATCTATCCGGGATCCTTTGACCCAGTGACCAACGGTCATCTGGACATTATCGAGCGCGGTCTTAAGTTATTTGACCGGATCGTCGTTGTCATCTTGGAAAATCCGGCCAAGGAGTTCTTGTTTACCATAAAAGAACGCATTCACATGCTGGAAGAAAGCCTCAAGGGGTTTGCCAATGTGGAGGTGGATACCTTCGGTGGGCTTACCGTCGACTATGGGGTTCAGCACAAAGCCGAAGCGATATTGCGGGGTATGCGGGCGGTTTCCGATTTTGAGTATGAATTTCAGCTCGCTCTGATGAACCGGCGACTCAATCGGGAGATCCAAACCGTATTTCTGATGACCAGCCTGAGATGGCTGTACATCAGCAGTTCGATCATCAAAGAAGCAGCGCATTTCGGCGCCAACATCAACGGAATGGTTCCACCTGTCGTTCAGAAAAAGTTAAAGGAGAAACTCGGCAGCATCCCGCCAGCTGTGTAGCATGGATCTTTGGCAGCTTCATATCTTTTGCAGAGTCATTGAAGAGAAGAGTTTTTCAAAGGCCGGTGATGTGGTGCACCTGTCCCAACCAACCGTCAGCAGCCACATCAAGGATCTGGAGGAACACTTTGGATGCCGCCTGATCGATCGCCTGGCCAAGGAGGCGGTCCCCACCCCGGCTGGAAAGCTGCTGTACAGATATGCGATCAGACTCATATCCCTGAAAGACGAGACCGAAACCGCCATGGCCGAATATCAGGGCAGCGTTCGGGGCCGACTCGTCATCGGGGGCAGTACGATTCCAGGGGGATATATTCTGCCGCGGATCATCGGCGCATTCACCCAGACCTATCCCGAAGTAAAGGTGGCGCTGATCAACGGGGATACCCGCAAGATCATTGATGACGTGATTGCCGGAACGGTAGAGTTGGGCGTGGTTGGTGCCAAATCCTCGGATAAGAAGATTGTCCAGCACGAGTTGATCAGAGATGAGATGCGTCTGATTGTCCCTGCTGATCATGATTGGGCGAATGAAGAGAGGATCGACCTCAAGCGCCTTCTGGGCGAACCGTTTGTCATTCGTGAAAGCGGTTCCGGAACCCTGACATCCCTGCAACAGAGTTTGGCTCGGAAAGGTTTTAGCACCGATCAACTTAATGTGGTCGCTGAAATGGGCAGTACCCAGGCAGTGATTCAGGCCGTGAAGAGCCGTGTCGGAGTTTCGATTCTGTCCACCATCGCTGTTGCCGAAGCCCTGGAATCGGGTCAGCTCAGGGCGTTGCGCGTCGATGACGTTGACTTGACACGACATTTCTATCTTACACGGAATCGATACCGCTCCACGTCTCCCCTGGGCAAGGTTTTTTCCGAGTTTCTAATCTCCCATTACGAATTGCATATGCCTCACCGCCAATGATCGTAACAGGTAAGACGGGCTCCCGGTTCGACCTACAATACGACAAACCATGAAAGAGCTTACATGACGATAAAGCTAAGTGACAATGCCCGCGTTGTCCTGGAAAAACGCTATCTGAAAAAAGATCAACACGGTCACGTGATTGAGACGCCAGAGGAGCTTTTCCATCGTGTAGCCAAGGCCATTGCTGCTGCGGATGCGATTTTCGACCCGGATGCGGATCCCGAAAAAACCGAGAAAGCCTTTCTCCGTATGCTTCAGAACCTCTGGTTTTTGCCGAATTCACCCACCCTGATGAACGCGGGACGGAAATTGGGGCAACTGGCGGCCTGTTTTGTACTGCCGGTGAACGATTCCATGGACAGTATTTTTGAGACACTTAAACATACGGCTCAGATTCACAAAAGTGGGGGCGGAACGGGGTTCTCCTTTTCCAGAATCCGGCCGGAAAACGATATGGTGTTGTCCACAGCCGGCGTTTCCAGTGGCCCGATTTCCTTTATGACCGTATTCGATGTGGCCACGGAAACCGTGAAACAGGGGGGGACGCGGCGGGGCGCGAACATGGGCGTTTTGCGGATCGACCACCCGGATATCTTCAATTTTATTGATGCCAAAAATGATGCGGTCCGGCTAAACAATTTTAATATTTCGGTCGCTTTAACCGGCGCATTTATGGACGCCCTCGACGATGGCGGCACCTATGATCTGATTAGTCCCCGCACCGGACAGACGACCCGACGCGTGGCCGCATCGGAGATGTTTGAACGGATCGTTGAATCGGCATGGCGCAGCGGAGAACCGGGTGTGATCTTCATCGATCGTATCAATGAGAACAACCGGACGCCTCAGTTAGGGGATATTGAAGCGACCAATCCCTGCGGCGAACAACCGCTGCTTCCATATGAATCGTGCACCTTGGGTTCCATAAACCTCGCACGGATGGTCCGTAAGGAGGCGGTGGATTGGAACCGGCTCAAGCGGACGGTGAAGGATGCGGTTCATTTTCTGGACAATGTCATAGAGGTGAACAAATATCCGCTTCCCCAAATCGAAGACATGAGCAAAGGCACCCGAAAAATCGGGCTCGGCGTCATGGGTTTTGCGGACATGCTGATTCAGCTCGGCATACCCTATGATTCGGAGGAGGCCGTGGAAACGGCCGAGGGCGTCATGTCCGCCATTTTACTGGAGTCGCGCCGAGCATCTGCGGCCCTGGCCAAAAAACGCGGCAACTTTCCTTCCTATCGAGGGAGTGTCTTTGATGACCCGTCCACCGAATTTATGCGAAATGCAACGACCACGACCATTGCGCCTACCGGTACCATCAGCATTATCGCCGGCGCATCCAGCGGTATCGAACCGCTGTTCGCTGTCGCCCACGTGCGGCGGGTAATGGATGGTAAAGAACTGCCCGAAATTCACCCGCTGTTTCTGAAAATAGCCAAAAAGGAAAAATTCTACAGTAAGGACCTTATCGAAGCGATTGTGGCCACCGGTACGGTCCAGGCTATGGAGGAGGTGCCGGTACGCGTTCGGCGCTTGTTCCGGACATCCCATGACATCTCCTCGGAATGGCATGTGCGCATACAGAGTGCTTTCCAGAGGTATACCGATAATGCGGTTTCCAAAACTGTCAACTTCCCTGCTGAAGCCACCAAGGAGGATGTGGCCAAAGTATACCGACTGGCCTACAAGCACGGGTGCAAAGGGGTTACAATTTACCGTTACGGCAGCCGGGATCAGCAGGTCCTCAACCTCGGGACGCAACCCCAGGAAGCGACCCAAATCGCACCACGGCCCAGGCCCATGCGGACCCGCGGCGTTACCGAACGGATCAGCACCGGTTGCGGGAGGCTCTATGTCACCGTGAATACGGATGAGACGGGCATGTGTGAATTGTTCGCGCAGATGGGAAAAACAGGCGGTTGTGCATCTTCACAAACCGAGGCGGCCGGCCGGCTGATTTCCCTGGCCTTGCGGTCCGGTGTCAAGCCGGATGCCATCATCAAGCAGCTGATCGGCATTCGATGCCCATCCCCCTGTTGGCAAAACGGCTCCATTGTTCTGTCCTGTCCGGATGCCATTGCCCAGGTATTAAAACACATTACCCATTCGGATCTTACCGAAAACAGTCTCCAAATGGGTTCCTGCCCGGAATGCGGGGGGGTGCTGGCGCATGAGGAGGGGTGTTTGGTGTGTCACTCATGCGGCTTTTCTAAATGCTCATAGAAGTGGTTTCTGAGAGCCATCTCAGGCCCGTTTGCTGCGTTATTCCGGAAATTGAAATGCTCACGTACTTCGTGTACGCTCCGCTTTCAATTTCCGGAAAGCCTTGCCCTCAAGCTTAATATGACGCCCAAAATCCGTTTTGCTTAAGAATCTTTGTGAAACTTCGTTTTCTATGAGAAAATCAAACTCCGCTTATCACCGGATTGCACTTTGTCCCCGGACCTAAGCTACTATTCTGAAACCGCTTCTATGTGCTTGTAGTAACTAACTGCGTGCAATTTCCAAAATGCCTTGCCCTTGACCCTGACCTAACCCTCAGAATCCAATTCTGGATGTTAGTCTTAAACAATCTTTTTTCTCCGAGCATGAGTTACTATTCTGAAACCACTTCCATGTAATTATTGCAACTAACTGCTTTCGATTTTCGATAAACCTTGCTCTCGGGTTTGATCTAACGCTCAAAAACCGCTTCTAGGCCATTCAAGATCGCTTCGCATTAATTTTAGGAGAAAGATTTACCGAGACATATTCGGGGTCGGAATCGGTGTCGGAATCGGAATCGAACGGGTGTGTATTCGTCAACGGCGATACCGGTGATGATGGCTTTGCAGATGCCGGAACGCCAATCGTCGGGCCGAGGCGCTATGCTCATGACCTATAATCGTTTAGCGGATCGTAACGCCTATGTCAGAACCCGTTTTTCAAAAAGGGGCATGGGATTGATGAGATGCTTTTTGAACCAGGCAGGCCAATCCTCGGAGCCCAATCCGTAGGCCAGTAATTCCACGATGGAAAAGGCGGGCAGACGCCTCTCCGACGGGCACCGGAGCTCCAGATTGAGTTGACACATGGCGCAGGCCGTCACGATACATTCCGCCCCGCTGGAAGTGGCATTTTCCATGATATCTGCCACCATGGGCTGGACGATATCCGGTCTGGCCACGGATAGAAATGCACCGCAGCATTTTGCATGGTATCCCCACCTGCGCTCCTCCGCCCCGAGCCATTGCATCACCGCTTCCATGCTGCCGTTTAAGAGGGGATAGTTACGGAGTTCGGGAGGCGACGCCAGAAGACATCCATAATAGGGGACATACTTTAGACCCTTGACGGGGTTTTGCAGAGCGCTGGCCCAAGGATCCTGTTTCAGCCGTTCCGGTAGCAAATCCAGGAGATGATGGACCCGCAGTTCCCCTTCCAGGCTGTCGTTCAACAGCTTCCGGTTTACACGGCGTGTCGTGGGGTCTCTGCGGAGCTGATTGGATGCCACGCGAAGACGGTTTGAACAGCCGGCGCACATGACCAGAAGATCCATTCCCATGGATTGGGCCTGGAAAAGATTACGGGCGGCCAGGGATACGGCCAGTTGCGGCCGGACCGCATGAACCGACGAGGAGCCGCAGCAATTCCAGTCAGGCAGCGGCTGCAGATGGATATCCAGAGTTTTGCAGATCTGATGCAACCCGGCATCAATTTCTCTGGCAGTGGAACTCAATGTGCAGCCGGGATAATATGCCAGATTCATTTCAGACATGGGCGTCAAAACTCCTTCGACGATCATTGTAATACGTGAAAATATGATCCAGTTCCTTGCGTGACGTGATTCGCTGAGGGAGCAGTTCCAGTTTTCCCCGGGTCAGCATCTTTATTCCCGATTCCATATCCGAAAACAGGTTTCCGGTACCCACTTTAAACTGAATCATCGCCTCCAGTTTGTTCAGTCGGCCATGCCGCTGAATCGATCCATATATATATTTGTGAAACCGGAAGATGTCCTGCTCGGGTGCGGCAATCCCGTCGTGAATGGCCAATTGACGCAGGGCATCCATGGCCGATGCGATATCGATACTATTGGGGCATTGCGTCGAACAGGTGTGGCAGCCCACGCAGAGCCAGATGGTCCGACATCGAAGGGCCTCATCCCGTTTTCCGAGTTGAACCAGACGGATCACCTGGTTGGGCATCAGATCCATATGGTTGGAGAACGGACAGCCGCTGCCGCAAGACCAGCAGTGCCAACACAGATTGATATTCTGACGGGAAACGTGATTGACGATCTTCAGAAACCTGTTGTTGTCGGAACCGGAAGGAACTTGAATCGGCTCCCGGGCGGGATTCTGAGATGATCGGTTTGAGATGTGTTCTTTCATAGCCCCTTTGATCCTTTTCCAGAGTGCCCTGCCTGCATACAACGATTCGCAGGGTGTGTCCTTGACTTATCTCAATTTCAAAAAAAAAGAGTGCTGCTGGATACTGGATCCTGGATGCGGGATGCTTGCCCGATGGATGGCATGATTTTGGATTTTGGATTGCGGATTTTGGATGGATGATGAGCTGAAAGTTGAAAGCTGAAAGCTGAAAGGTGAAAGAAGGAAGCTCAAAGCTTGAAGAAAAAGCTGCAAGGAATGACGTTCCGCGGAGCGGAACAAATGACTGAATGACGACGCCGACAGGCGGCAAGTTACCGTTAACAACCGGCAAACGGGCAACGGGCGAACGGGCGAACCGGCAAACCGACAAACGGACAAACCTACAAAAGGTACTTGATCAGGATGAAACCGCCCACCAGCAGAACGGTAAACGAGACGGCAAGGATGTTAAAGTAACGGTCGATGAATGACTGAATCGCCGGACCGAAAACATAAATCAGCCCGCCAACGAGGAAAAACCGTGCCGGCCGGGACACGATGGATGCGATCAGAAAAACGAGGAAGTTTATGCTAAAGGCACCTGCGGAAATCGTGAACACCTTGTAAGGGATCGGTGTGAATCCGGCGATGGCAATGGCCCACGCATCTTTTTTTTGAAACAGGTCGGCGATGATATCCACCTTCGCCGTCAGATCATAAAACTCGATGATCCGGTTGCCGATCGCCTCCATGAACTGCCAACCGATCAGATAACCCAAGCATCCACCCAGGACCGAGCCTGCGGAGCAGATCAGGGCATAGCGCAGTGATTTCTTTGGTGCCCCGACCGCCAGGGCGATCAACAGGATATCCGGTGGCACCGGAAAAAAAGAGGACTCTGCAAACGCAAGAATGAACAGAGCCCACCCGCCATAGGGTGTCTCCGCCCAGTGCAGCACCCAGTCATACAATCGTCGAAGCATTCAACACTCTTTCCAACCGAATTCACCAACCAGCTTTACGAAGCGGCACCCTCCCAGATGGGTGGTGTGGATACCATCCTGATCCCGGTACACCCGGACCAGTTCCTGGGAAAATTCATCGCCCACCGGCAATACCATACGCCCCCCCATGGCCAGTTGACTGATCAGGGTTTTGGGTATTTCCGGGGCGCCGGCGGTGACAATGATGCCGTCAAAGGGGCTTTCCTCCTCCCATCCGCAGGTGCCGTCGGAATACCTGGTGACGATGTTGTGGTAGTGGAACCGGTCAAACAGTTTGCGCGTTTTGATGTACAATGAGTGGATCCGTTCGATGGTATAGACCCGGTAGACAATCTCTGCCAGGATAGCGGCCTGATATCCGGATCCGGTTCCGATTTCCAGTATCCGGTCGTCCTTTCCCGGCTGCAGGGCCTGTGTCATTTCCGCAACAATATCTGGCTGGGAAATGGTCTGCTGCTCTCCAATAGGCAATGGAAAATCCCCATAGGCTTGATCTCTGAGGGCCTCGCTGACAAAAAGATGGCGGGGTACGTTGCGCAACGCCTTCAGGACTTCCGGATCGTTGATTCCGCGGGCCTCTATCTGCTTTTGAACCATTTCTTCGCGCTGGCGGCGAAATTTCAGCTCTTCCTGTTCCATGGTATTGATTTCTATCAATTTCTCTTTTTACGGTCAAGAAATTGGGGCGGCCCCGGAGAATTCTTTTCATGATTCCCCGTGCACGGGAAAACCGGAACCGGGACCGAACATATGGATTCGGAACAGAATTCTGTCGCCGGCGATATCCCGCTCGCCGGTCGACGATTCGGTTCACCGGGTGCTCCCTGTTCCCCTTGTATTTTCCCAAAACGCGGGATAGATTCAAACCCACCCGCAGAACGGTAGTAAATCCGTCGATGTCCGGCGCCCGTTCGCGTGGCAAGAAAGACCATATGGGGGGCCACCAGAGATTTGCCGAGCAGCCGCCACCTCGTCATATCGATTCTATTGATGGTGTCGATTCTATTGTTGGGCACCCTCGGGTACATGATGCTCGAAGGGTGGCGTCCCCTCGATGCCATTTATATGACCATTATCACGCTAACCACGGTGGGCTATACGGAGATCAACCCTCTGAGCGAAGCGGGTCGGGTATTTACGGTCATGCTGATCATGATCGGGGTCGGCCTGTTTATATATGTGGCCGGGGCGGTTGTTCAGTTTATGGTCGAGGGGCAAATTCGTATCCTTTTTGGGAGAAGACGGTTGGATAAACAAATCGAACAACTAAAGAACCACTTTATTATCTGCGGATATGGTCGCATCGGGCGGGTGCTGGCCCGGAAATTGGATCAAAAACCGGTGGATCTGGTGGTTATCGAGAAAAACAGGGATCTTGTCCCTGTGATGGAAGCCGACCGTGTATTGTTTATTTCCGGTAGCGCAACAGAAGAAATCAACCTGGTCAAGGCCGGTATCCATAATGCAAAAGGCCTTGTAGCGGTGCTGGCAACCGATACGGACAACGTCTTTCTCGTTCTCACGGCACGCCAATTGAACCCGGATTTGTTCATCATGGCACGGGCCACCCAGAAGGAGTCGAAGATTACACTTAAGGCGGCCGGCGCCAGCAAGGTGGAATCTCCCTACGATATCGGGGCGGCCAACATGGCCCAGCGGATTATACGGCCGACGGTCACCAGTTTCTTGGATCTGGCGTTTGCCTATCGCAGAACCGATATTCAAATGGAGGAAATCCCGGTTCACCAGGACTCGGACCTGGTGGGTGTGATGTTGAAAGACTCGGGTATCCGGCAGAACTACAAACTGATTCTCATAGCGATCAAGCAAGCCGATGGTGAAATGATATTCAATCCCTCGTTTGAGACGGTTCTCCGGGGTGGCGATATGGTCATCGCCGTCGGAAAACGGGATAGTCTGATTGAGCTGGAAGAACGTCTGAATCCGGTTTAGTCTGCCTTTGTCGCACACCCGCCGGATCTACCCATCAACGTCATCGGACGATGCTTTTGTCCGGAGCTCGTTCTCCACGGCTTACGGCGGGGCTCAGGCACGGCTAAATCTTGTAGATGATGCGGCTGTCGCTGATGATGATGTCCACGAATTTGTCGTTGGGTTCCATCGGAACCTGGGGAACGATTTGGTCTTCATAGGCGAGAGCCACCTTCCGTGTGGTGATGGGCAGCTTCGGGATGAGGCGATTGTAGAATCCACCTTTTGAACCGATTCTCCCGCCTTTCTCGTCAAAGACCAGACCGGGGATGATGGCAATATCGATACAGTCAATGGGTACCCCCTGGCATCGATCGGCATCGGGTGTAAAGATCCCCTCGGCAGTGCGTATGAGATCGGTTTTGAGATTTTTTACTTTTACCAATCGTATCTCCGACGTCTCGCCAAAGACCGGCAGGATGACCAGCTTGTTGAATTCGAAACACCGCTTCAGGATCCTGTCGGTGTAAACTTCCAGAGGCTGGTTAATGTAGAGCAATGCAATCCGGGACTCCAGAAAATTGGCAAACCCAAACAGACGATCTTCAATCAGTCGGGATCGTTTCTTTTTTTCTTTTTCTGATAACGCGTTGAGCTTTTTTTCGATTTCTTGCTTCAGGTCCAGTCGCTTTTCCTTCAGATCCTCCATCATCGTCTCCGCTGTCGGTGAACTCCCCTTCTCAGGTGGGTGACCCACGTCAACCCGTAACAATCATTGACAAAATAGACCCTTCGTGTTAAAGTCCAACTGCCTTTTTGCCGCATTTTGGAGGTTCCCCTGCATCATGCGGATTCCGATTGAACCGTTGCATCGGAATGGTATTCATTGGCGACGAAAGAATCGGCCGGACTGTCGAACCCAACAGAATCATTGGAAATATAGGATTTTTTATGCTGGAAATCAAGTTCGTTAGGCAAAATTTGGAAGCGGTACGGACCGCACTTGAGCACCGAGGGGAATCCTTTGACTGGGAGACCTTTATTGCCTGTGACGACAGACGTCGCAAGGGATTGGGTGAGATCGAGGAACTGCGCCACAGACGCAACACGGTCTCAGATAAAATCGCTTCAATGAAAAAAGCGGGACAGGATGCGGAGGATCTGGTCCTGGAGATGCGTGACGTCGGCAGTCGGATCAAGAAACTTGAGAAGAATCTTTCCGCAGACGAGGAGCAGATACAGAATATGTTAATGGGGATGCCCAACATCCCCCACGCGTCCGTCCCCATCGGCGCGGACAGTGACGACAATCCTGTAATCAAGACCGTGGGGACGCCTCCGGATTTTACATTCGACCCGAAGCCCCACTGGACCATCGGCGAAACGCTGGGGGTCCTCGATTTTGAACGTGCCGCCAAGATTACGGGTGCCCGCTTTCCCCTTTACTTTGGCGATGGTGCGCTACTGGAACGGGCACTGATCAACTTTATGCTCAATATACACACCCGTGAACACGGCTACTGGGAAGTGCTGCCGCCGTTCATGGTAAACCGGAACAGCACCACCCATACCGGTCAGCTTCCGAAGTTCGCTGAGGATCTGTTTAAACTGGAGGGTTGGGATTATTTTTTAGTTCCCACGGCTGAAGTGCCGGTAACCAACATCCATTCCAATGAGATCCTTCAGGACGACCAATTACCCATTTTCTATACGGCCTATACGCCGTGTTTCAGATCCGAAGCCGGATCCTACGGGAAGGATACACGGGGCCTGATTCGACAGCATCAGTTCAACAAGGTCGAGCTGGTAAAATTCACGACCCCGGAATCCTCCTACGCTGAGCTTGAAACCCTCCTGGAGGATGCCGAAACGATTCTCCAGCGTTTGGGCCTTCCATACCGGGTGGTGACCCTGTGCACCGGAGATCTCGGATTTTCCTCGGCCAAAACTTACGATATAGAAGTGTGGATGCCGGCCCAGGGCGTCTATCGTGAAATTTCATCCTGCAGCAACTTCGAGGATTTTCAGGCCAGGCGGGGGAACATCCGTTTTCGCCGGAAGGGAAGAAAGGGCACCGAGCTTGTTCATACACTGAACGGTTCCGGGCTTGCCGTGGGCAGGACGGTCGCCGCGATACTGGAGAACTTCCAGACCCCGGAAGGCGCCGTCCAAATTCCCGAGGCGCTGAGGTCCCACATGGGCGATCTGGAAATGATAGCACCATGAAACTCGAGACCTTTCCCCAGGACATACAATCTTTTCTTATCCCCCGGCCTGGCGGCCGGCTGATCTATCGCTGCCTGGGTTGCAGCTCTGAATTTGGTATTGAGAAGTTGCTCTACACCTGTCCCCGCTGCGGTCAGGTGCTGCTGCTCCATGACCCGGAGTTTCAGCGGTTTGCGGACATATCCGGTAAACTGTGGCGGGATATTTTCGACTACCGGAGTATGCTCAAGATACCGGTCTTGAAGGGCATCTACCGATATCATGAATTCATTGGACCGGTTATTCCCATTGACGATATTGTCTATCTCGGAGAAGGCCACACACCGCTTATCGAGGCCAATCCGGCCCTTCAGGAAAAGGTGGGGCTGAGGTTCTATTTTAAGAACGACGGCCAGAATCCGAGCGCCTCGTTCAAGGATCGGGGGATGGCCAGTGCCCTGAGCTATATCAATTACCTGATTCGTGCGGGACTTTCCTCGGACATTCTTGCTGTCTGTGCATCGACCGGTGATACGTCAGCGGCTGCAGCACTGTATGCCGCCTATTTGAGACCCCGGGTAAAGTCGGCGGTACTGTTGCCTCATAAAAAGGTAACTCCTCAGCAGCTGTCTCAACCTTTGGGCAGCGGAGCTGCCGTGTTTGAAATTCCCGGTGTGTTCGATGACTGCATGAAGGTCGTGGAGGCGCTCTCTGAAACGTATAATGTGGCTTTGCTGAACTCGAAAAACGCCTGGCGAATTCTCGGTCAAGAGTCGTATTCCTATGAAATCGCACAGGATCTTGAATACACCGTGGGTGATACCGTGGTTGTGGTTCCGGTGGGAAATGCCGGAAACATCACTGCGGTCCTGAGCGGCTTCCTGAAATTCTACGAGGCCGGCGTTATTGATCGGTTACCCAAAATTCTGGGCGTGCAATCCCATCATGCAGATCCGGTCTTCCGTTATTATCGGGAAGCGATTGCGGAGCGCCGGAAATTTGAACCGGTAACGGTTCGACCTAGCGTGGCCCAGGCAGCCATGATCGGCAACCCGGTCTCCATGCCGCGGGTCATTCATTTGGTTGCACAATTTAACGAGCTGGCCGGGACCGAACGCGTCTTTTTCGTCCAGGTCACCGAACAAAGCATTATGGACTGGGAACTGGTTGCCAATCGGAACGGCCATATCGCCTGCACCCAGGGAGGGGAATCCCTGGCGGGACTGGTGGCCGCACGGAAGGCCGGTGTCGTTAGCGATAATGACATCGCGATAGTGGATTCGACTGCCCACGCCCTTAAATTTTCCGGTTTTCAGGACACTTACTTTTCAGGGGAATTCCCCAAAGAGTTTGGCATCGTTCCGGATCCTGATCTCATCAATGTGCCAGAGCTGATTCGCCCGGCGGATTTGGAATCGGTTCCGGAACCGGGTAATCCGCTGGATGGAGATGAACTTCATACATTCGTCATACGGACGGCGGAAGAGATCGCCGAGCGGCTGGGATTGCAGAAAAACTCTTAGATCGGCCAGCCGCGTAGCCACGGTATGGGTTGCCTTCACCCTGACGGGAGCGACCGTGATACCGTCCGGGGCGTCCGCTGCCTTCCTTTACAAGAGCTACCTCGTGAAACAGGACCGGGGACGGGATATTCTTTGTGACCCCTATGTCGTCAAAAGGAATGATTACGTCCTCAAACTCCTGAAACAGAAAGGGGAAATCTCCCGAGAGGATTTCCCCGAGTTTCTGGCCATCTTCCAGAGAATCAATCCCCATGTCCGGGATGTCCACCTTCTTCGGCCCGGGCAGAAGATTTTCATCCCTCTCCGCATACTCAGTGCCGGCGACATGGCCGGTCAGGCAACTGGGGTCGTGACAATACCGTTTGTCACGCTCACGGCGATACCCGAAGAGCTCCGGCCGTTTACGGCCGGCTATACGGTCCGGCCAGGAGACACCGTATCGGTGTTGATCGCCCAGCGGTTTGGGAAGTTCGGCACCCGGGGCTATAAAGAGGGGATTACGCTGTTCCGTTTGATGAACCCGGAAGTGTCCAATTTGGATCGGATTAGGGCCGGTCAACATCTTCGGCTGCCGGATCCGGGTCTAAAAAAGGAGCCCTGGTACGCCTCGCTATTTGATCACCTGGAGGGCCGACGAACCGATCCGCCCGGGACGGTTCCGGCCATTGTCGGTCCATCGAACCCGTCAGACCTGGGGTACGACGGTACAACGCCGGAAAGGGCGATGTCCGATCTGGAAGAGGCGGCCGACATCCTGGAAGCCAAATTGCTGCACAAGGGGGTGTATTATTTCCCGAGACAGGGACAGGATGATTTCAAACTCGATCTGGCACGCTTTCCCACCCTGGAATTCGATGACGGCACGATGGCGCTCCTACCGGATAGGGGGACGTTTTCGGACACCGAGCGGGCAGATATTGAATCGATGCAGCAACGTCTGGATCTTGTACCGATTGCCTCTGATGCCGCTACCGAAGAAATTATCGGAGCGGTGCTTGAAGCCACGGGCAGAGGCGCCGAAAGAAATCACCTGGTCCTCACGGATCAGAATGTGCGTATCGAAATTCGTGCTGAATGGATTACCCAGAAAAACACCCCACAGATGGAGTTTGTCGGACGCCTGTGCATTACCAAACTGGATGACTGCGGCCAGCGAACCCCGGATTCCATCGTCCGGTGTCTGGAGGAGCATGACATTCTGATCAAAGAAATCTGCCGGGGGGCGGCACCCGCCATACCGGACGGGACAAGACGGCGGGGCAGGGAGCCGCTGCACATCGATGCGGCCGATCGCCGGTCTTACGTGGCCGGGGTGCTGCGCGCATTGGGATGCCATTATGCACCCAATGTCAGCATTACGTTTCCCTACGCGGGGATGCAGGTAAAGGCGATGACCAACCTGGTCACCCTGAGTGACGGCAGGGAACTCCTGGTCGATTTCGGGGATCTTTACGGCGACGCGATATCGGCCGTCAAGGATACCGGATTCGGTATCCTCCAGATCTCCGAGCAGGACAAAGACCTGATTCTAAAAAAGATTCTTGCCGCCGTCGGCGATCCGTATCAACAAGGTCCAACCTTTCTTGCGGCAGAGAGGCCAAAAGCATATAATGTACAGCTGACCATCCCGGGTTATCTGGTGCACCCCAACAGCGGCCAGAAGGTGCTATTCACCCGGGTATCGCTGCATCATCGCATCGTTCAGTTTCTGGAGGATGCCGATATTCGGATTGTGATGACAGGGTAGTGACACATGGACTTCATTGGACGACCGGCAAAATCCGGGGAGTGGAAAACATGAAGAAATTTTGGATCTTGTGCCTGATGTGGGTACTGGTCATGCCGCTTGTTACCGGCTGTGCCAGCAGTGAACAGGCTGCGTTGAAAAAGAAACAGTCCGAGGCCATTCGGGGTGTTGGAGAAGCCTATCTGGCCGAAGGCCGCGTCTCGGCGGCACTCCGGGAGTTTCTCAAGGCAGAGGAACTCTATGGGAACGATCATCTGCTCCATGACGGCTTGGGGCTGGCCTACATGACCAAGGGCAGAAATGACAAAGCCATCTACCATTTTAAAAAGGCCCTTGCCATCGAGCCGGACTATCCGGCGGGTAAAAACAATCTGGGAGTGGCCTATATGAAAAACAACGAACTGGATAAGGCCATCGCCATTTTTGAAGAGCTGTCTGATGACATCCTATATTCGACTCCCCATTTTCCGATGTATAACCTGGGAAGGATTTATTTCACCAAGCGGGATTATGCCCTGGCCGAGCAATGGTTTCGAAGAGCGGTCCAAACAAGCCCAAAATTTGTCGAAGCCCAGCAATGGATCGGGCGCACCTATATGGCGCGGGGTCGGGTCTATGATGCCATCGCCGCTTACAAAGAGGGGATCGACATGGCCTCTCAATATTACCCGATTTATTTCGATATCGCGGAGGCCTATCGCGTGACCGGAAATATTCAACCGGCCTTGGCGGCGTACCGCAAAGTGCTCGAGCTGGCACCCGAGGACAGCGACATGGTCAAGGATGTCAAAGAAGTGATGGCGACCCTGACACAGTAAAACATGCGCTGTATGGTTTACCAATCATTGGTTTGGAAAGTTTTGTAGATGGAGGATATAGCAGTTGCCATAAATAAGGGGTTCGGGGTCTGGATGGTTCTCTGCAAGATGTGAATAATTCGGATATCCATATAATCACTTCGGGGAGCATGTTTTCTTCCTGGAGCCATAAAAAAAGCCGGCCCCGAAAGGGCCGGCTTTTCCGTCTCGATGGTTTGTCGCCTATCCTCCCACCGCCGATCCGGTCCTGGTGATGGTTCGCTGCTCCAGTCGCAGGATGCGTGGCGTCAGGAAGATCAGCAGTTCCTGCTTGTTGTCGATAACGCCCCTGTTTTTGAAGAGCCAACCCAGGAGCGGGATATTTTTCAGCCCGGGCACGCCGGACTCGTCGACCGTGGCCGTGGTTTTTAGAATACCGGCGATCACCACCGTTTCTCCGTCATCGTCCAGCAGTTCGTTTTCCGACTCGATGGTGTTAAACGACTGTTGGTTGTTCACGATACCGGCCAGGTCGCTCTTGGTGACTTTAATGTTCATGGAAATGCGATCGTCCGGAGTCACATGGGGGGTGACCGTGAGTTGGAGCACGATGTCGATAAACTCGGTCGTCGTATTGCCGTCCGCGTCCAGCTTGTTGTAGGGGTACTGGAGACCCTGCTTGATCGTGGCGGCCTTGTTGTCCAGGGTGACGACTTTCGGCGCCGATATGATTTTGGTTTTATTCTGGGTTTCGGAGGCCGTGAGTTGTGCGTCGAGGGTCATGGCGAATCCCCCGATTTTTGTGAAGTTGAGCCCGATCGTCCCCAGGTTGGACCCCCGCAGCAGGTTGACGGCTGCATCGTACTGGATCTGGCCACCCAGGTTTCCGCTCTGTTGGGGACCGACCGTGGCACTCCACTGGATGCCTAGGTCACGCGTGAACGCCGTTGATGCCTCGACCACCCGAGCTTCGATAATCACCTGGGGAGTAACAGCATCCAACTGCATGACGAGCTCTTTGGCCTGAGCGATGACGTCCGCCGTATCGGTGATGATGATCAGGTTGGTCCGGTCGTCCACACTGATCTTTCCCCGCCCTTTGGTCAGCAGTGGCGACAGCAGAGGACGGATCTCCGAGCTGGCGTTGGCATAGCTGATGGGGATGTATTCGGTGTATAGCGGCTCCAGGACCTTTTGCTGCTCCTTCGCCTTGAGAGTGGCCTTCAATTTGCCCCGTCTCAGTTCTTCCTCCTTGGCCAGTGTTTGCAGCGTGGCAATTCGGACGATGTCTCCCTCATAGATCATCCCGAGCTGGTTCATTTTTAGCACAAGGGCCAGTACCTGGTCCCAGGGAACCGGGTTTTCAAGGGTCAGCGTCACTTTGCCGGTAACGTTTTTATCGATGGCAAAGTTTTTCCCGCTGACTTCCCGCAGAATCCGGAACACATTCTTTATATCGGTATCGTAAAAATCGAGAGCGATCTTTTCACCGGTATATAAAGGTTGGCCATCGGCTGTTGTTGGTAGCTGCCCCGGGGCTGTCGGTGGTGTCGGGGCTGCCGCGACCGCGGCGGGTGGCTGCGGTGCAACAGCGGGTTGTTGTGGCGCCGCCGTTGGCGGAGCGGTGGGTTTTGGTTCCATGGCTTCCATGGGTGGCACCGACGGGTCTTCGAGTACTTTTTGCCACGTGGGCATTTTTGCCTGTTCGAAGGGCCTGGGTGGTATGGTAGAGGCCTCGAAGTTGACAAGAAGTAAGTTGTCCACCTGTTCCACCCGGTACGGCACGCTCTCACGAAGTTCGATCACCACCTCCGTCCGGTCCTTCATCGTCTCTGTCTGGACCGGTGTCACGCGATCCACCGCACTGTTAAAACGCGTTGTGATCAGGGGCCGCTGTCGATAGGACGGCAGCCGCGTATTGAATAATTTTAAGCGAAGCTGGCGTTCGGTGGCCTTAACCAGATCATAGGTGACCGGATGGGTGGTCCCGATAATGATCGTCGATTTTCCGGCTTCTCCGCTGCTAAAATCGAGCCGGTTGATCCAGGCCGGTTTGGCATCGGCGACCGGTACCGGGGCAGCCTCAGCAGCAGGTGCCGGGGCAGCTTCAGCCGACGGCGGTTCAGCAGCGGCCGGCGAGACTTTGGCGCCCACCAGAATCATTAATCCATCTTCGGTAGAACGTGTCGAGAAGGCATCCAGGTGCTGCGGGTATGTATCCAACACCACCCGCAGGCGGTCCGGGTATCCATAATGACGGACCCGTTTGACCCAGGGCGTGTCCACAGCCAGCATTTCCTCCCTGGAGGAGGTGCCCTTGATGTCATCGATATCGAAGACAATTCGTGCCGGATTCCCTACGGTAAAGGATTTAAAATCCCTGATGGTGCCGTCGCCGATCAGATTTATCTGTACGCCTCTTTCCAATTCCGTAAAGGTAATGGTCTTCAATCGTGTGGCCGTCACGGCGGTAATCGGCGCCGGGGGCGTGTCAGCCATTCTTTCCGGCTGTGCCGGAGCAGCGGTCTTAACGGCGGGTGCGGTTTCGGGTTTCGGAAATGCCACCTTCAACGTGCCGTCCTCGAGACTCACGGAATACGGGACGTCCTGTTTCAGCAGGATTTCTATCCGGGAAGTGGTTCCCTTTTCGGTGAGTTCAGAGGTCAGTACCGCTTCAATTACCTGACTATTCTGAACCGAATCCAGCTGCACGTCTTCCAAATACAGCGCCGTATTCGGGAAATACAGAATCACTCCGGAAGGATAGGGCTGCTTTACCGAGGTGTAGACCAGTTCCTGGTCCCCTTTGATGTAAACTACGGCGGACTGGGAGGTTTCCGCGGTCTTCAGCGCTGTGATCATCTTGGTACCCGATGCCTCTGATTTGGCCTGGGCCCAGGAAACCGATGCGACACAGAAGGCCACCATTACGGCGATAAGGGAAAGAAACCACCTTCTATTCTGCTGATGGACCATAATGTTATTCTCCAAAGCGTCTTGGAAGTCTCAGCTCCCGCTTGTTTACCATCAACTCTCCAATGGCATTTTCAATCTCTTCCTCAACAATGACCCGGTCGGGCTCTATTTGGACGACCTGCCCTTCATGGACGCCGATGTATGTCCCCTTTTTGATGACGTAACCTTTGCCCGAGGATTCTTCCACTAGCGCTTTGCGGCCGGACGGGGTCGATATAATCGCCGTGAGCTTCAACTGGCTCAAATCTAGCCTTTCAAGAGGTGTTTTCGGCCTTGTCCGTTTGGGGCGCTTCCGACCTGCCCTGCCTTTTTTAGCCTTTGGCTTTGCCTGAATGGCCGGCTGGAATGGATCGATCCGGATCTGCTGAGCACCGCCCCGTTTCAGACCCGTGGCTGTAGCCACAACATTCGGCAAGGGCGTCTTACCGGTCAGTTCCGTCGGTTTCGAGGCCGGTTTCGGCGCCTTGGGCGTCGCTGGCGGAGCCGGTTTGGGTGTTGCCGCTGCAGCTGCCGGTGTCTTTTTCTTGGGTGGTGCCGGAACTGGTTTTTTGGCCGTTTTTGAAGACGGCTTTGGCGGCGGCGGGATCGCCTTCTTTGCCGTCTTCGATGACGGTTTGGGCGGTACGGCCTTCTTCGGCGGCGGCGTCTTCTTTGCCGGCTGTGGTGTGGTCGGGGCCGTTTTCTTGGCAAGCTAGGGCGCTGGTTTCGGTGTTTGTTTTTTTGCCGGCGGAGACGGTTTTTTCGCAGCCGGTGTTTTCTTTTTCGGAGCGACAGGTGTCTTTTTCGGTGTTTTCCCCGCAGATATCTTTTTGCGGACCATCTTCTTCTCGGGTGGTGGCGGAGTCTTGCTCTCACACCCGGTAAAAAAGACCAGCGCGGTGATGATACATACCGTATGTAACCATTTGCGCTTCATAAGCCGTAGTCTCTCTCGACTTTCGCTCCATGCGGGGTTTGAAAGATGTCTTATTACTTTTTTCGTCTTCTTCGCTTTTTACCCTTTTTCTTCTTCTTGGTGGCCTCTACGAAACGGTAGGTTACCGCTGTACAGTCGGTGGTCAACTGGGCCGGAAGTTTACCGGGCCGCATTTTGATGTTTTGGATGTTTACAATCCTGGATAAGCGCGCCAGCCGTTCGTAAAATAAGGCGACACTGCGATACTCGCCCCTGACTTTAATGGCAACCGGAATCTGGGCGTAGAAGTCCTTTCTGACCTCGCTCCGGGGTTGAAACAGCAGAAACTGAAGCCCCGACGCTTGTCCGGAGGCCGTTATATTTGCCAGAAGATTTGGAATCTCACTGGTCTGTGGAAGTTTCTTTTTCGCGACTTCGAAATTGCCCCTGGCCTCTTTAAGGAGTGCCATCATTTTTTTGTATTGAGCGGCTTTGCGCTTGGCGACCTGAAGCTTTTTTTCGAGTTGCTCGAGTTCCTCTGATAATTTGTCGATTCTTTCAAATTTCGGAAGATAGGATAGCCAGATAAAAGGTGCTACCAGTATGGCATATGCGCCGACACATATCAGGAGCCGTTGAATCGCATTTAGTTTCGACAGGCGGTCGAAAAAGGGCTCCAGTTTTTCCATAGAGATTTTTGGCAGTTTTAATTTCGGCATGTCTCCACCATCACGTCTAGCTCATGGGGGCTCGACGGCATGTAACGCTAAACTGTTTCAAGGCGAGGCCTTTTTTATTGGATTGCGAAATTTTCTTTAGAGCCACCGATCGAAACATGGGCGCGGATTCGAGCCGCTTCAGAAATACGGCCACCGTTTTATTGTCTAAAGCCAATCCATCAAGATTCACCGTTCCGGAGCCGATGTCCATTTTCGTCAGCCACATTTTCTTTTCGACAATCAGCTCGGACATGCCGATCAGAAATTCAACCGGAACTGTACGGTTTTTTTCCAGCTTGGCGATGATATCCATCTTCTTTTCAAGCGTTTTGATTTCCCTTTTGATGCGATCGACCTGTTTAGCCTTTTTCTGAACAACGGCAAGCTCTTTTTTGGTTGAATCCACTTTGGACTCAAGCCGCTCGATCTTGGCAGACAGCCGCAGATTGTAGTACAAAAGCGCCAGAGCGATCAGAATGAACATCGAGACGAAAATAAACACCTGGCGGCGAATATTCTCTTTTTTACGTGTTGCCCGAAATGGAAGTAAATTAATGCGTATCATTTGTCATCAATTCTTCGAAGTGCCAACCCCATGCAGATCGCGGCTTGGGGGGCCATTTGTTGAATCAGGTCCGCAGGGAACCGATCCGGATCTACGTAAATGTCACCGAAGGGATTTATGGTTTGCACCTCTGCCGAGGTTTCAACGGCGAGTAATTCGCGAAACTCGGCGATGTTGCCACCACCTCCGGAAAGAATAATTCTCTGGATTTGATCTTCGGGGTAGGTTGAGTAGAAAAAGTCAAGCGCGCGCCGGATTTCTGTACACCAGTCGGCCACAACGGCCGATTTAATTTCGCGCAGGTCTTCCATCGATACTTGTTCAGTCTGTTCGCTGAACTTGATATCTTCGGCTTCCTCGGGGGTACACTCGGTGATGGAGATGATCTTCTGGTTGATTTGACCGCAGCCCAGGGAGACGTCCCGCATGAATACTGATTGTCCTTCCTTAAGGATGTTCAGCGATGTTTTGCTGGCCCCGATATCGATGAGTACGACATTTTCCTCGGATGTTGGATAATTCTCGCTATAGATGTTCTGGAGGGCGAACGCATCAATGTCAATAACGCATGGATTCAGTTTTGCCATGTGCATCAGGTTGACATAGTCGTTGATCATTTCTTTTTTTGCGGCCACTAGAAGCACACTCATCTGGTTTGGATTGTGCTCGTTCTCACCGAGAATCTGAAAATCCAAATTAACGTCGCTGATATCGAACGGGATGTACTGCTCGGCTTCCATATTAATCGTCTCTTGAAGCTCTTCTTCTTCCATCGTTTGAACATTGATCTTCTTGACGATGACAGAATAACCCCCAATCGACATGGCGACATTGGTTTCTTTGAAGTTATCTTTTTTAAAGTTGTCGAATACGATCCGCGACAACATCCGGCTCCTGAATGTTTCCCTCCTCGATGGCTCCCGAGGGAATGTTTATCGTGCCGAAGCTTTTTATATTGCGTCCCTTTTTGGTAACGGCGATTTCAGAAGCTTTGATGGTGCGGGACCCGATATCGAGACCCACGAGCTGAGTTTTTTTTCCAAAAAGCATGATAATTCCTTAATCTGCAAAGAGCTTGTTCTTCTCACTCAATTTGAACCCCAGGGCAAGCAGGATTTTCCGCTTCGTTTCCATGCGACAGGGATATCCCTTCTCGATCCGCGCGATAGTAACCGGAGATACATTGGCTTTCCTGGATAGTTCAGCCTTGCTCATCAAGAGCGCCTCTCTAATTTGTTTAAGCGAATTCTTTCCCATTTACATCATCTTTTCCGGTCTTGGGTTTTCGGCGGCGTACCCTGATCGAGAAAAGCCTAATAAGTATCTCGATCGGTTACGGACAAGTCAAGCAAATTGCATATAATTAAACGGGACTATGTACCAATTTAAGGCCAAAATGACCGGATCTGTCAAAGTGGTGGTG
>Ga0066191_10000022_pt1 | contig 40199 bp, 36 predicted proteins | sample WorMettanBELIZE2_FD_58705 | JGI IMG/M metagenome (GOLD analysis project Ga0066191, IMG submission 58705) | Marine gutless worms symbiont microbial communities from Max Planck institute for Marine Microbiology, Germany - Olavius tantulus... | ecosystem: Host-associated > Annelida > Digestive...
CGCTTAGGTGTCGATAGGTTTTTGGCATAATATCGCGTCATATCGCGAAAGCCTTAAAACTTAAAAGTGTTGCACTTACTTATTGAACTGGAGTTTCTATCTGATTCTATCCATCGTTCTTTTTTCCGGACTGCTCCTTCGAATTTTTGCCCTCCTGGACCTGAAGAGCAGCATCTATTTCGACTTCATGCTCTGGGACGAGCGGCTCTATCACGAGTGGGCCAAGGATATCGCCGACGGCTCATTCCAGTCCGGGATGGTCTATGAGTTCGCACCCCTACCGGCCTATTTCATGGCCCTCGTCTATTGGGTGTTCTCTCCGGAGATTGTCTACATCCGATATGCCAACATCGTTTTAGGCGTGCTCACCTGCGGGTTCATCTACCTGATCGGCGTGCGGATGGGCAATCGGATGGTAGGGCTGTTTGCGGCGCTGATCGCCTGCCTGTACGAGCCGTTTATCTTCTACAGCATCGTCCCCTTAAAGACGTCCCTTTCCCTTTTTCTGTCGGCCGCCACCGTCTATTTTCTTCTGGCGGTGTTCGACGCCAAATCAGCTCTGAACGCGCTGCTTCTCGGGGTCGCCGTGGGTCTGGTGACCAATGTCCGTCCCAACGCCGTGGTGTGGGTACCCTTCCTGCCGCTGGCCATCGGGATGGTGCGCTATCGAGGAAGAGCCTCCATACGGGCGGTCGGCATGCTGCTGGTGCTTTATGTCGCAGGTTTGGCCCTTGCCCTGGTGCCGTTCTCCGTCCGTAATTACATGGCGGCCGGAGATGCGCGGCCCACACCGTCCCAGAGCGGTTTTCATCTTTACCTGAGCAACCAGGTCGAATATCCCGACGGCGTTCCGTTCGCCACCACAGTGCCCCAGGAGCGGGGCATCCAGTTTACCATCGAGGCGAGCCGGCGCGCAGGTAAAACCATGTCCCCTGGAGAGGCGTCCGGGTACTGGACACGGGAATTGCTCCACAGTATGAAGAAACGGCCGTGGGAACACACAACGCTGCTTTTCGAAAAGTTTCTGTTGTCCGTGCACTGGTTCGAACAGGGAGACCACTACAATATTGCATTTATCAGCGAATTCGTGCCTTTCTTCCGACTGCCATTTATACCGTTCTGGCTGGTGATCCCCTTTGGTGTTGCGGGAATGGTCCTCTCAGCGGTCGGGTCCAGAAAACTGGCGGCGCTGGCCCTGACCTTCTGCGTCTATGCTGGAACTCTGGTCATCTTTTTCACGAGCACCCGGCTGAGGCTCCCGTTGCTCGTTTTACTGATTCCGTTTAGTGTGCTCGGAATTAAAGCATTTTTCGAAGCACTGTCGGAAAAACATAGAAGAAAAATTTTTGGATATGCGTGCATCCTTCTGCTTGTGATGGTCGTCGAATTTCTACCCCTTCGCAACGCACAGGACATGACCACGAGTCTAAACACCCATGCCGTAATTCTCTCATCCCGGGGAAAACCCATGAGGCGGTTCCCTTCTGGGAAGCTTCATCAAACCTGAAAGGCCGCTATTCCGCTTTTGCCAACCTGGCCTTGACCGATGTCTACCTGATGAACCGCAACTTTTTTAAAGCCAGCGAATACCTGGACCGGATTTCGGATGATTCCTTTGCCGTGGCCTTGAAACATGAAAAGCTGGGTGACTTTTTTGTACTCCGCAGAAAGGGCAGGGAAGCGGTTCGCGCCTACCAGAAGGCGCTCCACTACAATCAGGGATTATGCCGTCCCCGCGTGAAGCTTATCAAGCTGCACACCGTTGTTGATCCGGTATCGGCCCAGGCTGAACATGAAAAGCTTCAGTATATCAGCCGGTTTTATGATCTGTTTGGGCATCGACAAAAGATAGAATAGCGGCGGAATAGCTGGTCTAATCCATACAGAAAGGATTCCCATGAAGCGCATCATCGTCGCCACGCTCATCATGATTGTCTCATTTTCAGCTGCTGCCAATATCGCTGGTGCCGCAGCAATAAAAATCGGCGTTATCGACATGCAGCGCCTCATTAAAGAATCCAAGGCCGCCCAGGATCTCCGCGGTGTATTCCTGATGGATCTGGAAAACAAGCGGAACGTTCTCCAGGCCAAGGAATCCCAGGTCCGCAAAATGCGGGACGATTTGAGAAAGAAGGCAAAAGGGAAATCCGCAGAGGAGATACAGGCTGCGCAGGAACAGCTTCAGCAGGAGGTCAAGGCCTTGCGGCGGCTCAAGGCAGATCTTCAGGAGGAACTGAAGAAAAAAGATGTGGAACTCACCCAGAAACTCGTCAAAGAAGTTCGCGAGATTGTCGAAGCCTATAAGAAGAGGAAAAAGTTCACGATTATTCTACAGAGAAAAACAGTCGTCGCCTTTGACACGTCCATCGATATCACCGGTGATATCATCAAGGAGTTTGACAAAAAGAAGCGGTAGGGGGGTCCGTTAGCCCGTTAGCCCGCGCGTCCGTGGCCCCGCTTGCCTTGCCTGTCCCGAGCAACGTCGAGGGGGGCCTGTCGAAGGGTTCGCCGGTTTGCCAGTTTAGCCGGTTTGCCGGTTGATAAACGTCATTTGCCGCCTGTCGGCGGCGTCATTAAGTCATTGGTTCCGCTGCGCGGAACGTCATTCGTTGTTTGTAGCATCTTAGTTCTTTCACCTTTCAGCCTTCCGCTCTTTCATCTTCCAACTTTGAACCCTGAACCTTGAACCTATTTAATCTGTCACCCCGCCAGAGGCGGGCAAGCTTTCAGCTTTAAACTTTCAACTTCGAGCTGTTATCTCTTCCAACTTTCAACTCATGTTATAAATTCGTCGAAAGCCTCAACTGGTTCTTGTTGATGGCTACATGGAATGCTGCATGGGTGTAGTCATGATGCTTTTCAGTGAAGGGGACATACACCAGTACATAGCTGACCGGATTAACCTGGATCGTTTCAAGCTGTTTTTCTATCCGTTGTTTCGGCCGGATAAATGTCGTCAGATTGATTTTGATCGTCTCCAGCGCTTCCTGGAGCGGCAGGTTGACGGAGGTGACATTCCCCCTGGGCAGCGATTCATCGATAGGTTCCCGGGGTTGGGAAATGGTCATGTTTTTCAGAATTCGAAGAAATGTATTCGGTCGAACCTTGAACGCAGGGGCCCAAAATCGGAACCCGGTGCTCTCCCATCCCTTCTGGATGACTTTCGGTAAGTTGGCGATTTTCACAAGGTCTGCATAGGATCGCAGTTCAAGCCCTGAAATATCTGCTTTGATGCGCCAGAAGGGCATAAACATGACATTGTCCGTCCCATCCGGAATATGGCCGAAACGGATTTTCTGAAAACTCTGCGTTCCTTCCATCCATGCGCTGTCGCAGTTTCTGCAGTGAAGAACCAGCGAGTCACGTTCACCGGTGAGATCCCATCCGCAGTGGGGACATAGTGTCGGGAGGAAATGGATGCTTTTCTCGGGCTTTCCTCCGGGCAGCGCATCGATCTTGAAATCCTTCGGGAGATTCCCGGGTAGCGGTTCATTCAGGATGGCATCGTAGGGGATGTCGTCAACATAATACGGCGAATAAACCAGACTGAGGGATTCACCAATGTGGGCGCTGTGCAGAATCGGTTTTGGCATGGTGACGGTGAAACGGCGGGTGAATTTTTCCATGACCTTTCGCAGCGACACGGCGGGGGAAAGAAATCGTCCGTCAAGATTGGATGTCACAAACCGCAGTTTGAGGGCCTGGCCCCGAAACCCTAAAGAAATGGGAAAGACGGGGGCCTCGATCGCCTGGTAGCTTAGATCCATAAATTTGTGCCCTACACCGGCCGGGCTGCAGGAGAAGAACATTCCTTTGAATCGCCAAAATGGAAAGTAGAACAAGGAACGGTTTGCCGGGGCCTTGCTGGGGAGTACATATTGAAAGTAGCCATTGGGTATCAGATAGGATTTTACTCTGCAGAAATTGCAGGTAAACAGACGATCGGTTTCTTCCAGTGTTGCCGGAGCGCCGCACTGCGGGCATTGGTGATCGATGAGAAAACGGATGGGTTTCTCCTGTCATAGGGGTTTGCCGGTTTTCCGGTAGGCCAGTTTGCCGGTCAAGAAGTTGATTTGCCGCCTCGCGGCGGCGTCAACAGTACCTTATTTTGGATTTTAGATTTTGGATTTTGGATTGATGGTATCGCCTTGCTCTATCATTCTTTTCCAGCGGAAGATTTTTTAACTTTTCACTTTTAACTTATAACTTATAACTTCTTTTACCCCGCCAGAGGTTTATCCGCCTAAGGCGGACGGGTAAGCTTTCAGCTTCGAGTTTCCAGCATCAAACCGCAATCCATCACTCCAACATAGTATGACCTTATGTTCTTTAGACGCTGGCCTCAGATTTCAATCCCGGTCCAAAATCAGAAATCCAAAATCGAATCATCCAGCATCCAGCATCCAGCATCCAGCCTACTGCTTCTCCCCGCAGGCCGTGCAGAACCGGGCATCGGGGAGAATTTCCGAACCACATTTACTGCAGAAGGTTTCTTTCGGTGCGACTTCGGCCGGTTTTCCGCATCGGGAGCAAAACTTGGCATTGGGAGTCAGATTTTTCCCGCAGGATACGCACTGGGTAAAGACCATCAATTGGTGTCCACAGGCCGAACAGAATTTGGCATCCATGGCAATGGGATTCTGGCATTCCGGGCATGTGGGACCTTCCGGACGAGGGCCGCCCTTGGGCGACGGTCCACCGGATCCAGACTGCGGCGATGCTCCTGAAAAATATTGGGCGAACATCGCCGGCATCATGAGACCCATGGTGGTTCCCATTCCCAGACCGGCTCCGGCCTCACCGGATGCTTCAGCAGCCTTCTCCATGGCCATGGCGGCTTTCATTTGCATGAGCTTGTTCATATCCGTGAACACTTCCATCCGGCTGCGATCGTCGATCGCCTGTTGAACCTCGGGCGGCGGCGTGATGGAGTTGATGTAGATATGCGTCAAGGCCAACCCGAAGTGGCTGAAGTCTTCCTTCAGTCGTGCGGAAAGTCCCTGGGAAAGTTCGTCGTATTTTGCGGGAAGATTCAGAATGGAATCGATGGTCTCGCCCATGTAATCGTTAAAGCGGGAGATAATGACCCGATTGAGATATTCTTCGATCTCTTCGGTGGTAAACATACCCTGGGTTCCGACAAGCCGGTTGATAAACAGTACCGGTTGAACGACCTGGAGGTTGAATACTCCGAAGGCTCTGAGCCGAATCAGACCCAGTTCCGAATCCTTAAACGCCACCGGATCGCGCGTCCCCCACTTGAGATTGGTGAACACTTTCATGTTCACCATATACACTTCAGCACGCAAAGGACTGGACAGCGCCCAGGGGAGGGCGGCAATTTTCGTCAGGATGGGAATATTCATGGTCTTGAGGGTGTGTCGGCCCGGGCCAAAGGCTTCCACTGCTTTCCCTTTGTAGAAAAAGACTCCGGCCTGGCTGTCACGCACCGTGAGTTGGGCGCCCCATTTGATTTCCCCGGAGCCCTTTTCAGGGATCCGGTGGACCAATTCCTGACCGGTTTCGTCGAACCATTCGATGTTTTCCAGAAAAACGAGGTTGTCCATACCCATGGGTGACGTCTCCTTCGTGTAGTAAAAAATAGTGCTTAAATTCCGATAATTATAGAATAAATTCCATGTTCCTGTCAAAAGTTGAAGCACATCTTGCCGAATGCCCGGCAAGCGAAGCACAGAAAGTTTCTGAACTCTTTTCTTCGTACTCGCCATGGCCGGTTGTTACCGCTGTGTACTTTTGCTATATCCTGTATCGATCCGGCCCAGGCAACCCGGCATGGGCGGGTGGTAAGCAGACCTCGGGGAAACTCACCCTGAATGGTACACGCCGGCGGGCCATTCCGGCGGGCAGCGAACCGGGAGTTGACACGCTGAATAAATTCCAGCATAAAAGACAGATATTTCTCATCTGCCTGAATACATGTGATATTGAAAACCGGCACCACTGACCACGGTTTTGAGAACAGCAGGTCGAGGCCTTTCCGCCGGGACCATACCACCTCAATCCTGAAGGCGCTACTTCTGTCAATTTAGTGAAGGGGTATCACGGGTTGCCCGTCCACCATTCATTCAGGGGCACGGGATGCCGTGCCGCTCAATGCGTTGTCGCGACATGTGCCGGTGATTCCCGGGAGACCGTTGAACCTCCGGATGAACGATTCGGAAAAATCACCCAAAGGAGAGGTGTCACCATGTTACAATCTCCCGAACTGCTAAAAAAAATTCCGCTTTTCCAGGCGATTCCGGATGCCTATCTGGAGGTCCTTGCCGGCAAGATGAGCGAGTTGGACGTCAAGAAGGGCGAGGTCCTGTTTCGGAAAGGCAGCACGGGCACGGCACTCTATGTGATCCAGAGAGGAGCGATTAAAATCGTCCTTCCCTCCAAGATCGGGGATGAGATGATCGTTGCGATTTTCAAGGAAGGAGATTTTCTGGGAGAGCTTGCGCTTCTGGATCTCGAACCCCGATCCGCCGATGCCGTGGCCATCACCCCAAGTCGGTTGTTTTTGCTCGAAAGGGATGATTTCTTCCAGCTTTTGAAAACCAATGATGCGGCCATGAGGGTGCTGCTCGCCTCATTGTCCAGTCGTATCCGAAACACCGACACGCTTCTGGAAGACACCTGTTTTCTGAATATACCCGCGCGGTTTGCCAAAAAGCTGCTGGAATTGGGCGATACGTTCGGCCGTGAGGACGATGGAGACCTTGAAATCAGTCTGAAAATTACCCAGAAGGATTTGGCGGGGATGATCGGTGCTTCCAGGGAAAGCGTCAACAAGGAATTACGACAACTCCGGGAGAGAGGCATCATCAATGTCACCGCCAGGGCCATTCGGATTGTGGATCCGGTCAGACTGAAACGCCGAACCGAGCAAAAATCCGGTCCCCTCCGATGGCAGATCCCGTGACGGCCTGGGTCGCTCGAAACGGCTCGGGCAGATAGATATCAGAAATAAAAAAGCCGGATGACCTGCGGGTCACCCGGCTTTCTGTTGTCGGCGGCTTCTGGTTATGAGATTTGGGACACCAGCGCCTCGAGTGCGGCTGTATAGCCATAAGCGCCCAAGCCACTGATTTGAGCGGAAGCCGCCCCTGCAATCATGGACCGGTGTCGAAAGGACTCCCGTTTGTAGATATTGGACAGATGGACTTCGATGACGGGCACATCCAGGAGCAGAATGGCATCCCGGATGGCGACACTGGTGTGGGTGTAGGCGGCCGGGTTGATGATCAGACCGTCAATGTTCCCCATGGCCGCCTGTATCTTTTCGACGATGGCTCCCTCGTGGTTGGACTGAAAGGTTTCCAGGTCGATGTTCAAGGATTCGGCCCTCTCCATGAGCGACCCGTCGATATCCGACAACGATGCTGCCCCGTAAATATCCGGCTCCCGTTTACCGAGCATATTCAGATTGGGGCCGTGGATGACGAGTATTTTTCCGGCTTTTTTTATCATGGTTGCGATGTCCCCATCAGTTCGCGAAACCTGTGGATTGTTTGCGAGTAGTTCTTGCTGCCGAAGATCGCCGATCCGGCTACGAATGCGTCGGCACCCGCATCGGAGACGTTGCGAATGGTCCCCTCGTTTACACCGCCGTCGACCTCGATCAACGTCGACAACCCCCGATCCCGGATCATTTGCCGAAGTCGCTGGATTTTCTGCAAACTGCTGGAAATGAAGGATTGTCCTCCGAATCCGGGATTCACACTCATGATGAGGACAAAATCCACATCATCCAGAATCCAATCCACGGACTGCAGCGGCGTTGAGGGGTTCAGGACAACCCCCGGACGGACGCCCAGATCTCGAATCAGATGAATGGTCCGGTGAAGATGCACACAGGTTTCCACCTGCACGGATATCAGGTTCGCTCCGGCATCGGCAAAATCCGGAATATATCGATCCGGATTCTCGATCATCAGATGAACATCCCTGGGCAACTCGGTCACCCGGGCAATGGCTTCGACCACCATCGGCCCCATGGTGATATTGGGTACAAAATGACCGTCCATGACATCTACATGAATCCAGTCCGCCCCCGCCTCTTCGACCGCTTTGATCTCTTCGCCCAGTCGTGAAAAGTCCGCAGATAAAATGGATGGTGCAATCAGTTTCATAAGGTTCCTCTGGTTCCGTTTGCCCGTGGGCCCGCTTGCCCGTTCGCCCGTTTGCCCGTGGGCCCGTTCAACCGCCTGCCCGGTTGTCGTTTAGCCGATCGTATCCGGTAACGTGGTAGATCCCATGGAGCGGCGTAGCCGCGTTTCATAAAATCGCAAGGCGATTTTATTCTTTATCGAAAACTTGGGTTCGGATCAACTGCCCATCCTCGTAGAGAAACAGGGACGCCGAAGCCTCCTTTGGAATCAGAAACAGCAGTTCCTCGCCGGGTTTGTAGTACCGATCGATCACATCATCGGTAACGCCATAGCCGTTCATGCGGAGACGCAGCCGGCGTTTCAGAAAACCGTCCGGTACCCGGTAATGGAAAAGACGTCCGGCAGCGGTTCGGCGTTTTTGATTATCGCCGGAGGGCTCTCCCCGACGATTGATGACAAGTTCAATAACCTGCCGTTCCGGGATCTGCCATCCCGGCTTGGGATACTGCTTCAGTATGGTGTTTTCGGGCTGTGCCTCGGTCTGGGCATACCTCAGATTACCGATAGCGATCCCGGCCAGATCGGTCTTTCGGACCACCTCCTCCAGAGCGACACCGGTAAAATTCGGCATGCGATACATCTTGGGACGGGGCCCCCGGCTGGCCAGGAGATCAGCACACGTGCCGCGTCGGATCATCGCCCCGGCGGCAGGGGATTGAGCGATGATGGTGCCTTTTTTTCCATGGGTGTGGTACACCCGGGCCAAATGTGCCGTGCAGATGTTGTTGTCTTCGAGAATGATTTTGGCCTGGGCGTGGGAAAGCCCCCTTACATTGGGCATGGGGATGTTTCGTGGCCCTTTCGACAGCGTAATCCGGACCTCGCGCCCCTTTTTGATTTCCGTCCCGGGGGGTTTGTCCTGGGAGACCACGTGGTTTTTGGGAACACGCTCATCGTAGTCGGAACCGATCACCTTGATGTGAAGCCCCAGATCCGAGAGCAATTCCAACGCGTAAACGACGTCCCGTCCCTCCAGATCCGGTACGACGACCGCGTTCTCCCCTTTGATGAGAAGCGTTAGCGTCAAATAGGCGCTGGCGCTGACCAATCCGATAAAGACGAGGACGAGGGCCGCAATTTTGATTACCTTCAAGATCATGACGTTTTAATAAAATCGCACACCGATTTTATTTCTGGGCGACCCTGAGCACCTCCTCGACCGTCGTCCTGCCGTTTAACACTTTTCGAACGCCATCCTGAACCAGGGTGATCATGCCGTTTTCCGTGGCTTTCTTCTTGATCACATTGGAATCATGGGTGTTGAGGATCAGACTTTTCAGCTCAGGGACCATGGTCATGATTTCAAATATGGCGATCCGTCCCAGAAATCCAGTATGGATACATTTCTCACAGCCCGTGGAACGAAAAATGGCATTTCCGGACATGTCCGATACGGTCAACCCGATGCCGGCAAGCAGATTCTCGTCCGGGGTATAGGGCTGTTTACAGTCGTTGCAGAGCACCCGTACCAGCCGCTGGGCGATAACAGCCAACACCGAGGAAGAAATGAGAAACGGTTCCACACCGATGTCCACCAGCCGCGTAATGGCGCTGGCAGAATCGTTGGTGTGGAGCGTCGAAAAGACCAGATGACCGGTCAGTGCCGATTGCACGGCGATTTCCGCAGTTTCATGATCCCGGATTTCACCAACCAGAATGACGTCCGGGTCCTGCCTGACAATGGAGCGGAGTCCCCGGGCAAAGGTCAGATCGATCTTGGGGTTTACCTGAATCTGACTGATCCCCGGGATTTGATATTCGACGGGGTCTTCGATGGTGATGATATTGATATCCGGATTATTGATGGAGGCCAAAATGGCATACAGTGAGGTTGTTTTTCCGCTTCCGGTGGGTCCTGTTACCAGAATAATGCCATTGGGCGACGTGATGAGCTGTCGCATCTGTTTCAACTGATCTTCTTCCAGACCGAGTTCGGTCACTTTGAAAAACGAACTGGCCTTGTTCAGCAGGCGGAGAACGACCCGTTCACCAAAGGAGGTCGGAAGTGTCGAGACCCGGACATCGATCTCCTGTTCGCCGATCCGCACATCGAATCGGCCGTCCTGGGGAAGGCGCTTTTCGGCGATGTTCAGCTTGGCCATGACTTTTATCCGGGATATGAGGGCCGGCTGAATCCCTTTGGGAGGCGTGATCAGATCATACAGAATGCCGTCTACCCGGTAGCGGATTTTCAGGCTATTCTGGTAAGGCTCCATGTGAATATCACTGGAGCGGGCCTTTATGGCCTGGGAAAGGATCGTATTGACCAATCGGATGACCGGTGCATCACTGGTGTCAGCCAGGAGATCTGCCGTGTCTTCCATGGCCCCGATCAGGCTTTCATCGCTGTCCTCCATATCCTGAACCAGTTGCTCGGTGGTATCCCGATTGAAATCGTAGGCCATGCCAATCGCCGACAGAATTTCACTTCTCAGGGAAAAGATGACGCGATAATCATCAAGATTCAATATCCGTATCAGGTCATCCATGGCCTGAAAGGCAGACGGATTGTTGATCGCTATGACACACGTCCGTCCGGTGCCAGGGTCGGAATGATCATCATCGGAGGGTCCGGTGTCATCGTCCGGCATACGCCGTTTTACCGGTATGGGAATCATGATGTTTTTTTTTTTAACTGGATGGGGATGTCTTGGGTCACATCACTTCTGATCTTGTCCAGGGGCAGATTTGGCCGGAAGGGGATCCGATAACGGGCGCTCAATGTCGTGAGCAGCTCCGTTTCAGAAATAACATGCTTCTGCATCAGGCGGTCAAATGGATTGTCGTCTTCCTCCTCGAGAATTTTCTGCACCACCGGCAGTTGATCCTCGGATAGATTGACCGTTTCCTGGATGACATCGATGAGCTGCCGGATCATGATACGCCTTCAGGATAGGTGATGGTTAATGGCGGGTTTCTCCGAACCGCATGTTGGCGTGAAAATGAAACCCCGATCGGCCGGGCTGCGGGGATGGAAAGTTTGGCCTTATGAGCGATCAGGTCACGTTTCATAACATCGTAACACAATTTATTCAGGGATCTCCGCAGGCGCTCTGCCGATTGGCGCCCGCCGGCCCCTGCCTTCATACAGCTTGATGCTCTGTTCCTTCTGGTCCTGCATGTAAATTTGTTTTTCGCGAAGGATGGCGGCGGATTCCGAAGGGTTGGCCACGACTTTCGGCGTCAGAAAGATAAACAGGTTCGATCTTTCGGTCCCCCTCGATTTGGATTTGAACAGCCAGCCCAGCAGGGGGATATCCCCGAGAAACGGCACCTTGTATTCGGTTTGGGTAAAGCTGTCGTCGATCAGGCCGCCAATAACCACGGTGTTTTTGTCCGCTACGATGACAGAGGTTTCAATGGTGCGCTTCAATGTTGTGGGCCGATCCGGAGAGGTCGTCGCCACCTCGTCCAGTTTGGAAATCTCTTCGGAGATATCCAGTTGCACCATCCGCTCCTGGGTGACGTGGGGGGTAATCTTCAGTGTGATGCCCACATCACGGTACTCAAAGGACTGGTATGTTTCCAGACCCGCTTCCGCGGCAGAGCGGGTCTGGAACGGGACATTCTTTCCGACAACGATGGTGGCCTCTTCGTTGTCGGTGGTCAACAGCTGGGGTGTGGAAAGAAAATGAACGTCCTTGTCTTTGCTGAACGCCTGGACCATGGCCGAGAGGCTGGCAAAATTCTTTACGCCATCGGGAGTGGTGACGGTGATAATGTCCTTAAAGGCGCCAATGGAAAACCCGGCCGGAAGGGTCGCATTATTGAGAAAGTCCCCGGTGTTGGCAAACTGGCTGCCGGCGTCTCCCCCACTGAAACCACTTCCGAAAATGCCCTCCTGATTTCCGATTTCACCGAAGGCCGCCCATTCCACACCGATGGAAAAGTCTTTTTCAACGTTGACTTCCATGATGACCGATTCGATAAACACCATGGACCGGGGAATGTCGAGTTTTTTGACGACCTCTTCCAGCACCAGATAGTCATCCCGTTCGGCCATGATGATCAGCGAGTTGGTCGCCTTGTCCGCCGTTATTTTAACACTCTCGGGGACTACGGGAGCCTGTTTTTTGCCCGGCTTTCCGGCAGGTGCCTTGGTGGGTAAGGCCTGAAGCACTTTTGCCAAATCCTCGGCCTGGGCATTTTCAAGGTAGTACACGTGGATTTTTTCTTTCCCCTGGGGCACCTCCTTGTCCAGCATGGCGACTAGCCGCCGGGCCCGCTCGGTATCCACCTCACTGGCCAGCATCACAATGGTGTTGGTCCTCTCCTCGGGTACAAACTTCAGCGTCTTCTGCGTGGCCCCCTTTTTTCCCTTTCCCCGGGCTGGGGCGAATACCGTTTCCAGAAGCTGGGCCATCTTAATGGCGTCGGAATGGATGATGGGTACAACGGAAATTTCGTGGCCGATGCCGGTGATGTCGATGGCATCCAAAATGCGGATCAGTCGGGAGATATTGGACTGCACATCGGTGACGATCAGCATGTTGGTGGCCGGGTAGGACAGAATGACGCTGTTTTTTGAAACCAGCGGGGTGAACAGTCGCTTGATTTCATCGGCGTCTGCATAGATCAGTGGAATTATCTGGGTGATGACCCGATCTTCCGGGGATTGTGCGTTCCGTTTCAATAGTGTTTTGATGTTTCGGGTACGGGCGTCCGGTGCCGGCACGATTTTTGTCACCTTGCCGCTGGGAACGGTGGTAAACCCGTGCACTTCAAGGACGGATTCAAAGACCCGGAAGGCTTCGTCGATGGATATCCGGCTCGGAGAGATGATGGTGACATTGCCCTTGACACGATCATCGATAATGAAATTCGTGTCCGTCAGCTCGCTAATGAATTTGATGAATACATTGATATCCACATCGTTAAAATCGATGGTGACATACCGATCTGTGGACAGCTGGCGATTTGAGCCCCCCGGGGTCTGGGCAACGCCCGGTATCGCCCATAACGACTGGGCGAGGACAATGAAGACAAGTGCGGTTATGCCATATTTAAGTGCTCTCATAGCTGACCATCCGGCCTCATGGATTGGCTCCCGCCGGCAGGGCGGCAGTCATGTTATACCATCCTATCATTGAATTATCGAATTGAATAGTTAATCGTTTCGTTCCGTCCCCGGCGTTTGATCTCAAGACTCATTTTGGATGAGGATGTCAATTCGTCGTACATTCTCATCACATCCTCTACGGAACTGATAGGCTTTCCCCCGACGCCGGTAATTATATCGCCGCTCCGGAGTCCCATTTTTCGGAACAGAGATCTGGGTTTGATTCCCGTAATACTGATCCCCGCGGCTTCGCCGTCTTCAAAATGGGGGCGGATCCGCGCCTGCTGGAGAAGCTCCGCCGCATCGGCCATGGCATCTTCCAGGGCGGATCGCTGCAACCGGATGTTGCGGGAAACGGGCCTTCGCTCTCGACTCGCTCTGGCCCTGGGGGCTCTCGGCGGTCGGGCTCTTCGCGGCGCGGTAGTGCTCGGTTTTTCCATTTCCAGAATTTCATCTTTTCCGTCGACGGAAAGAATGACCTTTTCCCGCAAAATGAGCTTCACCGTGGCATTCTGGATATTGTCGCCGATACGGTAGAGTTCCTGCTTCCTGTTTTTCGGATCCTGAATGACGGCGTATTCGGTTTTGCCTTCACCGGAGACAGTGCCCCAGAGCTTGAGATTCAGTTTTGTCGGTTCCAGCGATTGAAGGTCCACTTCCGGCGCAGCGGTTGCTTCCGGTGACGCCTTTGTTCTGAACAGATTCCGTTCGGCAATGCCGGAATAGGCGGTCAGCGGCTTCTGAGGAATCGATGCCGCGGGTGTTTTGGATTCTACGGCCTGGGTATCTGCAGCTGGGGGCGCGGCGTTATCTTCCGTCAACCCGTAGATGGTCCGCACACCTAGATAGATGCCGATCGTCATCAGTAGAATATTCACGGCTATGAAGGTATGCTTTGCCATAATATGTTAATCGACCGGTCGCGTCATTTGAATCAACGGCTGTTTGAGGGTTCCACTGATTTTAAACGATACAAGACCTTTCGGCAAATGTGAGGGCTTTCGCCCTGTCGGCGGCGGTCTCCTTTTTTGGGTAACGGTGGTTTCGGATGTTCTTCGAAAATCGGCTGTCAACCGCAGCCGGCTCGAGGAAAGCGGGTTGCCGGGGTATATCACGCCACGAATATCGGCGTGGAACATCTCCGCCCGAAGGGCCGTATCTCTGAAGCTCAGTTGGCGTGGGCTGATCATGGCAGATCCCTGTAAGGTCCCTGTGATCGGCGACTGGGCAAACATTCCGGTCGAAGGATGATGGACCCGCAGTTTCTCCAGGGACATGTCATATTCGGTGACCCACGGGTTGTTGCCCCTGGCGCGCAGGGCGAGGTTTCCGTGAACCGATCCGGAAATCCGAATGTCTCCGCCCAGAGTTCCGCTGAAGAGGGTTTCCAGGTTCAGGCCGGACAGGCGCGAAGATATCTCCAGGTTCCGATTTTCCCGAGGGCCGCTGAATGACATCGTGCCGCTGATCCAATCGTCAACACCAAACGTAAAGGCTTTTTTTTTTGAATCAGAGACATCACGTGGGGCCGTATCCGGACACGTTCGGATGTCATCACGGGCGTTCCCTCCAAGAGCCAGGTGACGCCTTCCAATTCGACATTTACTGGGAATCCAATGCCCACATCTTCCACCATAAGGGATAGCTGCGGCACCAGGGCCGTCGCATGGGCAACGATAAACGCTTTGAGACGCTCTCTGGGGAAGAGCAGGTAAGCGAACAGTGCCGTGGCTAGCAGCCCATACACCAGGTACAGCAGCGGCGACAGCGCCTTTGACGGCGTGCTCTCCCGGTTCCCCGCGGCGGACCAAAATGCCCTTCCTGTCGATTCCCTTTCTTCGCCCTGAAACTAAAACCTACAACACGCTATATGTCGACGGTCTCAAATTCCATCACCGCATCGATAAGGCTTTTGTCTTTTCCGGCTCTGGTGATGCTCAACCGTCGAACGCTGACCATGTTTGGCGACGTTTCCACTGCATGGAGATAGGTGACGAGCTGCTCCATGGATATTTGCTGCAACTTCATTTCGACGGTAGACAACCGATAGGGTCCTTCTCGGGATGATGACGACGATGGTTTCATATAGGCGATGCGATCCTTGAGGCCGGTTTTTCCGGCATTATCGTCGAGAAACGAAAACAGCGTAAATCCTTTTTTCTTTGCGGCGAGCCGGCCTCGCAGGGATCTGGCGTTTTTTTCAATGGAATCGAACTCGGCTTTGAGCAACTGCATTTCAACCAGGGTTTTTTTCTCTGAATGCAGCCTGCCAGCCAGCCTCTTTTTTTGTCCAGCAGCGGAAATACCAGAAACTGCATGACGATAAACAGGCCAATGAAACCGGACGCCAGCATGATCGCATATCGTTCTCTGGTGTTCAGCCGCTTCATAATTGTACCTTTAGCTTGAAGCTGATGCGATTCCCTGATTTTTGCACGTTGGCGGACGTGATCGTCACCGATTGAAACGCGTCGACGCCTTCCAGCCCACTCTTGATGGTATCCACGGTATTGAATGTATCGGTCTGCCCGCTGATCAGAAGACTGTCGCTACTCATCACCAGACGACTGAATTCTACATCCAGCTCTGCCGGTATCCGGCGACTGATTTCGAGAAGAATATCAATTGCGCGCCGTCCGCTGGCCATACCGCTTTGGTAAAGGGAGTTCTTTCTTGCGCTCTTTAACCGGTTTTCAAAATATGCCAGTTGTTCGGCCGGGTAGACGATATTGGCGCTTTCCGGAAAGGTTTGTTGGAAGATACTCTGGATGCGCGCTGCCTGGGCATCCACCTGCTGCTCGAGCCGATAGGTCCCCAGTATGAGACCGGCAAACGCCAGCAGAAGCACCAAGGCGGCCAGTGCCGATGAAAACAGGATGTTTTTTCGATATTCGGCCCAGGGAGTCTTTTTCGCGAAAGCACCCTGTCTCAGATTCGGCATGGAACGGCGCTTGGATGCCATCAATGCCATGGAAAGGGCATCGTTAAAATTTTCCAAGGGTACCGACCGCGGCAGGGGTTGATCCACCGAGATCCCGGACTCCTGGATTATTTGAACCCGTTGCACGGGAAGTTTCAGGGTCTCTTCCAGCATTCGGTCAACGCCATTTTCAACGGCCCCGCTGCCGGTGAGAAAAAGCGTATCCGGAGAGATAGGATGCCGATGCACATCGATATATGCCGTCAGGGTGCGCAGTATTTCTCTGGCCAGAATTTTGGGATGATCCATTCCGGCAGCAACCGTGCGGACACTCCGAATGGCCCCATCGCGGACGATGAACAGCGTGGTCGCATCCTCGACGATATCGCCCAGGATCCACGCTCCCGAATCCCCCGATATTTCGATCAGACTTTGCGCGGTAGGAAACCCGCTCACGGTAATGGCGTCCGGTTCCACCCGGGCCGCGGCAACCCGGTCGATGTGTGATTGAAGATCGGACACCGGCACCGCCACGGCAAGCACATCATTGCCCGCGTCTGTTTCTTTGCGGGGGGGCAGCGAGGCGCACTCCGTGACCACCTCGTCGATGGGATAGGGGATAAGCGGTTCCAGCTCGAAAGGAAGTATTTGACGCACTTTTTTGACATCCCCGAAGGGCAGCGTGATATTGCGGAAGGAGGCACGTTTTGACGGAAGGGATGTGATCCAAAGAGCCCCTGAGATATCCATTTTCCCCAACGCCGTTACGATGGCCTCTTCGAGTTCTTCGGATGATATCTCAGTGTCAATTGGGATATACGCATGATTTTCCAGGCGTTCTCCTTTCAAACCACTGCTGATCAATGCGGCACATACCCCATTGTGACAGATATCCAGCCCGAGAATTTTTTTGGCCATGGCGAGCGCGCTTTCTGCTATCTTCCACGACGCCCTTTCCGTGCGTGGCGGCATGGCGCCGGATCGGTCCTCTGGCCATCTCCGACCCCATGCTTTGCCACGATTGGTCAGATGGCGTTATAAGATCTTGTAACGATTATATTTTATTTTGTTTGCCAGCGCAAGGCCTTGCACACCCATCGGCCCGAATTCCGGGCCTGGCGACGGTGAAGAATGGTGGTTACGGACACGGTCGTGTCGTTCAGGATGGCCCGTGATTCGATTCTGAACACGTCGCTTACCAACGATATCAGGTTCGGATCGATCTCCACATCCGCAGCGCCGGGCGCATTCTGATACCATTTCGGGGCGGACAGGGCATCCAGGGCATCGCTTTGCTCCAGTTCCTGGCGGTATTGGAAAATCGACTCGGCCAGATCCCGACTCTCCACAGGCAACAGTGCGGCGATGACCGGCAGACCGGCCGTATTGATGTTGATTCTGCCGTTCCAGTTGGATTCGGCCTCTGCATCGGCCTGTAAACCGAAAACCGTCAGATACCCCTCAAGCCCTTCTGTTTCGTCTTGCCCTTTTAACAATGCCGAAGTGAATCCTTTGATCCGGCCCATTTCCGAGAGGTGCCTGATGGGACCGTTGGCCGGCGCGTAGGGGGGATCCAAATCCTCGTAGTATTCGGATTCCGCGCCGCTGAGACCGGTGATGGCATCATCGTCGCCGGAGTCGAGCCAATCTTTCAACGAGTTTATTAGGGTTGGAATATCAACATCTTGAATTTCTTTTGTTTCTATCCAATATAAAAGAAGTCGATCCCAGAGTTCCCGTTGGGTTTCATTGAATTGACGGCCCTCCGGGAATTGAACCAGAGCATTGATCTGGAGACGACTCATTTCGTCGGTGATGATCACCTCCAGGGTGCCATTCTCAAAGCTCAGTTCACCCAGAAGTTCGGATATCATCTCCGGGTCCGCCCAGAGATCTCTCATCGTATCGATATCATTTACAGTCATATCCTTGAGCAGCAGCGCCTGGGCCGCCTGTACCCCGGTCTCGGCCATTTGCTCAAGGAGCAGGCGATCCCGGGACAGGGCGGTTGTCGAGACCGAGACCCGTGCCCGTCTGTGGAGCTCCAGGGTGGCGGTGATGGACAGCGCCATGAAGGCAAGGGTCACCAGGATCGCAACACCTTTATTGGAGGTGATTCTCATGGGGTTCGTTTATCCCCTCGGCTCCCGGTACACCGGAAGATAGATACGGCTCTCATAGGTCATGGGCGGTTCGTCCGGAGTCCCAAATTTAAGTGTGACGTGGATCGCCCGGGGCGTGGCATAATCAAAATCACCCGATTCCGAATTCCACTCGTCCAGGAAGGTGCCTTCCCCGTCAATAAAGGTCATTGTGATGGATTGGATCTGGTCACAGACAATGGGGTCCGTGGTGCGTTCTTCGAACTCGGGGAAGGGGAATAGATTGTCGGAACGACGCAGGAGATAAGAGCCATTTTCGTTTCTCTGGACATAGTACCAGACCTGGGCAAGTCCCCGGCCTTCTCCGCCGTCTTTTGGAACATGTTCCAGGGTGGTAAAGCCGAAACGTAGCTGATCGATACCGCTACCACTCTCCGTTTCGCCCCAAAAACCGTATGGACTCGGCTCCTCGCTCACATCCGGGGGCTGATACTCCGGGGGTAGGGGAACGTAGAGCGAGCGCAAATCGGCTCGGATGCGATCCAAACAGCCACGGGCCATCTCTGATTCGACGATGTGGCTTCCGATCGATTCGGTGGCGCCGAAGAGAGAGCTGTAAGTGATCACAATGGTGCTGATGACGATGGCAAATATGAAAATCGCAATCATGATTTCCAGCAGGGTAAAGCCGCTGAATCCCATGATTTGCCTTTGCTTTTTGATGTTATTTGTATGGATCATGGAGCGAGTACCCGTTAAGCCGAGTATTCGATAGTGGATATTGGGTATTTGGTATTCGGTTTTTGGTGAAGCCACGGGACTTCCACTATCTGACCGCGCCGGCGAATATCCAATACCCGAAACCGAATACCACCATGTCATTCCGGCACGAACCGATAGGTTCTCAGCCGGTAGAACATCGCTTCGTCATTCATGGATATTGAAATATCGATCCGTTTGATCAATCCGGGACCATTCTGAAGAATGGCCGGCAGCAGTTCTTCGGTTTCGACCCGCCATCGGTAGCCCGGCATGTCATCACCGAACTCACCCTCATCAGCAGAAACGTACTCCATCCCGGCGATATCCAGATCGGTGAGTTTTAACTGGGCCAGCAATGGGGCTACGGTGTAGAATTTCGATGCCCCGGTCATGGCGGTCGTCTGAAAATGCAACCGAAAAACGGCAACCAGGACAATCGCCAGAATGGCGACGGCCGCAAGCACTTCCAGCAACGTGAAGCCGCTGATCCGTCCCGCGTGTTCCTCTTGGGGATTATTACTGAGCTGCGAATCCTGCATCCTGTGCCTCAGGTGTCCGTCACGGGGTCCGGTTGTCCGGCGTTGGGTGTTCGGGTTCTATGGAATGCTTACGGTCCGTAGTCCACATAGCCCTCGATCATTCGAACTGCCGATAAAAACGGCTGTATTTCCAGGGACAACCGCCGATCGTCCGGATCAATGACATGGATCATCGCCATACTCGAGTAACCTTTCCGATTGAAACGGATGGGCACCTCGCCGGAGGCGATTTTACGGCCGTCCGGGAATGCGACATCCATCAGGGTGAGCCCCTTGGCGAATCGGTGCCCCGCCTGTCGAGCGTCTTCAAGTTCCCCCTCGCTCATACCGGTTCTGGAGATCCACATCCGGTTTTCATCCAAGTTGACATGAAGCTGGTAATCGGTTTGCTCCCTGACCGCCTTCTCCTTGAGATTCTGTATGGTCGTGGTGATCCAGAGCTTCGATGTGCGATCCGCATCGGTAAAGAGGGTGCTTTCGAACCGCGGAACAGCCAGAAACAGCATCAGACTGATAAGAAATACAACAACGACGAGTTCGATGAGGGTAAATCCGGGGCTGAGGGATAGGCAATCCGTTTTCCGTGTTAGGTTGGCAGGCATGGCGTCGCTACATGGCGGGTTACCATCGAACCTCCACATGAGCTGTTTCGTGTACGGATCGGTCGTACCGTGCACGTGGAATAGGGTATGCATGGATCGCGTATTATCCAATTGTCATAGGATGTTACTCGATTTCCCAACTATTGATATCCTTATCCGTGCCCTCTCCACCGGCAGTGCCGTCTGCGCCATAGGAGATGACCTCATAATCACCACGGGTGCCCGGGCTGATATAGACAAAGTCGTTTCCCCACGGATCTTTCGGAACCGTGCCTTTTTCGAGGTACCCGCCTTTTTTGTAGCGCTTTGGAATGCGTCCGGTTTCCGGCTGTTCCACAAGCGACTGGAGTCCCTGTTCCGTGGTCGGGTAAAAGCCGTTATCCAGTTTAAAGAGTTTTATCGCCGTTTCCAGGCTTTCGATCTGCATGCGTGCCTTGGTCCGCTTTGCCTCTTCCGGTCGTCCCATAATTCTCGGAACGATCAAACCGGCCAAAATTCCGAGAATTACAATGACCACCATGATCTCAATCAACGTAAACCCGCGGGCGTTCCACCCCATCCTGTGTCTGCTGTCGTCCATACGGTCTCCGCACGTAGTTGGTGATCCCTATATCCATCGATCGGCACATCCATTTGTGGCACATCAGGAGATGAGCTGGTTCATCTCAAATATCGGCAAACAAATGGAAATGACGATAAATCCAACGATAACAGCCATGACGAGAATCATGACCGGCTCGAGCAGTTGTGTCATCTGAAGCACTTTGGATTCTACCTCATTCTCGTACACATCTGCAATTTTTATCAGCATTTTCTCGAGCTCACCGCTCTGTTCCCCAACCTGTATCATCTGAACCGCAAGGGGAGGAAATGCATCGAACCCGGATAGCGAGTCCCCAAGGGGCTTGCCCTTCTCCACGTCCGACGCAGCGGATTCGATGGCATCGGCAATGACGAGATTGCCGACGACATTTTTAACGATCGCCAGAGAGGGCATCATGGAAACACCGTTTTCAAGCAACGATCCCAGGGTGCGCGAGAACCGGGCTGCCGCCAGTCCCACGGCAAGCCACCAATAGGACTTCAAGAAACTGCTGACAGCGATCAGAACCCGGGTCGGAAGGGGCAGCGCCTGGTTCATTTCCTGAAAGATGGAGGTAATGTTCGGCACGATGAAGGTCAGCAGCAGAAGCAGGACCGCAGCACCCACAAATGCCATCAGGACCGGATAGGCAAGGGCGGCCCGAATCCGGCTGTTCAAAGCCAGCTGGCGCTCCTGGATTTCGGCCAGGCGCTCGAGGATGATTTCCAGGGTGCCGGAGGTTTCTCCGGCCCGAACCATATTGATGTAAAGGGATGAAAACACCGTTGGGTAAAGGGCGAGAGCATCGGCAAAACTGTTCCCTTCGACCAGGGCGTCTTTGATCCTGGCCAGGACCTTTTTAAAGGCGTGGCTCTTGGTTTGCACCAGCAGGGTGTCAATGGCCCCCACCAGAGGAAATCCGGCGCTGAGAAGCGTGGCCAACTGGCGGGTCATCATGGCGACCTCGGCAGCCCGGACCCGGGTAAATGCCTGGGATAGAGACGGCGTCCCGGAATCTTTTTGTTTGGCCTGATCGGTGACCTCTTTCAGGGAAACCGGGAAAATGCGGGAACCGCGCAGCTTGTGGCGTGCGGTCACGGCGCTGTCAGCGTCGACAATCCCCTTAACGTTCTTTCCCCGAACGTCCAGTGCGGTATATTCGTAGACAGGCTTAGGCGTTAACGCGCGTGATCGGTGGTGTTCGGTATGGTCTGTGGGTCGTGCGCAACGTTCTGGTTCATCCAACCCGTCTCAGCCGAACAGCAAAAAACCCGTCTGTGCCATGACGGTGCGGGAAGGTTCTCAGGCATCCCCCCCGATCGACAACGCATCGTGCGGCGTCCGGCATTCCGGTAAACTCCGTGTCAATGGCGTATTGGGTGTGACGCTTTAAAAAGGCATCAATGACGTCGTCTGTCTCTTCGGGTTCCATGCTACATACTGCATATACCAAAATGCCCGTCGGCTTTACAAGACGGGAGAGGTTTTCAAGCATTTGAATTTGCGTGGACTGGTATTCCGTCAATCGGGTATTGGTAGTGCGCCATTTCCCATCCGGATTGCGACGGAGAACGCCAAGGCCCGAGCAGGGGGCATCCAGCAGGATCCGATCCATCCTGCCGGGGTCAACATGGGATGCCTGAAGCAGATTCTGCAGTTGGACCTCTACAATGTCGGCCCCCAGACGCTTCATTTCCGATTCCAGACGGATGAGCTTCGATTGTCGGATATCCATGGCCAGAATACGCCCCCGGTTCTTCATGAGCTGAACCATGTGGCCTGTTTTCCCGCCGAAGCCGGCGCAGGCGTCCAGGACGCGCTCTCCCGGCTCCGGTCTCAGGAAATGACCGATGAGTTGGGCCCCTTCGTCCTGCACCTGAAATCCGCCGCTGCTGAATTCCGGCAGGTGGTGGATCGATTTCTTGAGAGATCCCAGGCGGATGCCCTCGGGGGCATATCGGCAGGGTTCCGCCCGGGTACAGTGGGGCGACAGGGAGGCGATCAACTCGTCACGGGCCAGGTGCAGCGTATTGGTCCGCAGGAAGATGGACGACACCTCATTGATGGTATCGCAAAGCGCCCCGGCTTCCGGGTATCCGAATCGATCCAGCCACCGCCGGGCTAGCCATTCCGGAATGGATTTGGATGCTGTCAGGGCGCCGACCGGATCTTTGGCCGGGTTGGGATAGGGAACGGTATGGTATTCTCTGGCGGCCGTTCTGAGCACTCCGTTGACAAATCGGGTGGTCCAGGCGGCGGCGACGGATTTGCTTAATTCCACGGACGTGTTCACCGCCGCAGATACCGGTATGCGGTCCAGATAGAGGATCTGAAACAGGCCCAGTCTGAGGACATGACGCACCGGGGGATCGATTTTTTCAAACGGTGTGGATGAAAAGTACCGCACAATCCAGTCCAGACGGCCTCTCCACCGGAGCACACCATGAATCAGGGCATTGAACAGGGCCCGATCCGGTCGGGAAAGGCTCGGTGCCTGGGTATCCACTTCATCGATCAACCGATCCAGCGTCGCGCGGCCGGCATCCAGCCGGATGAGCGTATCCAGTGCGAGTCGGCGGGGGTTGGGTTTCATACCACGCCCTTTCAGGTGAAACAGCGTTGCGGTTCGAGGGGCTCCGGCGGTATAGCTTGAATTAACTGAGCACCGTTCCTTCCGGCATGGGGTGACCGCGAAGAAAGTCTGCGACATTCATGGGTTTGCCTGAAGCACTCTGGATGTCCTGGATCAGCAGTACACCCTCTCCCGTGGCGATGCGAAGCTCGTCCGCAAAGCCTCTTTCAACAGTGCCGGGTGCATCCCGGGAGGATCCCCGAAGCGGAGAGGCGCGGAGTATTTTGAGACGTCTTTCCCCATGGAAGGTAAATGCGCCGGGCCAGGGCGTGACACCCCGGATGAAGGCATCCAGCGCAACGGCTGATTTTTGCCAGTTTATCCGACCGTCCGCCTTCTTCAGCATCGGCGCATAAGTGGACAAATCATGGTTCTGGGGCTTCGGGGAAAGGTCTCCGGATTTCATGTGACGAAGCGTTTTCAGAAAAAGATCCGCGCCAAGGATCGAGAGGCGGTCATGGAGTGTGCCGGCGGTATCGGTTGAGCGGATATCTGTTTCGGCTGTGAGGAGAATGTCGCCGGTGTCCATGCCCTGGTCCATGAGCATGGTGGTGATGCCGGTCCGCGACTCGCCGTTGATGATGGCCCATTGGATCGGTCCGGGTCCCCGATATCTGGGCAACAGGGAGGCATGGACATTCACCGCACCGTATCGTGGCATGGATAACAGATCGGGAGGCAGGATCTGTCCGAACGCCACGACCACCAGGACATCGGGTTCGGTCTTTCGAATCGTCTGGATTGTGGATTCGGTTTTGATCGATGCCGGCTGAAAAACAGGGTAGTCCAGGCGCACGGCCGCCTGTTTAACGGGTGTCTGAGCGGTCTTCCGACCTCTGCCTTGGGGCCGGTCCGGTTGGGTGACGACCATGAGGACGTGATCGGAAGAATCGTGCAGGGCTTCGAGGGTCGGAACCGCAAAATCCGGAGTGCCCATGAACACTATATTAATCGACTGTTCCACCTTTTCGAAGCTGCTTTTTGAGGCGTCGGTTGTATAGCTCCCGTTTCAGGGCGCTGATGTGATCGATAAACAGCGTTCCTCTGAGATGATCGATTTCGTGTTGGAGCACGATGGCCAGAAACCCTTCGGCCTCCAGGCGAATCTGCTTCCCCTCGCGGTCATATGCGTCCACCAGCACCCGTTCGGCCCGTTTCACATTCGCGCGATAGTCCGGCACACTCAGACATCCTTCGTTTTCGGACAGAATGTTTCCCTCTTTTTCAACGATTTCAGGATTGATGAGCACATGAAGGTTCCGCTCTTCATCGGGCGGCGCCACATCGAAAATGAGGAGACTCTTGTCGATACCGACCTGGATGGCAGCAAGCCCGATGCCCGGTGCCAGGTACATGGTTTGGGCCATATCGTCGATCAGTTTCTGCAATTTACCGTCAATGGAATCGACGTCTGTCGTTGGATGCCGCAGGAAATCATCCGGGTATGTGACAATATCGAGTATGGACATGGGATGTTTCAGTCTTCCGTTTAACGCTCGTTTTACGTTACGTCTGAAAGATTATAATTTTCAATATTTACAATTCTTTATAGCACAAATCATAAATTTTATCGTTAACTTTTTGGCGATCAGCTTTCCGCTTTTAACTTGTCTCTGTTGACCGATCCAATGGATTCCGGGAAGGATCCATGATCTTCCGCATCCTGCAATGCCCCGGGTCTGCTGACTTGCAGAATGTTGACGCCGGTGACAATCGCCGCAATGAGGCCGACCAGAATTACCGGCAGCATCTGCAGGGCATGGTTGGCCAGCGTAAAGCCGGCCGCTTCCTTGGTGGACACCCCGAACATGGTCATGGCAAAGACCCCTCCGGCTTCCCAGAGACCCCAGAATCCAGGGACCGAGGGAAGGGCAATAAAAAACGCGATGACGACCATCACGGCGGACAGTTCCAGATAAGACAGATGCACGCCGGGACAACCCAGCGCCATGAGATAGTAGGAAAATGCCTGAAGAAGCCATATGAACACGGTCATCATGATGATCAGGCCGATGCTTTTCGGGTATCGCACCAGGGAAAAGCCGGCGGCGATATTCTCGGTGATGTTGACCAGGGGGACCGCCAACCGACGGGTAATTTTCTCCGCCAGGGCGTCGCTTAGCAGCCGAAACGGTTGGGGGGTCTTGAGAATGATTCTCTGGATCAGCGTTCTTGTGTAATCAATGGTGACCAGAATAATGCCAATGATGACCAGGATGCACAGTCGCAGCATACCGGTGGCAATCGTTTCGAGGGTCTCCCGGTTCAGCTGGTATGTCCCGAACGTCATATTCAGCGCCGGATCGATGGGTACGGTGGCCAGGACAAAGGCAAATAGGGAAATGAGAAGAATCAAGTCGAACACACGTTCTGCCGCCACCGTGGCCAGACCGGTGGTGAAGGGGACGTGGCTCTGTTTGTTCAGCAAAATGGGACGGGCCAGTTCTCCCACCCTGCCGGGCAGGACGCAATTCATCATAAATCCGATCATCATGGGATTATGGGCTTCCCAGAACGTGACCTGTCTGGCAGAGCGGAGGATCAGCTGCCAGCGGAGTACCCGGATCATAAAACTGAGCAAAATAACCAGGGTGGCGGGAATTACCCAGAGATAATTGATGGTTCCCAGGTACTCGATGAGGTCGCCAAAGGGAACGTTTCGGAAAGCCAGATAAAGCGTCGCTGCCGAAACAACGGTCCCGACCACCAGGGATATGAGGATTTTCTTGTTCATAGTGTTTTTCGCCGGCTTTCCTGTCCTTCTCACGCGTGGTTCTCGAACAATCGGAGCTTGATATGCATGCTATATACCCACGAAGATCGCGAAAAACACGATTCCATGACGATGTTGTGCAGGCGTGGGCCGTGGGGGTTCATCGGCACGGCAAGGTGATCCGAAGACCCGATACCCGATCGCCTTCGCTTAAATGGAGAGGATCTCGCTGGCGCGTTCCACATCCTTGTGAATCTGGTCGGACAGTTCTTCGACACTGGAGAATTTGATCTCATCACGAAGCCGCTCGATAAAGTTCACCCGAATCTTATGCCCATAAATTTCATGATTGAAATCAAGGATATGGAGCTCCACGGTAAACTGGTGATCCTCGAAGGTCGGACTATATCCGATGTTGGCGACGCCCTTGAATTTGGTTCCCATGCATTCGACGGTAACCGCATAGACGCCCGTCTTGGGGCATAACTCGTCCTGAAGATTGATATTGGCGGTGGGAAATCCCAGGAGCTTACCGCCCCGATCCCGCCCCGTCTCCACGACCCCGCGAATCTGATAATTTCGGCCGAGCATTTTCTGAGCTTCCGCCATTCGGCCATCCATCACCAACTCCCGAATCCGGGTGCTGCTGATCCGTTCGGCGCGTGCCCGTGGGGCGGGAATCCAGTCCGCCACCACAACATTAAAATCAAGATCACGGCCCATGGACTGGAGGAGATCCACGTTGCCTTCACGACCTTTACCGAACGTGTAATCTCTTCCGACAACCACCACTCTGGCGCCGATGCGACCGATCAGCATGTCCTCTACAAATCCCCGGGCTGTCAGATCGGCAAACTTCTTTGTGAAGGGGATACAAATGACGACATCCAGGCCGGCGCTTTCCACCAGCTCGATTTTCTGTTCATAGAGTGTGATCAGGGGAGGGTGACCGTTTTGTTTGAGAACCCGGATGGGATGCGGTTCAAAGGTCATGGCAATGGCGGTTCCGTGGATTGCCTCCGCCCGCTCGATAACTTCATGAAACAATGCCTGATGGCCGATATGCACACCGTCAAAATTGCCGATTGTGATCACAGCATTTGGAAACGGTTCGGTGATGTCGTTCAGATTTTCGATAAGCTTCATGTTTTTTACGTCAATCCGTTAACCCGTTAACCCGTTGGCCCGTCTGCCCGTTCGCCGGTTTGCCCGTGAGATCCCGGCACGTGGGGCATGATTTCCGTAGACGGCCTTATTCCGCGCTTTCCCGTGTGGCGGAACGCGAAATGTATGGATCATCCTTTTGGTCGTGATCATTCAGAGCAAAGGGCGACCATGGGTATTGCCCCATCCCCTGTCGACCTGAAAACGTAACCACGAATACATTTTTTTCCAGGGCGCAGCTGCCGCTTTTCATATCATCGCAGCGCGATTTTATATCTTGACATGTATTTAAAATCCTTATATATGCAACAACTTCGAAACGAAGTCAACAATCGCCGGACAACTATCCGTGGCGGGTCGTGGGGTTTCACGACAGCGAAAAATGGTTCTCATTGTGCGTGCCGAAGTGGCGGAACTGGTAGACGCGCTAGGTTCAGGGTCTAGTCACCGTACGGTGGTGGGAGTTCGAGTCTCCCCTTCGGCACCAATGAAACGTAAAGGGTTGTAAGCGATCATGCCTACAACCCTTTATAATTTTTATATTTAGAAGAATTCCTCCGCGTCAATCTGTCCATATATGCTCGGCGTCGGGATCGCTTTCGGTATCGGAATCGAGACAGGTCGGTGATCTTTGAAGTCGATACCGATTGCGATGACTTCGGTACGTCGGCATTCGTATACCGTTTCTCAATCGGAACGGAATTATGACATCTGCTATAAATACTCCCGAAAACATTGTGTTTTCGGGGGTATTTTGTTATTAGCCTATAGTGATTGATATTCACTCTGCATCCGTGTGATTCCTCATGTACACCCGTTTTTTTGGTTTCAAGGAAAGACCGTTCAAAATGGTGCCTGACCCGGCGTATCTGTTTTTAGCCGGACCCATCAGGAGGCCATGGCCCATCTTGCCTATTCGCTGAAGTCAGGGGATGGCTTTGTCCAAGTGACCGGGGAGGTGGGCACCGGAAAAACAACGCTATGTCGCGCCTCTATCCAGCGTCTCAACGACAAATATGAAGTCGCTTATATTTTCAATCCGGTTCTGGACCCCATCGAGCTGTTAAAGGCCATCAATGATGAATTCGGCATCGATACCCATCCCGATAACGCGCGGGATCTGATTAAACTGTTGAATGCCTTTCTGATCCAAGTCAAACTCGACGGGAAACAGGCGATTCTCATTATTGATGAAGCGCAGAATTTGAGCCGCGGCGTGTTGGAACAAATCCGGCTCATTTCCAACCTGGAAACCACCCGCGACAAGCTACTGCAGATTATCCTTTTCGGTCAGCCGGAACTCGAACAGACACTCGATTCCCAACCCCTCCGCCAGCTGAGACAACGGATGACCCTCAGCGCCCGTCTCAGTCCATTGACTCTGAAAGAAACCAGAGCCTATACCCAGCATCGGATTCAGGTGGCCGGAAGGAAACGGGGGAATCCGTTTACATCCGGGGCCATGCGATTCGTGTTCAAGTTTTCCGCAGGCATTCCACGGTTGATCAACCTGGCCTGTGACCGTGCTCTACTCACGGCCTTCGCCGCCGACAAGAAACAGGTCGGAAAAACAGAAGTGCGGGCTGCTGTCGAAGAGTTGCACTACCAGCTTCCCGCTACCGGGGTTTTGGGCCGTCTATCGAAGGTGGGAGTTGCTGCGTTGGCCGGTTTTGCCGTTCTGATGGCCACCGGGGTCGTATTGAATGTGACGGGTGTGGTTCCCGCAAGCTGGATGTCTCTGCCGACCTGGAAGACCGCCCAGCCGGTAGTGCAGGAACCGATTCGTGTGACTATTGAAGATATCCCGGAACCGGCTACGGAAGAGATCATCAATCGGAACACGTCGTCGGATGTCGTACCCGCCATGAAAGTTGTCTCCTTGGATGACGTCATTTCTTCCGAAGACGGTCATCTTTTGCGACAGTCGGCGTTGGATACATTGCTCAATCTCTGGGGATTACCCAGCAATAGCCCCTCTTTTCTCGCATCCGTCGAGGACGATGCCATGTTCTTCCGCCTGGCCGCCAATTACCACTCGCTCTCTTTTCTAAAACTGCAAAACGATTGGACCATGGTCGAGCGATTGAATCTGCCCGCCATCGTCCCGGTGCAATCCCCATCCGATGATGTCGTTCGGATATTAACCCTGTCCGGTATCACCCATGACGGGTATTTGTTTTACGTGGGAAAAGATCGCCTCAAAGTCATTATGAGTCCGGAGGATCTGGCGCGGTATTGGACCGGCGAAGCGTATGTCCTTTGGAAAAATTTTGTCGCGATCACCGGGGTTATTCCCAGAAAAACCAACGGAGAATCGATTATTACGTTGAAGCTGCTGCTCCGGGATATTGGATTTGACGGCATCGGGATCGATTCGTCCTTTGACGAATCCACCCGTCGGGCCGTTATGGCGGTACAGGAAAAGAACGGTCTCCCCGTGGACGGTGTTGTGGGTAACATGACGAAAATCGCCCTGTATAATGAGAAAACATCCCTGAATATCCCAAAGCTTAATAACTAAACGCCAGCCGCGATTTTGGTTTTTAAGATGTCATAAAATCTCAAAGAGATTTTATATGATGAGCTCCATCCTTAGGGCGCTGAAAAAGCTTGAAGACGAAACATCCCCGGAAGAAGGAGGTGTCTTTGTGACGGATGCCTCCGGGCCTGGAGAACCGGCGGGTCCGACTTCGGGCCGGATGTCGAAAAAGACCGTGGTTCTCTTCGGGGTGGGTCTGATTTCCCTTGTTATTGCGTCCGTGGCGCTGATGGTCGCCTTGGGCGCCGGTCCCTTCGGAGATCGTGGCGCCCCGATGGCGACCGGGCCGGAATCCAACACGGGGGAGGGCCGGCGGCAGATAAGGGACCACACCCCCCCTGACCCCCCACCGCCCCGGGCGGTTTCTTCAGCGGCCCGGCCGGGAAAAGCCGCCAAGCCCGGATCGCCGCAGCCGGAACCGGCCGCAACGCCCAGAAAATCATGGACGTCGAAATCCGGAAAGACCGTTGCCACGTCATCCCGGTCGCAGCTGAAACGCCAACCAAAATATCCTCTGGATCAAAGTGCAGGCGGACTTCCCCCGAAGGAAACCCAAACACCGAGCACCCCATCCGCCTCTGAGCGGTCGATCCGGGAGACACCGGCGCCCGCTCCAAATCGGGTCGCAACATTTGATCAGGCGTCGAACCTACCCGACACGGGTTCTCCCACAGCGGCCGGCGCAGAATTCAATCCCCCCACACTGCCTACCGCCGAATTGAAGCTTCAAGCCATATCCTGGGCGGAAGAACCGAAACAGCGTATTGCCGTTATCAATGGCGAGGTGTTGAATATCGGCGAGCAGATTTCCGGATATCAGGTCGTGAATATCCGAATGAACGATGTCATCCTCCAGCAGAATGGCACGACGTGGCGAATGATATTCGGCAATAAGTGACCCATCCGCGGCCTGCCATCGGTACGCGCCACCGATCCCCGTGTTCTTGTCTGACCCCCGTTTGTCGAGTACCGCCTGTCCGATCGGCCCCGACCTGGATCGTCTGCACAGACATGGTCCGGTAATGAAATTTCTTCAAGGAATCACAGATAATTGGCGGTTTTTACCGGAGGGTTCCAAAACATCCGGTGTTGGCGACAATTGTGTCAGCTCCTACGAAAAAAGTGTGAGTATGTTTGCCGCCTCATCACACCAAAATCCATGCCCCGTTTCCCATCTGTAACGCCCCTGGTGAACGCAACGCAACGACCGGTTTAGACGGTCATCCATCCGGCCCGTCCGCCGGGTCAGTCCCGACGTGGACCTGCCGGTGGTTCATCGTCTCAACCCGGATTCGTGAAACCGTCGGGGAAAAGGATAGATCATTTGTTTAACACGGAATATTTTCTCACCCGCGGTTGTCATTTCCTCTGGCATAGAATTCGCATCATCACCGGAATGAACCGGTTGCTGTCCGATACCCGCTTGCCCGTTGGGTTGATTATTCGCGCCGCGGTTTTTCGAAAATAAGATTATGGAATGATCCGTTTGGGGCATCGGCAGTCCGGTCCATCCGATGGTGAAACCGCTCCCATCCGATGGAAGGGATACTTTCGAGAGCGCAAATTTATTTAAAATAGCAATAAATACAGTATGTTAAATTGCCTTGTGGGGTGTATTCCACGAGGCGGAGCTGTATCCGGTCAAGGGGCTGGATCGCTATTCGGTCGGCCCGCTCTCGTGTGTCCATCCAGGTGTCTCCACGATTTTAGGGATCGCAACCGTTCCGACCCACGGATGGAAAAGCGGTTCGTGTGCTGTTTAATTCCTTCGAATTTGCCGTTTTTTTCGTCATTGTTGTTATGCTCCATGTTGTGCTGCCGTTCCGGTACCGTTGGCTGCACCTGCTGATCATCAGGATCCCGATTCTCGGTATTCGCCATAACGCGTTGTTTTATCATCCGTTTTAGCGTATCCCGAGACCCCATCCGAAACATGCGAGCCAACGATATGCTCGATCCGCAACACCGGGGAAATTGACCGAAACGTTTTTTTTTGTCACAGTCTGTGCCGACGCTGGTTTCGATCCAAACGATGCCGGCCGCGAACAGGCCGCGCCTGCAGCAATGAACGCGTTGGTAAACGATACAACCACCTGCCGGTCGGGCAGTCCAGTAACGCGTCCCATGAGAACCCCGGATTTCTTATCAACGGATCATCTTCGGCGGAATTTGACTACCCGCAGTGTGCGCGGCGGTGTTCTGACGGTTGGGACCAATGGGATCAAGTTCTTGCTGCAGCTCGGTTCGACGGCGATTTTAGCACGGCTGCTGGTTCCAGCGGATTTTGGCCTGATTGCTATGGTGACGGCGGTGGTCGGTCTACTCAGCACGATCAAAGATGGCGGTCTGTCCATGGCAACGGTCCAGCGGGCCGACATTACCCAAGACCAGGTCAGCAATCTCTCTTGGGTCAATCTCATTCTGGGCGCGTTGCTGTTCATAGCGGCCGCGGCGCTTTCTCCGGCCATCGCTTGGTTTTATAACGAACCCAAGCTGATTGGGATCACCCTTGTCATATCCCTCAGTTTTTTTTTCATCGGATTGTCCGTCCAGCACCAGGCGTTGCTGCAACGTCAGATGCAGTATGTGAAACTGACCGCTATTCAGACTGCCGCTCTAGCCGCAAGTGTGGGTTCAGCCATTGTCTTGGCGGCTTATGGCGCCGGATATTGGTCTCTTGTCATGATGCACGTCGTGGATGGGTTCGTGACGGCATTGCTCTCTTGGATCCTTTGCCCCTGGTTTCCCGGTTTGCCCCGAAGAGGTGCCGGTACGCGAAAGATGCTGACGTTCGGCGGTAATCTGAGTGCAGCGGGCGTTTTGGAGTACCTGTCCAGAAATATAGACAACATCCTCATTGGCCGGGTCGCCGGAGCCGGTCCCCTGGGTTTTTATAATCGGGCCTACAGTCTGCTGCTGCTGCCGGTGCAACAGATCAACTGGCCGCTGACGTCCGTCGCCATTCCAGCCTTGAGTGCGCTTCAAAAAGACCCGGAATCCTATCGCGGGTATTATAAAAATGCGTTGGAAATCATGGCCTTTGCCGGCATGCCGTTGATTGTATGGTTATTTATAGCTGCCGAGGAGATCATCCTTCTGGTACTGGGCAGTCAGTGGCAGAATGCCGTCATTTTTTTCAGAGCGCTGGGCCCCGCAGCATTCATGGCGACGACAAGCGTGGCAACATCGTGGGTGTTTATTACCAGCGGTCACACCGAACGGCTGTTAAAATGGGGCCTGTTTGCAAATACCTGTTGTTGTCTTTGCATTGTTTTGGGTCTGCCATGGGGACCTTTGGGTGTCGCCCTGTCCGTTTCCATTTCGAGAATGATCCTGAAGGTGCCGGGTCTCTGGTACTGCTATCAAGAAACCGACATTCGGCTAAAAGACTACTGGGATTCCACGTGGAAGCCGACGATAAGTTCAATTGCGGCCGGCGTTGCGTTATTCAGCATAATGACATTACTCCCATTATCGGTCGAGCATCCGGCATTCCAACTGGGCCTGATATCTATCGGTTACCTGACGTTCTATGTGGGTATATTCAATCTGTTACCCCACGGGCATGCCCGATTTGGTCGCATCCTCAAAAGCCTGAGATCGTCTCTGCAATTAAAACCGGACGACGACGTGATGGATCGTGATGATGTCGCTCGCCGGGCGAAACCCTAACATGCTCATGTTGATGGACAGGTGCGAAAGGAAATGATTCAGAAACGGCTGTTTTTAGTTGGATGTCCACGGTCGGGCACCACCTTGTTACAGAGTCTGCTGGCCGCTCACAGCCAAATATGGACATGTCCCGAGACCTTTTTCTTCGGAAAAACGGTTTCCCAAAAGAGGCTGTATCGATATCTCGGCCTGGCGTCAAAAACAGCAAAATCCGGTTTCGGGCAATTCCTGGACACCATCGGTATCGATAAACACCATGTCGACCCGCCGAAACCGGATTATCTCATGCGTTCCTATGCGGACGCCTTTGTTCGGGTATTGGATGGAGCCACGCTGGAGGAGCACAAGAGTGTCTGGATAGAAAAGACGCCGATACATCTCTACTACATCAAACAAATTGAAAGGTATATTCCGGACGCACGATTCATCCATGTGATTCGGCATGGACCGGACGTGGTCGCTTCCTTTTTTGAAGTGACACATACCTATCCGGATATCTGGGGCGGCGCAAAGGATGTGGATGGGTGCATCCGCCGGTGGGTCAGCGATATCCGGAAGACGGCAGGATACGCCGACCACAAAGAACATTATATCGTCAGATATGAAGATCTCACGGCGGATCCAAAGCATAGCCTCTCAAGGTTATGTGCCTGGATCGGGTTGCCATTTGAAGAGGACTGCCTGATCAACTATCGGGACATGAGCGAACGGATAATGGATCAGGGAGAACACTGGAAAAAGGATATTCAGAAACCGATCGCGTCCAGGGCGGAAAAAAAATTCAAACAGATATTTGACAGGAATAAACAGGACTATATCACTGAACAACTGTCGCGCGTGAACATGAAGCCTCTTGGAGATTTCATGGACCGCAGAGAAGGGCGTCAGAATCGTCTTCATGAGACATAAGAACACGCATCCGAGCCGATTACCGATGTCATCATCTTCCGATGACCTCCATACGGCCCCTGCGGACGGCACGCACTCAGTATGGTTTCGGCATCCCCAAAAATGCACCTATCCATGATCCGTTCGAACGTTCCGTTTCGGAAATCATAACAGACGCTTGGCAATGCCGATGAATAAAACACCCCATGCGCCTGAAATCTCCGTTGTCGTGCCGGTATATTCCAGCGAAGCCACACTGCCGGAGTTGTATCGCCGTTTAACCGCCGCTCTTCAGAACCTGGTCGGGGAACGGTATGAACTCATCTTCCTGAACGACGGCAGCCGCGACGGATCATGGCCAATCCTGAAATCCTGGGCAGAAAAGGACCCGACCGTTGTCGCGGTGAATCTGACCCGGAATTTCGGTCAGCACAATGCCCTCATGTGCGGCTTTTTTCAGGCATCCGGACAGTATATCGTGACACTGGATGACGACCTCCAGAACCCTCCCGAAGAAATTGAAAAATTGTATGCCGCCATCCAGGGCGGCCATGATGTGGTCTACGGTATATTTGATGCCAAACAGCATACCGTATTTAAAAACATCGGATCCGAGCTGGTTCAATTCATTTACAGGAAAACATTCAATTTACGCACCCGGATCACATCCTTCAGAATCCTGAAGAAGCATATCGCTCACCGTTTGTTGTCGTACGATCGGAGCTTTACCTTCCTCGACGGGCTCATCGCCTGGTTTACGACGAACATCGGCAATGTGACGGTGGAACATCACAAACGCGCGGTGGGGAATAGCGGTTATTCGTTCCGCAAACTCGTCACCCTCGCGTTGAATATGTTAACCAATTTTTCCATCGTGCCGTTGCAGTTGGCTTCGCTGTTCGGCATATCCTCTGCGTTAATCGGCTTTTCATTTGGCTGTTATTTTCTACTGAAGAAAATCATATTCGACATACCGGTATCCGGTTTCACATCATTGATTGTGTCCATCACCATATTTGCCGGTGTCCAGTTGCTCACCGTCGGGATGCTCGGAGAGTATATTGGCAGAATTCACATCAATGTCAGCAAACGCCCCCAATATGCCATCCGAGAGATCGTCACCCGGGTCTCGTCTACGGACACCATGGATCATTGGCCGGCAGAATACGAACACCCGCTGGAATAGGTCCGAAAATGATAAATATCGCACACGCTCCGTTAGAAAGTCATCGATTCAATCTCCACGTGTACCGCGGTCGCGCCGATGGGGTTGAACCCGCCGAGATTATCCAGGCAGCCATGGACCACCGTATCGATGTCATTATTTTCCGCACGCCCGCGGCTCATCGAGTGTCCGTGGCGGCTCTGACGGCTACCGGATTCGATTACTACGTTGCAGATACCCTGGTCTATTACCATGCGGATCTGAAAAGACAGGAGGTTACCGAGTTACGGAACCCGGAGTTGGAATTTATTCCACTCACGCCGGAGTGGTTCTCCGTCCTAGACGATCTGGTATCCCGGATTTTCGTCGATTATCGGAATCATTATCATGTCAATCCCCTGTTCCAATTTGATCTGACAGACGCCTATCAAGAGTGGGCGCGAAGCTTTGGCGAAGAAAATGCCGGGGATCGCCAGGGATGGATCGTCACCCGCGATCGGGAACCCATCGGGTTTGCGACGTGTTCCCATGAAACAACAACCTGCGAAGGGGTTCTTTACGGGGTTCTTCCCGAGGCCGCCGGTGGCGGCGTGTATACCGATATCATTCGATATACGCAAGATCACTACAGGAACCGGGGGTTTCAACTCATGAAGGTGTCTACTCAGGTCGATAATTTCGCGGTTCAGAAGGTATGGAGTCGCGAAGGATTCGTGATGAAGGAAGCCTTGCTGACGGTCCATGTGAATTGTCTGATGCGGGCATCCAGTGAATTTGGGCAGCGCATCAGCCAGAGATATCGTGACACCGAGGGCTCCCGGCCCCTTCGGACCGGTCTCAAGCACTTTCCGACCGCTGCGTGGGACGCCATGTTGCGAACTTTAGAAGAGTCGTTTCCCGACAAGCGCCTGGTGTTGGGGAAGGGGAATTTCATATCCATCCGAGGGACGACCCCGGAGACAGACTACGATCATGTCCTGCATATACCCGTACTGAACCCGGCCGACGGGGTTGGGAAAGCCAGACTGAGCATTATCGGACCCGACGGACAGCCACATCTGGTTTATTTTTTAGATTTTTCGTTGAAATAAGCGACGCATCTCCGCCAAAGGGCTCATGATGAATTCATTGTACATCGTATCGTGCGTTTCATTTACGGTCATCGGACAGGTTCTCATCAAGAAGGGGGCGTTGCAGCTCAAAGATGCGGGAGCCCTTTGGCCATACGCGACCAATGTGTTTATCCTCGCTGGATTGTTCTCCGCAGTTGTCGCCGCCGGAGCCTGGATTAAAGCGCTGCAAGCCTACAACCTGAGTTATGCCTATCCCTTTATGAGTCTCTCGTTTCTCATTGTCGCCGTTTTATCGGTGGCGGTGTTCGGAGAAACGATGAAACCCACCCAGTGGATTGGCCTGGCCATCGTCATCCTCGGGCTGATCATCGGCAGCAGGTAACCCGTCATAATTAGGGGGAGTTGTGCAAAACTACAAGATCCCTTTCAACAAGCCCTTTATCGCCGGAAAAGAACTTTATTATATCGTCCAATCGGTAATCGGAGGACATTCCGCAGGGGATGGTGTTTACACCAAAAAATGCCAGGAATTGATGGAGCGGCAGTTTGGTGCCCAAAAAGTATTGTTGACCCACTCATGCACGGCGGCTTTGGAGATGGCCGCATTGTTGTGCCATATCAAAGAAGGCGATGAAGTCATCATGCCGTCATTTACCTTTGTATCCACCGCCAACGCTTTTTTCATGAGAGGCGCTAAACCCGTCTTCGTGGATATTCGGCCGGACACCTTGAACATCGACGAAAAACGGATTGAAGATGCGATTACCGAAAAAACCAGGACGATTGTGGTCGTGCACTACGCGGGAGTCGGCTGTGAAATGGATACCATCATGAATATCGCGCGAAAACACGACATTATCGTGATCGAGGATGCGGCACAGGGAGTCAATGCGAAATTTAAAGACCAATATCTGGGTACCATTGGTGATATCGGCTGCTACAGTTTTCACGAGACAAAAAACGTCATCTCCGGCGAAGGCGGTGCCATCGTACTCAACGACCCACAATACTTCGAGCGGGCTGAAATCCTGAGAGAAAAGGGTACCAATCGCAGTAAATTTTTCAGGGGTGAGGTCGACAAGTACACCTGGGTAGATATCGGATCATCCTATCTGCCATCGGATATTGTGGCCGCTTTTCTGTATGCCCAGCTTGAAAACATGGATGCCATCAACGCCAGGCGGGAAGAGATTTTTAACCTGTATTATCGAGAGTTGATTCCGCTGGTCAATAATGGATACCTCAAGCTTCCCTATATCAGCCGGAATTGTATGAGCAATTCCCATCTCTTTTACATTCTATTGAATGACGAAGGGACACGAAACGATTTGATGGATTACCTGAAATCGAAGGGTATCCTCGCGGTATTTCATTATTTGCCTCTGCATTTGTCCCGTGTGGGAAGAAAACTCGGATATCAGGAGGGATCCCTTCCCCTCACGGAATCAATCAGCAGCCGACTGCTGAGGCTGCCATTTTACTATGGTCTGATGGAAAAGGAACAGGCGGAGGTGGTTGAAACCATCCGAAGCTTTTTCCACGGCCATTGATGAAATGGATATAAATTCCAAAAGCGAAAAACTATCCCAGGATGCTGGGTCGGATGATCAATACAGCGGTATTCCATAGATCGCATCACCTGAATGAACGCCAGCTGGAACCGTTCGATTCAAGATGCCCATTCTGTCGTAGCGCCGATAGAGAGCCGGTGTACCTCCTACAAGAGACACCAGAGATTCTCCTGATGAAGTGCAACAACTGCCAAGCCGTCAGCGCTTCACGAATGCCGACATCGGAAGCGTTGAAAGAGTACTACAACGATTACTACGATACGTCGGGTTCGCAACATTCTGAGGCCCTTGTGACATTCGATGATCCGCTTCGTTTGGCCAATAATCTCGCCAACATGTATCGTCGCTACCGAATGCATGAAAAGATTTCTATTCTGGACTTCGGCGGTGGTGATGGAACCATTGCTCATTTACTAGCGACGCAACTTGTTGAAAACGGTGCTGCACATGTGGACATCACCGTCGTTGACTACAATACGGAAATGGTACGCCCCCAAGACAGTCGTATTGAAAGAAAGAGAAAGGCATCTCTTGCGGATATCCGCATGCGGTATGGATTTGTCATCGCAAGTGCAATCATTGAGCATTATCCGTATCCTCGTCCGCTGTTGCGGGATCTGCTCCATTGCATTGCGCAGGGAGGTCTATTTTATGCGCGAACCCCAAGTATGCTGTCCATAATGAAAATACTCCAGCGCCTCGGTGTCAACGTGGACTTCACCTACCCTGGACATCTTCACGATCTCGGACAGGCGTTTTGGGAAGGCTATTTTACACGAAGACAATCCGAGGGATTTCAGATACTCCAAAGCAGACCCTCCATCGTTGAAACCACCTTCTCCAAGCATTTCATGAGAACGGTATTGGCTTACAGCTTCAAAGCTCCGTGGTATGTATTCGGCAAGTCGTACCCGTGCGTTGGGGGATGGGAAATCTTTATTCGAAGAGGTTCGTATCAGGAGAGAAAAGACCATTGATGTTCGGCCCGACTGAGGAAAGCAAACGTTATTTGAGAAGCAGCCTACTTTTACTCCTGGCGGGGGCACTCTTGATCAATTTTCTGATCTTGTTTGTCGGAACAGAACTGTTTTCCAAGATGTATCCCGGCCTCTATCGCATGAATGTCTTCACGGATGGTTATGACCGGATCGCCCAGAATATCGTTGACGGGCACGGCTACAAACTGACCCCGGAAGGGAATGAAACAATGACCAGAGAACCTGGCTATATTTTCCTTCTGGTCACGCTCTTCTATGTTTGGGGAAAATCCATTGTCGCCGTAAAAATTGCCAACTTTATTCTGGTCATTTTTGCTGTGTTCATGATGTACCGGCTGGGCCGATTGATGGGACTCTCCCCCACGGTGATCACCATCGCCGCAGCTTTCTTTTTGGTTCATCCAGGAATCATCGGTCTGCAGAGCCGGGGTGGGGCGGATATTCTATTTATCTGCCAGCTGCTCTGCGTTCTGTATGCCCTGCAAAAAGGGATTATGAGCGGTTCGTCCGGCTATTTCATCCTCGCCGGGGCATTGCTCGGGGTTACCGTGCTGACGCGAAGCCTGGTTCTCCCCTTTCCCGGAATATTACTTATTTTCCTTATTTGGACCGGCATGAAACAACATAACCTGGCCACCCTCTTGAAAGGATGGGTGTTGCTTGTGGTCGCCATGTTGATCGTCATGTCCCCATGGGTGGTCCGAAACTATCGGCTGAGCGGAAAGTTCGTGCCGGTCGGAAGCATTTCCGGCATGGCCATCTATCATAATGTCTACATCAACAAACAGTCGGATTCTATCGACCGATTTGAAACCCTCACCCGTGAGGCCAAACAGGCCCAGGCGGATGCGTTGCGGGCGGTTAACGAGGACTTTGCCCAGGCCACCTATTTTCCGATATTCAAGAATCCGGAAGATGAAATCGCCTTTTCCAACAGCTTGAAGGCGCTCGCCATCGAGATTATCAAGGACGACCCCTTATTCATTTTCGGGATTATGCACCATTTTAAGGGTATTCTCACGCAATGGTCTGAGTATGTAGGA
>Ga0066191_10000023_pt1 | contig 39392 bp, 32 predicted proteins | sample WorMettanBELIZE2_FD_58705 | JGI IMG/M metagenome (GOLD analysis project Ga0066191, IMG submission 58705) | Marine gutless worms symbiont microbial communities from Max Planck institute for Marine Microbiology, Germany - Olavius tantulus... | ecosystem: Host-associated > Annelida > Digestive...
TTCTATACTCAGTAGCTTGTTTTCAAAGAACTGTCACTTACATACAAGGTGTCGGGTGTCGGGCGTCAGGGATGGTGGATCCTTGATGCTGGATTCTGGATTCTTGCCCGCCAAAGCCTCGGCGAAGGCGGGTTAGATTGCGGATTTTGGATTGACGATGCGCTAAAAGTTCAAAGTTCAAAGTTCAAAGCTTAAAGCTGAAAGACGAATCGGTTCAAGGTTCAACGTTCGAGGTTCAGGGCTTAGGATGTATTCACCCGGGACCTATTGAAATCGCGAAGCGATACCACCAATCAAAAATCCAAAATCTAAAATCCAAAATATTGAAATTAATGACGCCGCCTCCCGGCGGCAAATGACGTTTATAAACCGGCCAACGGGCAAACCGGCCAACGGGCCAACGGGCCAAAGGGCCAACCGGCAAACGGGCCAACGGATTCCATGGAAGATATTAAAGAGCTTGTAGAAAAGCTTAAAACATACAACGACGCTTACCGACGGGGTGAACCGCTGATCAGTGACGCCGAATACGATGCGCTGGTCGAGCGGCTTCGGGCGATGGATCCGCAACATCCCTTCCTGAGCGTTGTGGAACCGGAAGCATTTGAAGGTAAAGTCGAAGTCCGACATCCATCACCGATGCTTTCTACGGAGAAAGCATACACCAAAGAACAACTGGCCCGTTTTGTGGCCCGGGTACAAAAGGAGGCCGGCGAGATCGGGGTTACGGATGTCCGTTTTCGAGTGACTCCCAAACTGGATGGATTGGCCGGAAGGGATGATGGAACGATATTTGCCAGCAGGGGCAATGGAGAAGTCGGCTACGAGATTTCCAGCGCGTTCCAGAAGGGGGTTGTTCCGGTGGGCGGAAGGGGCCTGGGGGTGGGCGAAATCGTCATCGTCATGTCCTATTTCAAAACCCATTTATCGGAAGAATTTGAGCATCCCAGGAACATGGTCGTCGGTATAATTTCTTCGGACACACTCAACGACCATGCTCGCAAAGCGCTCCAGGGCGGTATGGTGCGGTTTGTACCTTACTCTCAACTGGTGAAATGGGAAGGATCGGCCTCAATGCTTCTCGAGGATACCGAAGAGATCATCGAGGAACTGACCCGTCAGGTCGACTATCCTGTTGATGGGGTAGTGGCCGACGTCATCAACGAGGATGTCAAAGCCTATATGGGCGCGACATCGCATCATTATCGGTGGCAGATTGCGATCAAAAGCAAAGGAGAAACGGCTGAAACCGAAGTCCGCTCGGTGACATGGCAGGTGGGCCGAACCGGCAGTATCACCCCGGTGATGGAAGTCGAGCCCGTGCTCCTGTCAGGGGCCAATATTCGACGGGTGACCGCCCATCACGCGGGGATGATTCAAAAGGAAGGAATCGGCGAAGGGGCCGTCATTGAGATTATCCGAAGCGGGGAAGTGATTCCGAAGCTTGAGAAGGTTCTGCAAAGATCGGCGCATGTCGTTATTCCAAATCACTGCCCGTCCTGCCAAACACCCCTGATATGGCAAAACGATTTTCTCAAGTGCACCAATGATGACTGTCCCGCTCAGATCGAGCAGCGTATCAGTCACTGGTTTAAAACACTGGGAACTGCCGACTGGTTCGGCATCAAAACCATCCGCCGCCTGGTAGAGAATGGCTTCGACACGCTGGAAAAAGTGTATGGCATGGAGGAGTCGGATTTTGCGAAGCTGGGCTTTGGACCGGTTCAGTCGAAAAATTTATACAACGCGCTGCAGATCAGCCGAACCAAACCGGTGGAGGATTGGCGGTTTCTGGCAGCATTCGGTGTCTCCGATCTTGGAAAAGGGGACAGCCGTAAAATTCTCGCCCACATCCCCCTCGAAAAACTGCCCGACAGCCGACCGGAGCAAATCGAGGCCATCGACGGATTTGGCAAAATTACCAGCCGCTCCGTGTCCCTCGGACTGGAAAAAATTCGGGACACCTTCGGCACAATGAGGGATATGTTCAACATCGAACAATCACAGTTGTCGACAGACATTCAGCCATTGGACACACCGATCGCCGGAAAAGGCGTCGTCTTCACCGGAAAGATGACCCATGGCAGTCGGGAGGCCATGCAGGCCGGAGCCAGAAGAATGGGGGCCAAGGTACAGACCGCGGTCAGTGGAAAGACCGATTTTCTCATTTACGGAGAGAAAGTTGGGCCTTCCAAAATTGACAAGGCCAAACGGCTGGGAGTCACAATCATCTCTGAATCCGAGTATCTGGATATGATCTCCGGAACAGACGGTTAAGGAATAACACCATGGAAGAAAAAAACGTCAGAGCCCATGTGATCATCAGTGGAAGGGTTCAAGGAGTGTTTTTTCGGGCGAACACCGTTCGGGCCGCTCAGCGGAGCGGGATTACCGGCTGGGTGAGAAATAAACGGGACGGTACCGTGGAAGCGGTCTTTGAAGGAGAAGATGATCAGGTCAAAGCCGTGTTGGCTTGGTGTCGAACCGGAGACCCGCCGGCGCGGGTTTCCAATCTGCAGATCGATTGGGAAGAGTATAGGGGCGAGTTCAGCGAATTCTCGTTCACCTATTAGAAGTGGTTTCAGAACCTCCTCTCGCGCTCAATCTCTTTGTTGACCGGCAAGGCTCAATCCTCGAAATATGGCATATATTACTCCGGTTGATCCCTGCCGGCCGCCTCGATCTTGAACACGATTGAAGCTTCTGAAACCACTTCTGGTAAAAAAAAGCGGCTTCCGATATCCGGAAGCCGCTGTGACAAACTCTTCTGACAGAAAGGACTAAACTGAGGAGGCCAACTTCTTCCCCGGTTTGAATTTGACGGCGTTGCTGGCTTTGATCTTGATGGCCTCGCCGGTCTGTGGATTTCTCCCCTTACGTGCCTTCCGACACACTTTCTGGAATGTGCCGAAGCCGACGAGGGTAACCTTGCCGTTCTTTTTCTTCAGACTCTTGGTGACATTCTCGGTGAACGATGTCAGCGCGGCTGCCGCTGCCGCCTTGGAAATACCGGCGTCCTTAGCCATCTTTTCAATAAGCTCTGCCTTCGTCATTCTGTTTTTTCTCCTTTTTGTTTCGGTTAAAATTCCAAGAAACCCTTTAGGGTCAACAGAAAATACAGAAAATCCTCCGCGATGTCAATAATAATCAGCATTTGCGCCAAAAAAAGAAAAGACTTTTTAGAATACCTGGAGAGGTGGTGGGTGGCGCGCGGAAAGGTAGCTAAGGAGGATCATTCTCGATTCAATGATGGCCATTCGCAGCGTTTTGCGGTACATTTCCCACACGTGTTTACCCTTTCCGGGTAAACAGTACCTCAACGAACACCTCTGGATCGAATTCCTGAAGATCGTCTATCTGCTCTCCGACGCCGATATACTTCAGCGGGATTTTCAACTGGCTGCAGATACTGACCACAATTCCGCCTTTGGCCGTGCCATCCAGTTTTGTCAGTGCCAGTGATGAAACCTCTATCTCAGTATTGAACATGGCCGCTTGGGACAGGGCGTTTTGCCCGGTGGTGGCATCCAGCACCAGAAGAACTTCATGGGGGGCGTCTGTAAGCTTTTTGGCGATGGTGCGTTTGATTTTTTTCAGTTCCTCCATCAAATTTACTTTGGTATGCAACCGTCCCGCCGTGTCGATGAACACCATGTCCGCGTTCCGGGAGAGCGCCGCTTCCATCCCGTCGTAGGCGACGGCCGCCGGATCCGCCCCTTCCCGATGACTGACAATATCCGCGCCGGCCCGCTCCGCCCAAATGGTCAGCTGTTCAGTTGCGGCGGCGCGAAAGGTATCGGATGCAGCAATCAGGACCTTCTTCTCATCGGCTACCGCGCGGGCGGCCAGCTTGCCGATGGTCGTTGTTTTTCCAACGCCATTCACGCCCAGGACCATGACCACATAGGGTTTGGGGAAGGGGTCCGGAGGCGTTGGTGCTGGATAATCGCATATCATCCCGAGAATTTCTTCTTTCATCACGTTTTTCAACGCATCAGGTCCGGCTATGCTCCTGGCGCGCTTACGAATTCCCTCGACCAATTTCATGGTGATGTGCACACCCATATCGGAGGTGATCAACAGCTCTTCAAGGTCCTCCAGCATGTCATCATCGATCTGACGCTTCCCCAGAAAAAGATCGTCAATATCCGTGGTGAGGATGTCCCGGGTATTCTTAAGGCCGCTTCGAAGTCGGCTGAAGAAACCTTTCCGGTGGTTCCCATTGGGATTGTCCATGGGATCGCTGACGGAATTCTCTGAAACCGCGTCGGAACCGGCGGCTTCGACCGGTGGATCCGGGACAGGTTCCGACCCATGGGATGGCAATGCATCGGCAGACTGAGCCGGTTCGACGTCCGTCTTGTCGGCGGTGGTTTCGCGTTTTTTTTTCTTCTGTCGAAAGAGTTTCATCATGCCGCGTTGGCCGGTGCCTCACGATCCTGTTTCGGGCTCTGGCCGCCGGTCAGATTGACGTGGACCACCTTCGAGACACCCTTTTTCTCCATGGTAATGCCGAACAGCGTGTCCGCAAATTCCATGGACCGCTTGTTATGGGTCACCATGATAATCTGGGAATTCTCTCCGATGATCTGGAGCAGGTTGTTGAAACGGAATATGTTGGCTTCATCCAGGGGGGCATCAATTTCATCCATGAGGCAAAACGAGGCCGGTTTGATGAGGAAGATGCTGAACAGGAACGCAATGGCTGCCATGGCCTTTTCACCCCCGGACAACAGGCTCATTCGTGTCAGCTTTTTTCCTGGCGGATGAATCATGTGTTCCACACCGGTTTCCAGGGGGTCGTCCGGGTCCGTCAAAACCAGGCGTGCCGATCCGCCATCGAACAGGCGAGGAAACACCTCGGCAAGTTTTTTGTTGATCCTTTCAAAAGTTTTCGTAAACCGCTCTCGACTGATCCGGTTAATTTTTCGGATAACTTTTTGCAGGTCTTCAATGGCCTTGGTAAGATCGTCCCGCTGGGAGGTCAGGAACTCAAACCGGCTGGATAGCTCTTCATATTCTTTAATCGCGCCCAGATTGACATCGCCAATGGTATTGAGTTTTTTCTGCAGGGTTTCCAAATTCTCTTCCAGTTCGGGGATTTCTCCTGAAGGCAGATCCTTCATCTGGTCGAATTCGGTGCACAGAGCGGCCAAAGTCCGCCCATAGCGTTCCAGCAGCCGTTGTGCGATCCCTTCTTTTTTTACCTGACGCTGGGATTGCTCAACTTCCAGAAGGCGAATTTTTTGGAGCAATTCTTCCCGCTGGCTGCGGATATCCGTTATGATACCGTCATTTTCCTGGAGTTGGGTGTCGATGGCCTGGTAATCTTGTTCATTCACCTCAATGGTTTTCTCCAGGCCTCCCAAATCCGAGTAGAGTTCGGAGAGCGTCTTTTTGTGGTCCGCGATGGTTTGCTCGGCGCTTTCTGTTTTTTGTTGTTTCAGGGCGACATCCCGAACCACCTGTTCCTGCCGTCGGATGCCGTCATCCTGGAACTGTCGCAGGCGGCGGAGTGTGTGGTCGCTGTTTTCCAGACTCGCTTCGATGGTTGTCATCTTCAAACGGTGATCGACAACTTTCTGATTGCATGCCTCTGTTTCTTCTGAGGCGGTCTGTAATCGTTCGCTGCACGCGCTCACGGAATTCTGGGCGGATTTTACCCGTTTTTCGATATCTTTTAAGACCTGATCGTATTTTGCCAGCTGGTCGTCCAGATCGCTTTCTTCCCCAAGCAACTGCTCCTGTTCGAGTCTGACAATTTCCAGCCGTCGATCGGCCTGCTTGAATTCCTCCGCGGCCTGAACCAATGCTTTTTGCGCCTCGATCTCTTGCTGGACGGTGAGCTGCTTCTCTTCGGTCAGCTCGTGGAGCCGGTGCTGCGCTTCCCGGACATCATCTTCCAGACTTTCCTGTTTTTCTTCGGCTTCAATCAAGGACATTCCGAGCGCTTCGATCCGCTCTTCGAGATCCTTGATTTCCTGCTTTTTGGTAAGTATGCCGCTGAGTTTTTCGGGGCTGCCGCCCTGGATGACGCCCTGATGGGTGATCAAATCGCCCCCCTTGGTCACGACGGTCTGGAGACGGCCATTGGCATTCCAGATACGAAACGCCTCCTCGAGGGTGTCACTGACCACCACATGACCCAGCAGTGCCTGGGCAATCGCCTCGTACCCCGGTGTAATGGTGACATGATTCAGTAGCCGGCGATCCGCATCAAGGTCCGGTTGATCCTGTTTTTCCAGTTTCCGGACGCTGCCCATGGGTATGAAACCGCTCCGACCGGCGCGACGAGTCTGAAGAAAATCGATGGCTGCAGCGCCGGCGCCCTGATCCCGTACCAGAACATACTGCAGGGCTTCCCCTAAAACAGCTTCGGCGGCTATTTCATAGGATGGCTCCGGATCGATCACCTCGGCCATGAGACCCAGGATGGTTTCCGAAGACACCCCCTCGGTTTCGCCCTTTGCGCCTTTCATGATGGCGCGGACACCCTCCCGATACCACTCGTAATTCTCTTCCATGCGTTTCAGGGTGGTATGTCGTGAACGGCACTCCTTGCGTTCCAGTTCCAAGGTTTGAACCGCTTTGACCTGGCCGGCGAGAGCCGACGACAGGGAATCCAGCTTCTCACCGGCGTCCCGAATTTCCTGATTCACGGTTTCAATTCGAGATTGTACGGTACGAAGATGTTTATCAGCGGCCGTCTTTTGTTCCCTGGAGGTTTCCACCTGCCGGACGGAAAGGCGCTCCTCTTCATCGATGCGTTTCAGACGACGATTGAGGCTTTCCTTGTTTCCGGCGGCGGTTTGAAGAATATTACGATACCGTGCTTCTTCGGTGACCTCGGTCATCAAATCCGTTTTGCATTCCTCAAGTTCTTCCTGAATCCTGGTGAGCTGTTCTTTGGCCTGATCGAGGTTCTGCCGATCCTGTTCAAACGCCGACAAGGCGTTTTTCTTTTCATCCCGGAGACGGTTGTTCTCTGCGTCCACCTCCTGGATTTCCTGGACGATGCTTTGGTTATTTTCTTCGATGTCTTGCTGCACCGACCGGAGTTCATCGATTTCCGATAGCAGCCGCTCCTTATCCTGTCGCAGATGGGCGATGTCGCTTTCCAGGCGATCCATGCGCCGCTGGCATTCAAAACGGCGCGATTTATGCTCTGAAATTTCCTGATCTTTTTGCCACCGTTTCAGCTTGATCTCCTCGATGGCGGCGTCGAGCTGTTTTAGTTTGGATGCGTGTTGGATATCCGTATCTTTCAAGGAGTGCAGAAGCCGGCTGGTCTCATCGAGCTGCTTTCCGTACTGGTCGTCGCGTTTCAGGCTGAGGACAACATCGCATGAGCGGACCTGATCCTGGAGCTTTCGGAAACGCTCTGCCTTCCTCGCCTGGCGTTTCAGCCCGTTCATTTGACGCTTTACTTCCGTGATGATGTCCGAGACCCGTAATAAGTTCTGCTGGGTGGATTTGACCTTGCGAAGGGCTTCATTTTTTCTGGTCTTGTATCGTGTGATCCCGGCGGCCTCCTCGATGAAGAGGCGCCGTTCCTCCGGCCCTGCATCCGTGATGGCGCCGATACTGCCCTGTTGAATCACGGCGTAGGTTTTGGCCCCCATACCGCTGCCCATGAACAGGTTGTGAACGTCCTTCAGGCGGCAGGGTTGCCGATTGATTAAATAGGCGCTTTCTCCGGAGCGAAATAGCCGCCGGGTCACCTGAATCTCCGTGAGATCCCTGAACTCTTCGGGGATTGTTCCGTTGTCGTTCAGGAGCGTCAGGGATACTTCCGCCATGTTGAGTGGCGGGCGTCCGTCCGCGCCGGAAAAAATGATGTCTTCCATGGACTTGCCACGGAGTTGTTTGACACTCTGTTCTCCCATGACCCATCGGAGGGCATCCACCACATTGCTCTTTCCGCAGCCGTTGGGCCCGACAATGGCCGAAATGCCGGGCGGGAAGCCGATGCTGATCTTATCGACAAACGACTTGAAGCCGGATAGTTCAAGCTTTTTAAGCTTCATTGAGACACACCTCTGGAAGGGTTGTTGGACCTTCTCTGGATATCAGGATATCCCTCCGTTGTAAAGAAAAAACACTATAGAAGGTAGGTATCCTCAAATTCAACACAATATGTGGTGTTGGCCGGTTCATTCCTCCAAGGGTTGCACGTTTCCCGGGATGAAACTGTTGCTGCGCCGGTGAATATAAAAAGGTATGATAATATAGGAGGTTGCGCTTGGGAAGGAAGAATAAATGCCTAAAATTAAAAATGCCTAAATTGCCTAAAATAATAGATGAAGGGATTCCACTCCAATTTTAGGCACTTTAGGCATTTCAGGCATTTGGAGGCTCTTTACGGAATAAGCGCTGCTTATTCGAATGTTATAAAATCTGACTGAGGAAGAGCTTCGTTCTGTCATGTTCCGGCTTGGTGAAAAAATGCTCCGGAGTGCCGACCTCCACGATGGCGCCTTCATCCATGAAAATGACCTGATCGGCCACTTCCCGGGCGAACCCCATTTCGTGGGTGACACACACCATGGTCATCCCTTCTTTGGCCAATGTTTTCATGACATCGAGAACTTCGCCAATCATTTCCGGATCCAGAGCGGAGGTCGGTTCATCAAACAGCATGATTTTCGGATCCATAGCAAGGGCTCGGGCGATGGCCACACGCTGTTGCTGTCCGCCGGAGAGCTGGTCCGGATAAACACCGGCCTTGTCCTTGATGCCGACCTTCTCAAGAAGTCCCATGGCCTTTTGATCGGCTTCCTCCTTGGATCGCTTTCGAACCACCACCTGGGCCAGGGTAATGTTTTCCATGACACTCTTGTGGGGAAAGAGGTTGAACGATTGGAACACCATGCCCACCTCGGCCCGCACCTTGTTGATATCGGTTTTGGGATCCATGATATCGATGCCGTCGATAAAGATGTGACCGGAGTCGGCCATCTCAAGCTGGTTGAGACAACGGAGCAGGGTGCTCTTTCCGGATCCCGACGGACCGATGACCACCACCACCTCCCCGGCGGCAACTTTCGTGGTGACGTCCACCAGGGCTTTCACCTTGTGGGGGACATAGAAGGTCTTGGACACATCTTGAACGTCGATCACTGGGCTAACGTCCTCCTTTCCACGTACTGGAGCAGCATGGACAGCGAAAAGGTCAATATCAGATAGAGGACCGCGCAGATAAACCACAGTTCGAAGGGCTGAAGGCTTGTCGTCACGACCTCCCGGGTTGCCTTTGTCAGTTCCCGTATGGCGATGATTCCCAGCAGGGACGAATCCTTGATCAGGCTGATAAACTGACCGGCCAAGGGCGGGATGATGCGGCGCAGCGCCTGGGGAAGGATCACATACCGCATCGATTGAAAGTAGTTCATTCCCAGGGATCTGGAGGCCTCTGTCTGTCCCCGGTGAATCGACTGGATACCGGCCCGTACCATCTCCGCCACATAGGCCCCGGTAAATGTCGCCAGAGCGGCCACACCGAACCAGAGCGGCGGGATCTGAACAATGCCGGCTTTCGCCAACAGCGTATTGATCAGGGTGCCCAGGACAAAGTACCAGATAAAAATCTGCACCAGCAGTGGAGATCCTCGGATCAGCTCGATGTAGGTTATGGCAGACCACTTCAGCGCAGGATTATCGGATATCCGGAACAGCCCCCCGAACAGCCCGATGAGGATCCCAAAAACAATGGCGATGACACTGACCTTGAGTGTCAGCCATAGCCCCTGTATGAGTATGCCCACACGCCACTTGCCGTAGGTGCCGAGAATATCCCCTGGGTAGATAATATCCCCATCCTCCACCTGCACGCTTGCGGCCGGCATCTCGTACGATTCCGTAATTCCGGATCCGGAGACAACGACGGTGGCGGTTTCCCCTTTTCGCTCGATCCGTTCCACCTCGCCGTCGATTTCCGCCCGGATTTCAACCTGATCATGGTATACAAAGTACTGGGGAACCCGGTACCAGCGCCATACATAATCGATTTTCTGGGTCGCATAATACAGGGTTCCGACGGCTCCGAAGATGACCAGAAAAAAGATGCCCACCCAAAGGTAATAGGTGCCCATGCTCTTTGCTCTAGGAATTCTTCCGGGTAAAGCCATGGCGCGATGTATTCCTTATTGATGGGATTGCCGGCAGGACCTTCCTTTCGAGAAGATAGACGGCAACCAAGTATGGTTCACAAACCGGTTGAGCCGGACAGGGGATCTGTTCGACACACCGGTGCATGCCCGGGGTGACGGCCATCCCGCCCCCGAGGCGGGATGGCCGGAAGTAATTCGACGCGATAGGTTATTCCTGAATGTCCTTAATCCAGCCCGTACTCTTGATCCACTTTTTGTAAATCCGGTCGTAGCGACCGTCGTTCTTCATTTGGCGCAGGAAATTGTTCAGCCAGTTGAGAAAATCCGGATCGCCCTTGCGGACACCCCATGCGAGCGGCTCAAAGGTAAACGGCTTGTCGAGGAATTTCAGCTTTCCGGCGCCCTGTTGGGCCATGAAGACCACGCAGTAGGGCAGGTCGTAGACAAATGCGTCGGCCTTGCCGTTCACCACTTCCAGAGCGGCTTCCGGCTCTGTCTCGAAGGATTTGTAGGTGGCCTTGGGAATCAGTCGTTTGACCGCCTGTTCGCCGGTGGTGCCCAGCTTGGAGGTGACGATAAACTTTTTATTGTTCAGATCCCGGTAGGAGCGTACCGTCTTGGCGTGTTTTTTATTGAGCAGGATGGTTTGGCCGACAATGATGTAAGGATCGGCAAAATTGATCTTCAGGTTCCGCTCCTGGGTGACCGTCATACCGCTCATGATGATATCGAACTTTTCGGTGAGCAGTGCCGGGATGATACCGTCCCAGGCCGTGTTGACCGGCACGAATTTGACTCCCATGGCTTTTGCCATTTCCTTTGCCATGTCAATATCAAAACCGACGAACCGGCCTTTTTTGTCGGTCATTTCAAAGGGCATATAGCCGGCTTCGAAGCCGACCCGAAGTTCACCATTTTTAAGGATCTGCTCCAGCGTGGACTGCCGGGCCAGGTCGATGCTGGCGCTGAAGACCGATCCGCTGAACACCATCAGTACTACGCATACCGCCAATCCCAACCATAAGACCTTTTTCATGTCCTTTTCCTCCTTCAACGTTCTAGTAAGTGGTCCTTTAATATGATTTTCCCTCTTTCAAGACTTCGCGGATGACCAGCCGCACGTCGCATACCGGACATGTGGGCATCTCCTCCTTGGCCAGCTTGATGATTTCTGTCCGCTGACACTTGGGGCAGATCACTTCAATCATTTCTGTCTTCGGGTGCATCGCAGAATACTCCGAATATCCAGGGTGATAGAGAGGCGAGTCTAGGCGACCATATGGTATCGACACTTCAGGGTCAAGGGAAAAGGCGGTGAATCGCTCCGCGTTCAGCATACCGCTTTTTTCCGAGGGCCATCCGGGGGCTCATTCCGGGTTGCAACTTGAAGACGGCCACGCTATACAAACAATCGTGTCGCAGAGTTCGGATACCACCTTCTAAACTGTGGAGGACATCATGGCCGCTACCGACACGTCGCTAGTCAACCACCCACTGGTTCGCGAAGTGACCAGCAATGTCAATCAGGAGCTGATCGATCGGCGGGCTTACCGGCCGGCAGTCTGCAGCGTTTTTTCACACGACTATACGGGGCTGGAAGAAATCGATGCATACCGGTTTGAAATCGACTCCGAATCCCGCCGGCAGCTGCCAAAGATCATTGACAACAAGGTACAACGGGTCGTCGGGATCGATACACCGGAGGAGGCAATTAAGGCGGAATTCGGAAAGCCGCGAAACATCGGTATCGTGTTCTCCGGGGGACCGGCACCGGGGGGGCATAACGTCATTGCCGGACTGTTCGATACCGCCAAACGCGCCAATCCGGACAACCGACTATTTGGATTTCTACTTGGGCCAGACGGTATCATCGAAAACGAGGTCGTGGAGCTCACCGCGGACGTCGTTGATGCCTATCGAAACCTGGGTGGGTTTACCATGATCAAAACCGGCAGAACAAAAATCGACACCCCGGTCAAGATGGCCCTTTCGCGAAAAACCTGTCTTGATCTCAAACTCGACGCCCTGGTGATTGTGGGCGGGGACGATTCCAACACCAACGCGGCGTTTCTCGCCCAGGAACTCTACGATGACGGCATCCAGGTGATCGGCGTTCCAAAAACCATCGACGGCGACATCCAGGTGAGGGACGCCGATGGAAACATTCTCTGCGCCGTGTCCTTTGGATTTCACACTGCAGCCCGGGCCTTTGCCGCCGAGATCGCCAATCTGTGTACAGACTCCAGCTCGGATGTTAAATACTGGCACATCTGTAAAGTCATGGGACGTGTCGCCAGCCATCTCGCCCTGGAGGTGGCCCTGCAAACCCATGCCAATCTCACCCTGATCGGCGAGGATCTGGCCGATTATGTCGACCACCGACGGATCACGGCGGCCGAAAAATCAGAGAGCGTCGACTACACCGCCTACGGCATGACCCTTCGGCATCTGTCCAGGGTCATTTGCGATGCTGTTGTCCGCCGGGCGGCAGCCGGCAAGAATTACGGCGTGATCGTGATCCCGGAGGGGGTTCTTGAGTTCATCAACGAAATTCAGGTGTTCATCATCAAACTCAACACCATTTTAGCCGACTACAACAGAACCCACGACACGGATTTCCATAGCGATTTCCCCACTCTGGAAGAGAAACTGGAACACTTGCGCCGCCTGGCCCGGCGCAGCCGCGAAGACAGCGCGTTTTCTGTCTGGAATACCCGGGACGACGATCTGTTCAACGATATTCCGGCGTTTTTCCAGGAGGGCCTGCTCACCGAACGGGATGCCCACGGCAACTTCCAGTTCTCCCAGGTGGAAACCGAAAAAGTGCTGATGGGCCTTGTCAAAGACTACCTTGGTATTCTCCAGGAACAAGGCGCATACACCATCGGCATCTCAAAAGAGTACTACCGCAAAACCATGAAACAGGGCGGGCTGGACCCGGAGCAGTACGGAAAAGCCCTGTTCAGGAAGTATAATGACGAAGAGTTCCTGCTGATGAAACCCACGATTTTTTCGATCAGGACATGCAGTCAGTGCCTTGTTCGAGAAGGCCTCATCGGAAAAAGCGAACCGCTTCCGGAACCGGTAGAAAAGATATTTGAGAAATCCCTTCCGAAGTTCAAAACCCAGATCCACTTCTACGGATACGACGGACGGGGTGCCGATCCAACGCGATTCGATTGCAATTACACATACAACCTGGGCCTTACGGTATTTTCCCTGATCGCAAGCGGCGCCACTGGACAGATGGCCGCCATAAAAAATCTGGAGCACGATTTTTCTACCTGGGAACCCATCGGTATTCCCATCGGGCCTTTGATGCATCTGGAAGAACGAAAGGGGAAACTGGCCCTGGTCATCGAACGGAGTGTTGTCGATTGCGACTCACCGGCATTTCAGGTGTCGAAAGCCCTGAGGGAAACATGGCTGGCTGCCGATTCCGGTGAAGACAATTATCGTCGTCCCGGTCCGATCCGGTTCACCGGCAAAAGCGAAGAAGACCGACCGATCACCCTGGTATTGAATGCCCTGGCCGACGCATCGAAATAGCTGCCCCGACCATATAAAGATCGTTTTATGGTGAGATAACTGGAAACAACACCGGTAAAAGGAGGAGAACAGAATGCAAATCAACATCCAAAAGAACCTGGTTGAATTCACACCGGACAACGATGCGGAAACAGCCAAGCTGGAGGCGCTGTGGCGACTGATGGTGGATTGCGCCAGATTCAACAAGAAAATGGTGCCGGTGGGCGCCTATGTGCCGAAAGATGACAATATGGCACGATTTGCCATCGAAGGGGTTGAAGGTACCGACGAATATCCCGCCGTGTATGTCGAGGGTGAGAGCCGCGTGGTCTGCTATACCTGCAACAAATACGCAGAACTAAATCCCGGTGACAGAATTCCGCCGTGCTGTGGAAAACTGATGGAAGTACTCGATTGATCGGCCCGATCGGGCCCGGTTATGGAAAAAAGCGCGGAACCCCCTGCGGGGCCGCGCTTTTTCAATTCAGAGAAGATGCCGCTCTGTCGGTGATGTCTTGAAGGGATCGGGACGCCGTCAGTCCATGGCGGCTGTCACCGCAAAGCCTTCTTTTTCCAAGGCCTTCCGGATACCGTCTGTTTTGCAGGAAGACAGACGGAAGCAATAGGTTTTGTTGGCGGCCTGCCGACCCGATGTGCCCACATTGATAATATCCCCACCACAGTCTCCGATGATGCGAAGCGCCTTGTTCAAAGCGTCGGGGGAATTGTCCATAACCACATCGACCCGTGAGGTGGATGTGAGGATGCCCATCATGTCGATGAACGCGCGCAGGATATCCGACTCGGTCAAAATGCCCACCACCCGGCCGTTTTCCACTACGGGCAGTCCCCCGATTTTATGATTGTAAATCAATTGGGCGGCGACTTCGATGTCGTCGTCCGGGTGAACCGTGATGGGATCCCGGATGATCAGATCGGCGAGGGACACCTGGCTGATCATGGACGGCATCAGCCCCGCTCTGAGGTCGGCCAGGGTAACGAATCCGACCAGGCGGTTGTTCTCGGTCACCACCGGCAGATGGCGGATCGAGTTGACCTTCATTACCTCCAGAGCCTCCTGGATCGACGCCCTTTCGGTGATCGTGAGGCACTCTTCGATCATCAAATCTCTGATCTTCATGACGTCTCCTGTATCCTTGGATAGGCGATATAAAATCTATATCAGGCGGATCAGGTTTTCACAAGATTTGCTCGATAGGGGATGCTGGATTCTTGATGCTGGATGACTCGATTTTGGATGCGTGGTAATAGTTTCAGGTATTCAGGTGTCAGAAGGCAGGAGTCAGACGTCGGATGTCAGATTGCAGGTGTCGGGTGTCAGGGCTCTGAAGTCAGAGATCAGATGTCGGATATCCGATAACCGGAGAACGGGCAAACCGGCAAACCGGTAAACCGGCCAACCCTTCGACTCGCGTCGCTCGCTCAGGACAAGCGGGCCAACGGGCAAACGGGCCCACGGGCTAACGGGCAAAACCAACCGGCAAACCCAATACCCAGAACCTAACGGCAGCCGGCCGGCTGGTAGGAACATAGCGGCTCCTCGGCCATGTAGTTGCCGGTGGCCTCAAAGGCCCGGGCCCGGCATCCGCCGCACACCCGCCGGTATTCACAGGCCCCGCACTTTCCATCGAGCTCGTCGAAACTTCTCAGATTACGGAATACCTGAGAGTTATTCCAGATGTCTGGAAATGGTTGTTTGGTGACATCCCCTGCTTCAGCATTCAGGAATCCGCACGGTTGCACGATCCCCTGGTGGGAAATAAAGCAGAAACCGGTTCCACCCAGACATCCACGTGTCACGGCGTCCAGTCCATGGGTTTCAAATGTCACTTTTTCGCCGTCTTCCCGGGCGCGCTGCCGGAGTATGCGGTAATAATGGGGAGCGCAGGTGGCCTTTAACTGGAGCGGCGACTTATCCCGCTGATCATAGAACCAGTTGAGGGTTTCCTCGTATTCCTCGGCAGTGATCTCCTGGTCTACGATATACTTCCCGCGCCCTGTTGGTACCAGTAAAAAGATGTGGTGCGCGACAGCGCCAAGCTCGATTGCCAGTTCCTGGATTTTGGGGATTTCCTCAAGATTGGTGCGGGTCACCGTGGTGTTGATTTGAAACGGCAGTCCCGCGTCCTTGGCCATCTGAATGCCCCGAAGGGCGCCATCGTAGGCACCGTCCACCCCCCGGAAGCGGTCATGATTTTCCCGGGTGGCCCCGTCGAGACTGACGCTGATGCGCTGAATCCCGACATCGACGAGTTTTCGGGCGATCTCTGCGGTAATCAGGGTGCCGTTGGGCGCCATGACCATTCGGAGACCCTTGTTGGTACCGTACTGGGCGATGTCAAAAATATCCGACCGTAACAACGGTTCCCCGCCGGTAAGAATTACGATTGGGCTTCCCACTTCGGCAATTTCATCCAGAAGCTTGAGGCATGCGTCTGTTTCCAACTCGCCGGTATAAGGACCCATGGTGGCGGACGCCCGGCAATGCATACAGGACAGGTTGCAGTTACGGGTGACTTCCCACGCGACGAGACGAAGAACAGCTCCCTTGGGAGGGCCTCCGCCATGGGGATGGTCGGTTTCTTTCTTATTTGTGTGATCAGGATGCATATTCGTTTACTGTTGAAGGTTCAGGGTTCAAGGCTTGTCCGCCTTTGGCGGATTCAGTGTTCAGGTGTCAGTGTTTGGGGCTTCGCCTAAAGGCTTCGACCCCACAGGCAGTATTCAGTGTTTGGTGTTTTGGGTTCCGGGTTCAAGGCTTGTCCGCCTTTGGCGGATTCAGGATTCAGTGTTTGGTGCCTGTCCGCCGGAGCTCCCCATTAAGCGAAGGCGGATTTTGTAATTTGAGATTTGTGATTTGTTGTTTGTCGTTTGAGTTTTGTTATTTGAGATTTGTTATTTGATCCTATTTGTTTAGGATCTCCGCTGCATCGAGAGCAAAGTAGGTCAGGATCATGTCCGCACCGGCCCGTTTGATGGCGGTCAGGGTTTCCATCATCACCCGCGAACCGTCGAGCCATCCCATTTTATCGGCCGCCTTGATCATGGCATATTCGCCGCTGACATTGTAGGCGGCGACCGGCAGGTCGAACTCTTCCCGCACCCGGCAAATGACGTCCAGATAGGCCAGGGCCGGCTTGACCATAATCACATCGGCGCCTTCTTCTACATCCAGGGTGACTTCCCGAATCGCTTCCTCGGCGTTGGCCGGGTCCATTTGGTACGTGCGTCGGTCACCAAATTTAGGGGCTGAATCCGCTGCATCCCGGAACGGGCCGTAATAGGCGGAGCAGTACTTGGCCGAATAGGCCATGATGGGTGTCTGGCTGTAGCCGTTTTCGTCCAGGGCTTCCCGGATTTCTCCCACGCGACCGTCCATCATGTCTGAAGGGGCCACCATGTCCGCGCCGGCTCGAGCGTGGGAAACGGCCGTGCGGGCCAACAGATCCAGGGTGGCATCGTTGTCGATGAAGTCCCCCTGGACGACCCCGCAATGTCCATGTTCGGTATACTGGCAGAGGCAGACGTCGGTGATGACGGCAAGATCCGGTTGGGCCTCTTTGATCGTTTGGGCCGCTTTCTGAACAATACCATCATCTGCATAGGCTCGGGTGCCAAGTGCATCCTTCCGATCCGGTACCCCGAACAGGATGATCGCCGGTATGCCGGCCCCGGCGGCCTGGCCGGCGATGTCGGCCAACCGGTCTGTCGAATAGTGAAACTGACCGGGCATGGATTCGATGGGCTCCTGGACACCGCTTCCCTCCACCGCAAAAAGCGGGAGAATCATATCGGCTGTGGAAAGTTCCGTTTCCCGGATCATCCGTCGAAACGCCTTATTTTGCCGCATCCTCCTGGGACGATAGTCGGGGAATAGCATGTAGCCTCCTCCGGAGTTTGGTATTGATGCTCGATGCTTGATACTGGATTCTGGATACTCGATGAAACGGCAAAAAAAACCAGCATCAAGGATCCAGTATCCAGGATCTGGGTCCTGTTGCTGTGCCAGACAACAACAATTCAAGAGCGACTACGGGAATGTCATTGCACTATGCTAACGCGATCCCTATCTCCTCATCCGTTAGGTAACACGCCGGATCCGGGGCCCAGACATCGCCGGTCACCGCTTCGGCGCGCACTCTGAAGTTACCCGCACAAATATTGAGCCACCGGCACTGGGCGCACCGGCCTTTTACATATTCCTTTTTGTTTTTCAATTTTTTCAGAAGCGGGTTCGACGTATCGGTCCATATTTCGGAGAACGGCCTCTCCAGGACGTTGCCGAAGCTATAGTGCCGCCAGAATTGATCGGCATGGACATCGCCGTTCCAGCTCACGCACCCGATTCCCCGCCCGGAGTTGTTTCCCTCGTTCATCTTCAGGAGTTCATAAACTTCCTCTGCCCGTTTGGGATCTTCTTCCTGAAGTCTCAAATAAACAAATGGACCGTCAGCGTGGTTGTCTACCGTGAGCACTTCCTTGGGCTTCCCGCGATCATGGAGATCACGGGCGCGGTCCATGATCAGATTCACGGCTTCCCGTGAGGCTTCGTGGGACAGATCCTCTTCTACCAGCTCGGATCCTCTTCCGGAGTAAACCAGATGATAGAAGCAGACCCTTGGGATCTCCCGCTCCTCGAGGAGATCAAACACTTTTGGAATCTCGTTGACATTGAATTTGTTGATCGTAAATCGGAGGCCGACTTTGATGCCGGCGGCCTGGCAGTTCTCAATGCCTTTCATGGCCTTCTGAAACGCACCGGGAACACCCCGAAAGCGATCGTTGATGTCTTCCATGCCATCCAGGCTGATGCCAACGTAGGATAGCCCGATTTCTTTCAACGTGCGGGCCTTTTCCCGCGTAATCAGCGTGCCGTTGGTGGAGATTACGGCGCGCATGCCGCTTTCCACGGCATAGGCGGCCAGATCCGGTAGGTCTTTTCTCACCAGGGGTTCCCCGCCGGAGAAAAGCAGTACCGGCACCCCGAAACCGGCCAGGTCGTCAATGAGCCGTCGTCCTTGTTCTGTGCTCAGCTCATCCTCGGAGGACTCTTCCCGGGCGTGGGCATAGCAATGGACGCACTTGAGGTTGCATTTTCGGGTCATATTCCACACTACGACCGGCCGTTTGTCTTTAGAAAATTGAAGTAGGTGAGATGGCATCCGGGAGGAGTGGCGTCCGTAGCGAAGCGCATCCGATGGTTCCACTGTGCCACAATACAACTTGGAGATACCGATCATATATAAGCTAACCTTTCCAGCGACACACACCGAGCCACGTGAGATGATGTCACATTATTTCTCTTCGGAAGGCAGTTGGGAATCCGGTTGTAGATCACTTTTAATAAAGCTGCTGATGAATTCCTCTGGATCCAGCATGGCCTCACGGGTTACGAAGAAGCGGTTTCGGCCCGTTTTTTCCCGAATCAGCTTGAGCCCGTGTTCGAACATGGAGGACAGTTGGTCGATGATTCCCGTCAATGTGGCCCGGTTGTTGATGCGCTGCTCAATAATAAAATCTACCGCATCGTCCTCGAGGACGATGTTAATGTCATGTCTCTTGTAGAATTGCAACTCCAGGGATTTGACTTCATCGTAAAACCGTTTGATGGTCTCGATGACCTTTCCAAGATCCATCACATTCAGGGCATAATGAGCAGCAATGAGTCGGATCCGGGAGGGGGTAATCACGAGACCGTACCGATCCCCATAGTTGTGAGAGTTGGCGGCAACATAGGCCGCAATGGCCTCCCGCTCCGACTGGGCCAGTTTTTCGAAGTCCTGCTTATTTCCACCGGTTTTAACGAGATCACGAAGGTTTCTATCGGGATTGTCGATCACATCTCTGGTCACCGGGAATCTTCGGACATTCGTGGACGGCAGTTTCTTTTCGAACGGTAGGAGCGCGTTTTCCACGGCACTGACCAGTCCCCGGGCTCCGGTATTTTCATCGAAAGCGTCTCGGGCCAGAAACCGCAAGGCGTCCTCGGAAAACTTGATGTCGATGCCGTAAGCCGCAAAATCGAGTTTTTTCCCGAAAATAATCGGATTGTTCGGGTTTTGCAGAATTTCATAGAGATCGTCTTCGGTGAGGCGCTCGAAAACGGATCGAACCGGCAAGCGTCCGACAAATTCGGATTCAAAGCCGAATTCGATCAGGTCTTCGGATCGCACGTGCTGCTGTACTCCGGAATCATCATCGGTTTTACGAAGGCTGGCGCCGAAACCGATGCCCTGGTCTGTAATGCGCTTTTTAATGATCGGCACCAACTCCGAGAACGCACCGCTGACAATGAACAGAATGTTCTTGGTGTTGACGGTCTGACTTTCCCGCTTTCCGGTCTTTCGAAAGCGTTCGATTTCCTGGATCATGGAAATGGGATCATGGGGGACCTTCAGATCCACTTCGGTTTCTTCCAGCGGTTTCAACAGCGCCCGCTGCACACCGGTTCTGGACACATCCGCTCCGATCAGGTTGTGGCTCGAGGCTATTTTATCGATTTCGTCGATATAGATGATCCCGTATTGGGCCAATTCGATGTCTCCATCGGCTTCCCGCACCAGATCCCGCACCAGATCCTCGACATCTCCCCCCACATAGCCGGTTTCGCTGAATTTTGTCGCATCTCCTTTGATAAACGGCACGCCGATCTTCCTGGCGATCAGTTTTACCATGTAGGTTTTACCGACCCCTGTGGGCCCGATCATCAGGACATTATTCTTGATGCTGCCGACCAGTTCCGGAACCGTTTTCGGAGACGCCTGGGCATGCTTTATCCTATTGAAATGCGTGCAAATTTTAGTTGATAGGATGGCCTTGGCGCTGTCCTGTTTGACCATGTACCGATCCAGGTAGGCCACAAGTTCCTCGGGCTTTAGATCGAATTTGACACTCCGGCCGGCTTTGCGATGGGAAGCGTCTGTCTCGGCAGGACTTTCCTGGGGAATCACAACCGGGGAGACAAGCTGGACATCGTTGCCGAATCGCTTCGAAAGAAATTCGCTGATCTCCTTTTCGAGCTCTTTCGGGTTTGGTATTTTCTCGCTCATAGCACTTGCAGTATAAGCATAGGCACCGGCGAATGCAACCTGACACCGCCGGGCTTTGCGGCATCTGGAGCGCTTGATTCCATACGATGTTGGTGCTATTTTTTCGGTTCACTATTCCGAAGATTATGCTCGAATATGCTCTGGCATGAATCCCTGGTCGTCTTAGGCGCCGCCATAGGTTTATGCGCATCAGGCGTACGGGCAAATTTGATCCCCTGGATCCATGGCCTCTCTTCTCCGACGAAGTTGGAGAATAACCCGGATGAAACGCGATGATTCCCCGCTGCCGGCATCGCGGGACCATATCAGCTCAGATGAACGTGTTTGTTCCAGCGGAAGAGCAGTGCTATAGCTTTGGGGACAAACATGTCATGATACCCTGCAACTGGTTGAAAACACAACATAGATAGCCTTTCGTCCCATTAGCGACATCGTCACGTGCCATAACATCGGTTTACGATGTTATGGCCAACCCTAGCGCAGGTGGACAAATTTCATGAAAGCCGTAAAATGGATTCTGATCATCGGTGGCGGACTGGCCGTTTTATTTTTGGCGGTACTGGTCCTGGCCCCCATGTTTATTGACGTGAATAAGCACAAGTCCGAAATTGAAAAGGTGGTGAGTGAGACCGCCGGGCGTCCCTTTGCCATTGACGGAAATATACAGCTTTCGCTGTTCCCCTGGGCCGGTTTTTCCCTCTCAGAACTAAGATTGGGCAATCCTGACGGATTTGAAGAGAAGGATATGGTGCGAATCAGCGCCTTTGAAGTACGGGTCAAACTGCTGCCTTTGATCTCCAAGAATATCCAGGTGAACCGGTTCGTTTTAAAAAATCCCCGGATCGTCCTGATCAAAACGAAAAAAGGTAGGGGGAATTGGGAGGGGCTTGGACCATCGGCGCCAGACAAGACCCCTTCAACGACAGAACCAACCGGCCAGCCGCCGGAGGCCGGATTGCCCATTAAAAGCCTTACCGTCGGTGAACTGGCGGTGACCGGGGGCACCTTATTATGGCGCGATGAGGCGGCCGGCACCCAAAATGAAGTTGAGGAATTTGAGTTGGTTATCCGAAATCTGTCCCTGGAACGGGCCGTCCCCCTATCGTTTTCGGCCCGAGTCGACACCAAACCTGTATCTGCCGAAGGCCGGATCGGACCCCTCAGTGGAGACATGGTACAGGGGAAACTGCCCATCGATCTTGTCATTAAGGCCATGGGTCAGGTGGAACTGGCACTCAAAGGGCATCTGGAGAATCCGGCCGCCGATCCCCAATTTGACCTTTCGGTCGGCGTACCGGAGTTTTCCCCACGCAAATTCATGGCCGCCCTGAGAAAAGAGCTGCCGGCCAAAACCGCAGATCCCAAGGCATTGAACCGGCTGTCATTCAAGGCCCGGATCAAGGGAAATCCGAAAAAAGCAGCGATTCAGAACGGGACCCTGATTCTGGACGATTCGACCACGACATTTACGGCAAACATAAAGGATTTTTCCCGACCGGAACTCTGGTTCAATATGGATATCGACTCTTTGGATGCGGATCGCTATCTACCGCCGGAAGGGGCATCCCGCGCGAAGGACCCATCTCCCACGCCGACCGGCAAATCCGATAGGAAAAAGAAGACAGATTATACACCGTTGCGGAGAATGATACTGGATGGCCAGATGAAAATCGGCAGGCTTATCGCCGGCGGGGCGAAAATGGAAAAGGTGCGGCTCACGGTTAAGGCCAAGGGCGGCGTGATTCAGATCTCTCCGAAGATGACCATGTATCAGGGCGATGTCTCCGGAAAGACCATTATCAACGTGACACGAAGCACCCCCAAGACCCAGATACGCCTGTCGGCAAAGAATCTTCAGGTCAACCCGCTCCTGAAGGACGTCCTGAACAAGGACTTTCTGGAAGGGGCGACGGACACACGGTTTCAGCTCTCCATGAGAGGCGATGATGCGGACTCCATCCGAAAGTCTCTCGGGGGCGAAGGTCAGCTCTTTTTCAAGGACGGCGCGATCAAGGGTATCGATCTGGCGTCCATGGCCCGGAACGTCAAGTCCGCCTTTGGTCTGGAATCCCATGTCGGACCCAAGCCCAGAACCGATTTTTCCGAGCTGGTTATTCCGTTTTCCATCGAGAAGGGATTGGCCAGAACGGCAAACGCCAGGCTGTTATCCCCCTTTATCCGCATCAAGGCCGGGGGAACGGCCAATCTCGTCTCCGAAACCATCGACATGCGCATCGATCCGAAAATCGTCGGAACCATTAAGGGCCAGGGCGACACCATGGACCGCGGCGGCATCACGGTTCCGGTGCTGGTCAGCGGTACTTTTACCGATCCACGGTTCGAACCGGATCTTGCCGGAATGCTTACCGGTGGCAGCGGGTCCTCCCCCGAGGATGTGGTCAAGGGCTTTACCGGCGGCAAAGGGGATGTCATCAAAGACGCGGAAGAGCAGGTGAAGGGCTTGTTGAAGGGATTGCCTTTTGGCCAGTAGTGCTTGGCAGAACAGAGATAGTCCATGTGTCGTCCGTCCTTTAATGAAACGGTAGACATCCCTTCACAAATCCGAAATCCGAAATGTGACAAACCTTTAAATGATCTTGGCGCACTGTTCCGGCCCCCCGGCCACCGCAGTAGATTTGAAATTGGCTGTAATGACATACTAAAAGGAAGAAGACTTATGAAGCCACGAACCTACACACTGACGGAAGACAAACTTCTGGATCTCAACCGGATCGCCAATGAAATCGCCGAGCTCGGTCACAAATTGAGCGACCTGGGCGTAACCATCGAAGATATTCTCGAAGAAGCGGCCGGAGAATCCGAAGACGGTTTTTAGCTGACGGCGATCCTTTCCGTTTCCGGCAGCCGCAGTACCGGTCCATCCATGTCGACGCGCCGAAAGGTGATTCACACTCTATCCGGGTCTGATCGACCGGCAGAGCGACCGTCCCCTTCGTCCGACCATTCCTACAAAATGTGATAATGCAAGGCCTGACCCCATTCTTTTTCTTTTGAACAGTGTGATTACACAAAGTGTTTAAACAATTCGTTCAAAATTGCCGAGCATAGCGATCATTCAACGGGTAGCCATCACACCACAGGCGACTATTCTTTGGACAGCCAGTCTACATAGTAGCAACGACGGCATCGGTAAGAATACGCTACTCCTGAGCCCGTATCATCGGGCGGCATAGTTATCGCTCTCATATACCGGATAAATAGGGCTAACCTTTGCAGAGGGGGTCACAAAATGAGAAAATGGGTAATCGTTCTTGTTGTGGTGGCGTTCATGAGTTTAGCCTTTGGTGCGGTCAACGTAGGCGCGGGTCCGGGACCAGCCCCGAATTCCGGTGACGGGATATCCGACGGTCCTGGATGGCCTGACTGGCCAGAGCCGCCCGGTCCATTCGGACCATACGGTTTTTAGCCGTCATTTGTTTGTCTTGCTGTCTGCAGTTGACCAGGTTGCTTGAATCGCCCTCTCATCCAGGGGATGGGGGGGCGATTCTCTTTACGGGTTTCTATAGAATGGGGTCAGGTCTTGCATTATAACATTTGGAGGGCGGAGAAATCCCAATAAACGAATCACGGTAATTGGGTGTTCGTTTTGCTTGAGATTCAGCACATGGGATTTCTCAAGTGGGTGTTTTGTTTATACGACGCAGGCGCGAGTTCGCTATCATCAAAAAGTTATTATGCAAGGCCGTGGCACGCAGTAGCAGAAGCCAACTGAGCGGCAGAACCAGCCAGGTTTCCCAGGGAAAGCCTGGGGATTGTAGCGTCAACAGGGACATGCTTTCTCCACGCAACGTCTCGAAGAAGGCCCACCATCGGGACGCCATCACGCCAGCAATCGCAGCGAGAAAGACAGGCTTTTGCCAACCTCGCAATCCAGGCCACACCACCGAAGCCAGAACCAGCTCGAGATAATTGAACCCGTAGCCCGCTGGCCGACCCCAGTAGAGCAGTGTTAGCGCCAGCGCGAAGACCAGGGGAAAACTCAGGGTGACCTTTCGCGCCTGCCACAGTGTAATTCCTCCGAACAACATCCACAGCACCAGCGCAAGCATTTGAGCCGAAAACACAGGCACTCCCAGATTGATGAGTCCCTGCATCGGTGTCCGGTTCCAGGCACTCAGCGGCGACTGCTCGGATACAGGTAAGGCGGTCCACAGGTGGTCACTCGCATGCAGGTAAAAACGGAGCGCTTCGGTCTGCAATTCTGATCCCCAACGAGTGATTTCCACAGTCATAATCAACAGCATCACCAAGCCGGGCACGATGAGCGCGCGCGGCGCAAGTCCTTTGCCCGCAACCGGGCTGAGTCCCTGGAGGATAAAAAAGCAACAACAAAAAGTACATAGAAGGGCTTCATCAGCAGGACCAACGCGATCAACGGTGCAGCCAGAATCATGCGTTGATCCCAGAGCAATTTCGCGGCCAGCCGCTGTGGACCTGGGTAGCTTTGAATCAGATTGCCACAAATCCCAGGATGGAGAGCAGCAGCAATCCAGTGAAAACCTGCGGACGGATGTGCAGCTGGCTGACAAGAAGGGCCAGGGTGGGCGGATAAATGTAGGGGCCTGGCTGCGGCGGCCTTGCAGCGAACTCGCGGAGAAATACCCGTCCCTCCCCACGGGCATTGGCTGCTAATAGCTCAGCCTCTACTTGATGGAAATAACGGAAGATCTCCCGGCTTTGCGCCGGCGGAAGATAGGGACTCTCGCCGCGCTCGATCGCTTCCGCGCCTCGCTGATATGCCAGATAATCGATCGGGGTTTGGCCTCGCTCGGCCAAACTTATAAAAAAAGCCACCTGCAGCAACAGCCAGGCAAAGAAGAAGAACCAGAACAGACTTGGCAAAAGTCGAAAGCGCATGGCGTTCCTGACTCCTGATCATCCCTTACAGGTGCCGGATGGCTAACTCCGCACCCGCAAGTCAGATGGCGTCGGCGGAGAAATGTTCGAACGAGTAGAACTTGTCGGCACCCAGATCACAAAGTACGAAATGCGTCATGTCGTGCCGGCCGCAATTGACCGACAAGACACCGAATCCATACCGGCTCACCGCGTGAGAGTTCAAACCGGGTTCTCCAGACAAACGGCGTCTGTGGCCGCATTTCGGAGGAGCGCCAACAGAGTCCCTAAAAATACGCATCCGCTGGATAGATGCAATCGAGCATGTTGTCGCCCGGGGTAGGAAAATCGACTGTGGCGTCTTGGGCAACGGTCTGCACGGATAGTGTGTTGGCCGAATCGGTTTTCACGGAAGCCCTTTCAGCTCAAGCTGGCTCTAAACAGGGTGAGGTAGGGTCGCAACCGGCCCAGTCTTTTTTTGTCAAAGAGTAAATAGCAGCTATTAATCCTCGCTTATCGTTTAACGATTGATAGTGCACAATACGGCAAGATGTACGTCCGCATTGGTGCTGTTTCATTTATATTGACATTAAATCACCTGGTTGATAGCCAAAATTATATATTATTAATATTCCTCATATAATTTAATACGACAAAGCCATACCTGCCGTAAGACAGGGACGGAAAGCTACGGGTCTCTTAGGGGCGAAAGCCACAGATCAAGGTAGTGAGAGATAGCCGGGTTGCCGAACAAGGTGACTCGGCTTTTTTTATGGCCCCTTTTCCCGGCCTTTTATCCAGATCTGGCAATTCAGCCTGATGCAGATAGATGCTGTACTAAAAGAAAGGAGGAGGCGATGAAGGGCAAAGTATTTTTTACTTGTGTACTGGCGTTATTGCTGGCTCTTTTTCTGATGGCCCCAACTAACATAGAGGCAAAATACAAATGGCGTAAACTTAAAATCACAGAGGTATTTGTTTCCTGTGATACAGACGATAAGTTTGTCGAGATAATTGGAGAAGATCTTGATTTCGGTCGAGGTCCTCTGATTGTCGTTTTGGGCGAGTATGGCGAGCTTGAAATCATCGAGGCGACAGAAGACTCCATTCTCGCCAAGGCTCCCCCCGGAATGTGTAAAACACCAGGGGATTTTGTGCTTACCATTACAAACGGTAGAGGCTTTCGAGTGAGGGATAAATGGAATTTGACAATCGGAGCCGTTGCGACAGGGGCCTTCGGTCAAGCCAAACTGGATGCCATCATTAATATTCTCTGCAATGATGGAAACGATTGTTCTACTGACAGTATCGATTGGGAAGCGGCTCAGTGCACCCATACTTGGCCCGATTGCGGTATTGAGGATGGGTGCTGCGGCCCCGATTGTACGCCGGAGACCGATGTTGATTGCGTACGCGCAAATAATATCGTCTTTGTTACCAGCCAGATGTATACGGGTAATGTGGGCGGAGTGAGCGGAGCTGATGCGAAATGTCAATCTGCGGCCGTTAGCGCAGGCTTGCCAGGTACGTTTAGCGCATGGATCGCAGATTCAACGCAGGGTAGCGCACCCAACTCACGATTCAACCAGTATAACACGCCATATGTGCTGGTAGACGGAACCGTTGTAGCCGAATCGTGGGACGAACTCACCGATGGGGACGATTTAAGCGCGGCTATCGCAATGGACGAGAATGGTGTTGCTGCCACGAATTATGTCAAGGTATGGACCAATGTACAGCCAGATGGCAGTGCTTTTCAGACACTGAGCCATCTAACATGCAGTGATTGGACGTCCGAACTCGAACATGATCCTGATGACATAAATACGAAATATTCTGGACAGTTCGGGTGGGTCCCCTATTATTCTCCACCGGGTTGGACGATGGTAGAGAATACATCTAATCCCTATAACGACTATTCCTCCTGTACCAATGAAGGTGCATTGTACTGTTTCCAGCAATGATGGGAGCCGGCTCTGCGTCCCAAGCAGCCGTTTCAATGCGCCAGGTTGACGATGCTGGGAGCATTGCCAACATTGAGATCACCGATACCGGCCCATGTGCACCAACCCAACGCTGTACATACAATCCGAGCCGGGCGGAGTCGAAAGACTCTCCCGGCTCTTGTTCGTAAAGCCGAATCACATGTAGTTCAGCATTTTCTACCAAAGTACAGATACCAGCCATTGATCCGCATGCGTTGCATCAATCGTTACGAAGCAGAATACATCTTTTTCTCCGTTCTATCGATCTTCTTTTCTCCTCTAGTAAACTTGTGGAAATGAGGAGAATATTTTGGGGAGATAGTACATTATGATATAATAATTGAATTATCAGAATCTGGCGACGACCTTTTGCCCAATCCCGAACCCGATAATCAAACGCGAACCATTTAGCATGTCATCGGCTTGGTTCTCTGAAAACCCGTCACTAGAGATGGACTCACTATCACTATACTGCGACTGTGCTTGAAAAAAATTAGCAGCCATGGATTGATAGCAGGGGAGATTAAAAAATGAAGCGACCTGTCTGGATTTACTGTCAACGGATAGTCATCGTTCTGTGTTGCATGGCATTATCTGTGCCTTCGTTCGCCGCCAACTCGATAGATGTTCCAGCGGATACGAAGGTCTACCTGATGACTCCGGTCGAAATCGTTGCCAAACGAAAGCTATACGATGTTGGAGACACGATTCCCGTCGAAGTCTGGCGAGATGTCGTGGTCAAGGGACAAATCGTTATTAGAGCTAGAACCCCGGCAACGCTTCGTGTGGACTCCATAAAAGGGCGGAATGTAGTCGGTATCCGGGGACGGGTCAGTTTCGGGGCGGTGCAGACAACGGCGGCAGATGGACAGGTGATCCATCTCTCCGGCGGATACAACAAAGAAGGCACTGGACGAGTTGCCATGGCGGCCACTCTGGGTGCGATCGTCTTCGCTCCTGCTATTTTCATTCCGGGCGGCGTCCCGAGGTTTCCTGCAGGTACCGTGTTCGATGCCCAGACAGCTGGTAGCTATGTTGTCGTTATGCCTGGAAAAAAACGGCCCGTTGTCAAGCTGAAATTAAAGAACCAGTTTGAGGTAGATGTTGACTACGATAAGCTTCTGGGTAGCGAAAAACCAAAGAACTTTGAGTTTGTTCTACATAACGTAAACAAGGAAGAAGAGTTTGTGATCGATTCGGTGAACGGTGAACTTGTGAAGCCCCTGAAACTCCAAAGAGTGGAGTCGAATGACGGAGAGATCCGCGCATCCATAAAGATCAAGAAACTGTCAAAGAAATTTCGAAAAGGGATCAACAGGTTCGAAATCGCTTATACCGACGCATCTAAAGAGCGTGTCTCGAGTGAGGTTATACTGGACATCGAATACTGAGGCTTGGTTGCACAATCTAAGGGAAACCTGACCACGCCACCATCCAAAGCCAAATGGGGTCAGGTCCTGCATTATAATTATTGGTAAAAAAAGAGGGTTCGCCGATCTCGACGAACCCTCTTTTTTTACTGGTACGCCTGGCTGGATTCGAACCAGCGGCTTTCAGCTCCGGAGGCTGACGCTCTATCCCCTGAGCTACAGGCGCATAATCGAAAGATTTGCCAAACTAAGATATTCGACTTCGGAAGTCAAGCAGGCTTTGGGTACTGGATTCTGGATGCTCGATCCTGGATTCTGGATAACCGATACTGGTATCCTGGATGCTCGATACTGGTTCCTGGATTCTGGATGCTCGATACTGGATAACAGATTGTATTTCAGCCGCCATCGCCCTCATGGTTAGTGCGGGCCAGTCAGAGCTCACAGAGTGCGCTGAGAAAAAGTTTAAAGCTGAAAGCACTATCATGTAACAAACAACGAATGACGTTCCGCGCAGCGGGACCAATGACTTAATGACGCCGCCGGCAGGCGGCAAATGACGCTTATCAACGGGCGAACGGGCCCACGGGCAAACCGGCCCACGGGCACACGGGCCCACGGGCAAACCGGCAAACCGTAAGTCCCATTTTTATCCAGTACCCAGAATCAAGGATCCAGTATCTATTTTAAGAGTCGCCTGCCCTCGGGCGAATCGAGAAATTCTTTTGCCTCACCCACCACATACAGGGAACCGGCGATGACCACCGCATCCTGGGGGGCGGCGGTCTCCACGGCCTTTTTAACAGCCCCGGCCACATCCGGCATGGCCTCGACATTGGCACCCATTTGCACGGCTTCCGAATACAGGATTTCCGGCTTCAGGGCGCGGTCGATCCGGGGGCGGGTGACAATGATCCGACCGGCATGGGTCGCCAGATCCTTGAGGATCCTGCGATAGGGCTTGTCGTCCAGGATCCCCACTACCAGCGTGATGTGCCGATCCGCCAGCTCTTTTGCCACATATTTTTTCAGATGCCGGGCGGCCATGAGATTATGGGCGCCGTCCAGAATGATGAGCGGTCGTTCCGAAACGTGTTCCAGCCTTCCGGGCCATCGGTTTTCCCTCAGGCCGGCATCCACTGCTTCCTTTGGAATGGCGGCACCCTGTCGAATGAGCCACTCGCACGTGGCCAACACCATGGCGGCGTTTTCGACCTGGAAATCTCCACTCAGGCCGGTCTGCATGTCTCGCCAGACGTTGTCCAGGCCATAGTAATTAAATGAATGTTTACGATGATTTCGCCGGACCCGAAAATCTCTGCCGAGCAGCGATAAAGCAGCCTCTTTTTCATGGGCGAGTTGCTCGATGACCGAAAGCGCGGTCTTCTGACGCACCCCGGAGACCACCGGGATTCCGGGTTTGATAATACCGGCTTTTTCCCCGGCAATGGCGGCGATGGAGTCGCCAAGGTATTCCTTGTGTTCCAGGGAAATATTGGTGATGACACACATCTCCGGCCGGACAATGTTGGTGGCATCCAGACGGCCTCCCATCCCGGTCTCGACCACCGCCCAATCGACGTTCCGTTTTCCAAATTCATACAATGCCATGGCAGTGGAAAACTCAAAGAATGTCGGCTCGCGATCCCCGGAATCCACCGCGTTGATAGAATCGTAGGCAGCCACCACACCCTGATCGGTGATCTGCTGATTGTCGATGCAGATCCGTTCGTTGAACCGGACCAGGTGAGGGGAGGTAAACAAACCGGTACGGTAACCGGCCTTAGTGAGGATCGTGGATAGCGCCGAAGCGATGGAGCCCTTGCCGTTGGTGCCGGCCACATGGATACATCGGAACGTGTTCTGGGGATTGCCCAGGCCTTCCAGGATCCGATGGATGGTATCGAGGCCCAGTTTGATTCCAAAGCGCCGGAGCCGATACATCCGGTCCAGGCATTGTTGGTATTGAGGATCTGGCGTCATTTACTGATAAATGCCAATTCAGGCGTCTGCGGCCTGTGGGCCATAGCTTCGGCGACGGCGCCATGACCCGCCCGACGTATGGATGGAGGCGGGTGCGGTGCCCCGCCCTGCTGGATAAACCTTTCGCTCTATAAGCGACATCGTCGCGTTTCATAAAATCGTTTCACGATTTTATTGGCACGAAAAAACCCGGCAGCAAATGCCGCCGGGTTAAATCATACATTTTGAACCGATGCCGTTAGTATCGTCGTTTGGCTTCGGCAATGCGCTGACGCCGTAACGCTTCGCGCTGTTTGCGCCGCCGGTACTGGCTCGGCTTTTCGTAGCTTTTCTTGAGCTTGAGACGCTTGAACAGACCGTCATTCTGAATCTTCTTTTTCAGAATGCGCATGGCCTTTTCAAGGTCATTGTCAAGAACCCGTACTTCGATGTTCTTCAAATTTCTCGCCCCCTTCGTAGTAAAATCTGTAACTTATATTAGTTAAGTAAATATATATAAAGCCTTTTCTTTAGCTTTTCAATAACAAAGTAGTAAGAAATTATGATTCGCCGTGGAATCCCGGAGGATTTAAAACCGAGATGGTTCCCTTTTCAGGGGTTGTCCGAAATAGAGCCCCGGACCGTAAACCGCTTTTGACGGAAAGTCAATCGCTGAATAAAAAACCAATCGATCGGCCGATATGAGGTCGTTAAATATAAAAAATCGCCCTATTAACAGAAATAGGGCGTGAGTCTTTTGCACCCTTCCCTTTGAATTTTTTTTGCCGCCCGCTCCCCTTCGACGTTGCTCCCTTCGACTCCGCTCAGGACAGGCATTGTCGCTCCCTTCGACTTTGCTCAGGACAGGCGTGGCCGGATACCGGATATGACTCGACATGCCCGGCGGGCATTTCCGAACTGCCAAAACCGGCTACAGCGCACACTGTGCCACTCGAGATAACCAGACCTTACCTGGGTCCGGTCCTCCGCGTAGCGGTGACGGTTTTCAGCCGAGCAGGCCTGTCCCGCCATAGCTCCATGCGACGGCGGATCGCTCGGCTGAAATGTCTGTGTTCGCCTGCCGGGTCGTAGCTTTAAGCGAAGCCTGGTCTGCGTCGGTCTGCGGCTATTTTCTTTCTATGCTTAGATATAGATACAGAGAATGCCCTCGTGTTACCCCTCCCCTTGGCTTTTTCCCAACGTTTCGCAACCGAAAAAGAGACCCCGAGGCGTCTGAAATCCGTACGATTATCATCTTGACACCATTGGGGGTTTCGGTCATATTCAGCCTGTTTTTTTTAAGAGTGGGAACAGTTGATGTCCGGGAAACACCGGACAAACAAGGAATGAAAAGGAGGAGAGCGTATGCGGTTAATTTTGTTGGGAGGCCCCGGTGCCGGCAAGGGCACACAAGCCAATTATATTAAAGAGCAGTATGACATCCCCCAAATATCCACCGGTGATATGCTTCGTGCGGCTGTCAAGGCCGGTACCGACCTTGGCAAAAAAGCCAAAGAGTACATGGATGCCGGAGGGTTGGTACCGGACGATGTCATCATTGGTCTCGTCAAGGAACGGATTAAAGAGCCCGATTGCGAAAAAGGATTCCTGTTCGACGGATTTCCACGGACCATTCCCCAGGCCGATGCGATGAAGGAGGCCGGGGTGCCGATAGAAGCGGTTGTCGACATCGATGTGCCGGATGAAGAGATCATCAAACGGATGAGTGGTCGCCGTGCACATTTGGCCAGCGGCCGGACCTATCACATCGTCTTTAATCCGCCCAAGGTGGAGGGGAAGGATGATGTTACCGGCGAACCCCTGGTGCAGCGGGATGATGACAAGGAAGAGACCGTCAAAAAACGTCTTCAGGTGTACCACGATCAGACAGAACCGCTGATCGGCTACTACAAAGGATGGGAAGAATCCGGAGAAGGCGCTGCGCCGAAATACATCCGTATCGAGGGTGTCGGCAAAGTAGATGAAATTCGGGAAGCTATTTTCGGCGCGTTGGATGAGTTGAAATAGGTAAATAAAGCACATTTAAGAAGGCTCTGCCCAGAAATGGGTGGAGCCTTTGTTGTTTTATGAATGATAAAAGCTAAAAGTTGAAAGCTCGTCATCCATCCAGCATCCAGGATCCAGCACCAAGGATCCAGAGTCCCTGACACCCAACACCCGCCACCTGTCATCTGACCTCTGACATCCGACCTCTGTCATCCGACATCCGACCTCTGACATCTGTCATCCGTCCTCATCGTCCGCCAACCACTGTTTGATAAACTCCAGCGCCTCCTCCCGGGTGGTCAGGTTGCCCAGCAAGCGTTCCTCCTCTACCATCGAAAGGATCAGTTTAAAGGCCGGTGAGGGATCCAGGCCGAGATCTCGGATCAGATCGCGTCCGCTGATCAGTCGAGGCATCCCGGCGGTGGCGCGATAATATCCATAAAATTCCTGAAACTGACCATCGATGACGGCATCGGGGATTTCGTTCATTGACGATTCAAGGAGCATCATGGCCGGAACAAACGCATCGAACCGGGTGTAGAACCGCATGTGCTCGCGTCGAGTCAACTCGGACCGGCATAGTCGGCGCGTCAGCGGTGCATACCGGATGACCGTATCGATAAACAGTTTCCGGTGGCTCGAAAATTTCAGTCGCGAGGCGATGCCGTCGGCCACATCCGCCTGTGCATTGGATTCCCTCGTAGATGAGCTTCCCTCCGGGGCATTGTTCATCGCCCCGACATCCTGAAACAAACAAGCGCATTTGAGCAATCCGCGCTCTGTTTTTCCCACGTCCCTGCGAATCTCATTAGCCCATTGCGGAAACCGCGATTCCGGTGCATGGAGGATCTGTTCCAGGTTGCCATAGGCGTCGAAGGGGAGCCGAAGCGGCTTTCGGAAGCTATACAACTCGGGAAACATCTCTTCGAGAAGCCCGATTTCTTCCATCTGACGGACAATGCTCACCGATGGATCACATTCCAGAATTTTGAAAAGCTCGTCACGGATCCGTTCGGCGGCTGATGTGCGGATGCGACCGGCATGGGTGGCGATGGCACGCGCCGTTTCCCTTGAAATGGCAAAAGAAAAGGCTGCAGCCATGCGAAAGGCGCGAATCAAACGGACCGGATCTTTGAGAAACGCCGTGGGGGATACCATGCGGACAATACGGCGCTCAATGTCTCTTCGGCCGTTAAATAGATCGATCATATTCCCGTCGGCCAGGTCGATCGCCATGGCATTGATCGTAAAGTCTCTTTCGCCCAGGTCTGCTTCAATGCAGTCCCCATTGAGTCCGGTGATGTCCACCAGGTGCCCCGGAATGACCACCCGAAAGAGCAGCAACCCCGGTTTGCCAAGAACGACGACCCGGCCCTTGTTTGCCGCGGCCAGATTCCGGGCAAAATCCTCTGGATTTCCAGCCACCGCGATGTCATAGTCGGTGGGAGCACGCGACAGAAGCATATCCCGTACGGTCCCCCCGACCAGGTAGGCCGGACAGATATCTGGGATGTGTTTAAAAGGCAGTGCCATTTGAGCAGAGTCTAATCGATTAATGAGAACATCATGATACCATGATCAAAGGTTACGATCTTCGGAACGTGCTGTCATATGTTGTGTTCATAAGTACACACGGAATATTACGGATCCTACTGAGCATGTCCCTATGAAAGAACCGAATTCCCAGAAACGTACGCATCGTCCCTTTGTGATTGCCGTTACCGGCGGAGCCGCCTCAGGTAAGTCGGCTGTCTCCAGGCACTTGGCGGCTTTGGGTGCATTTTTCATTGATCTGGACGAATTGTCACGCGAGGCGGTATTGCCCGGGAGCCCCGTTCTGGCGGAGATCGTCGATACATTCGGTCCGGACATCGTCACCCCTGACGGCACTTTGAACCGCCGAAAACTTCGGGATATCATCACTCGAAACAGGGGCACCCGTCAACAGCTGGAAGCGGTGATTCACCCGGAAATCTTCCGCCTGATGAATCTCCATATCAACACAGCGGCCGCCCGGGGTCAAAAATTGATCGTTGTCGAGGTGCCGCTGCTCTATGAGACGGGTAAGCAAGCGTTATTTGACGCCGTGGTGATGGTCAGTGCCGATCGTGAGTTGCGGATCCAGAGGCTGGTTGACCGGGACGGGGTTTCCCGGGATCAGGCCCAGGCGCTGCTGGATGCCCAGATGGACGACGCGGAAAAGATTTGCCGAAGCCCGTATGTTCTGTATAATAATGATTCCCACGAAAGGCTCCTTCAGGAAGTGGAAAAGCTCTATCGGGCGCTTGAACAGCGTTCCGCAGGGAAAAAAACCAAAACCGCTTGACACGTTATAATTCATGATATAAATCTTTTTTCATTAAAGCGCCTGCCATTTGGAGAGAACCACAGATCTTACGTATTATCTGAAGTACACGTCCTCCAAAACGCCAACAACGATTTTTCAAATCATCCGTGCAAAGGTAATAATCTACTGCTATTGAGAGTCGAAGACCGCTAAATTCCGAATCCTGAACAGAACATATACGCGCGCATGACGTCCGCGTTGGTTGATATAAACATGCTTCCGATGCTTGGTAATCTCCGGATTGGGCGGCTGTGCGGAACACAGGGTATTTCCGGCAGTAGGATATATCAGTATCAGACAAAGACCAGAACCAATATTAAACATGCGCGAGGGGAGCAGCGTTGATGAACATTGTAGAATTGAAAGATAAGAATATCAAGGATTTGACCCGGATGGCGAAAAGCTTCAAGATCGAGGGCGCCGCCGGGATGCGGAAATCTGACCTTATCTTCGCTCTGCTTCAGGCTCAGATTGAAAAGAACGGTCTGATCTATGGCGAGGGGACCCTGGAGATCCTTCCGGACGGTTTCGGATTTCTGCGGGCACCGGATTACAATTATCTTCCCGGACCGGACGATATCTATGTGTCCCCCTCCCAGATTCGTCGATTCAATCTCCGCACAGGTGACACGGTATCCGGACAGATTCGGCAGCCGAAGGAGTCCGAGCGCTATTTTGCCCTGCTCAAAGTCGAGGCAATCAATTATGAGGATCCCGAGACAGCCCGGGAAAAGATCCTTTTCGACAACCTGACACCACTATACCCCGAACGGAAGACGAACCTGGAAAAGGATCCGGAAAACTATTCCACCCGGATCATGGATTTGATGACCCCCATCGGATTCGGTCAACGGGGATTGATTGTATCGCCGCCACGTTCCGGCAAAACCATGCTTCTGCAGTTTATTGCCAACAGCATCACTGCCAACCACAAAAACATCGTGCTCTTTGTGCTGCTCATTGATGAGCGTCCGGAGGAGGTGACCGACATGGAGCGGTCGGTCAAAGGTGAAGTGATCAGTTCCACATTTGACGAACCGGCCGAGCGGCACGTGCAGGTCGCCGAAATGGTGATCGAAAAGGCCAAGCGCCTGGTGGAGCATAAAAAAGATGTCGTGATTCTGCTGGACAGCATCACCCGGCTGGCCCGGGCTTACAATTCTGTGGTCCCGCCCTCCGGCAAGATCCTTTCCGGCGGTGTCGATTCCAATGCCCTGCAGCGGCCCAAGCGATTTTTCGGTGCGGCCCGAAACATCGAGGAAGGCGGTAGCCTGACTATTATTGCCACGGCCCTGGTGGATACGGGCAGTCGCATGGACGAGGTGATTTTCGAGGAGTTCAAAGGGACCGGCAATATGGAACTGCAACTGGATCGGCGCATTGCCGACAAGCGTCTGTTCCCGGCCATTGACATCAACAAGTCCGGTACCCGAAAAGAGGAGCTCTTGCTCGATACGGAAACCCTCAACCGCGTGTGGATTCTGAGAAAACTCCTCTCATCGTTGAATCCTGTGGATGCCATCGAATTTTTTCTTGATAAAATGAAAGGAACCAGTGATAATAAAGACTTTTTAGACTCAATGAACGCATAGAAGGGACGTTAACACCATGAAAAGCAAGATCCATCCGGAGTACTACCAAACAACTGTAAGCTGCGCTTGCGGGAATTCCATTGAAGTGGGATCCACGAAAAAGGACATTCGCGTGGAAATCTGTTCCAAGTGCCACCCATTCTTCACCGGGAAGCAGAAACTTGTGGATACGGCAGGCCGTATCGAGCGTTTCCGGAAAAAATACGCAAAGTTTCAGAACACCGACGCCTAACCCATAACATCGTTGTACGCGGGCCTGCATCCCATGGCAGGCCATTTTTTTGCACGAACGAACGGCCCCGGGTGGTATCCCTGAATCGCCTCCGGATCCAGAAACAGGCGTCCACCGGAAAAAATAAGGGGCATTCCCCACGGACATATGTTCCTAATTCCTTTCTGACATCCAGTCTGAACCGTTTCGCGCGATAATCAGGTGACCCGGGGTGTTGATGCATTATGTACGATAAACTAAAACAAGTTGAAGAGCGATTTGTAGAGCTCGAGCAGTTGATGAGCGATCCAGAGGTGATCCAGGATCGTGATGTCTATCAAAGATACAGCCGGGAACATGCCGACCTGAGCAAGATCGTGACCGAGTACCGGAGGTACAGCCGAGTCATCCGGGATCTGGAGGACAGCCGTGAGTTGATTCAGGATTCAGATCCGGAAATCAAGGAGCTGGCTAGAGAGGAAATGAAAGCCCTGGAGGCGGAGAAAGAACAGCTCGAGGAAGAACTCAAACGCCTTCTGTTGCCCAAAGATCCGAACGACACGAAAAATGTGATTCTCGAGATCCGCGCGGGGACAGGCGGCGAGGAAGCGGCCCTTTTCGCCTTAGACTTATTTCGCATGTATATCCGTTATGCGGAAAACAACGGCTGGGAGGTGGAGATCATGGACCAGAACCCCACCGGAACCGGTGGTTTCAAGGAAGTCATTTCCATGGTCCGGGGGCAGGGGGTCTACAGCAAGTTCAAATATGAAAGCGGCATCCACCGGGTCCAGCGTGTACCGACCACCGAAACCCAGGGACGTATCCACACCTCGGCGGTAACGGTGGCCGTACTGCCCGAAGCCGACGAAGTCGATGTCGAGATCGATCCATCCGAAATCCGGGTCGACGTGTTCCGGTCCACCGGTCCAGGGGGGCAGTCGGTCAATACCACGGATTCGGCGGTACGGATTACACACCTTCCATCGGGACTGGTGGTTTCCTGCCAGGATGAAAAATCCCAGCATAAGAACAAGGCGAAAGCCCTGAAGGTGCTCCGGGCGCGTCTCCTGGATCAGATGATTCAGGAACAGAACGCAAAGATCTCTGCGGAACGCAAGAGCCAGGTGGGCACCGGAGATCGGAGTGGCCGGATTCGGACCTACAACTTTCCCCAGGGGCGGGTGACCGACCATCGTATCGGCCTGACATTGTATAAGCTCGAAGCGATTCTCCAGGGAGATCTGGAAGAACTCATCGATGAGCTCACCACCTTTTTTCAGACCCAGGCACTGAAGCATGCAGAAATCGAAACAGCGCCAAGACCCGCCATGGACCATTCTTAACATTCTTCAGTGGACCGCCGATTACTTTGCCTCCCACGGGGTTGACAGCCCCCGGACTGCTGCTGAAATTCTTCTGGCCGATGTGTTGGATTTGAGGCGGCTGGATCTTTACCTGCGCTATGATCAACCTCTGGAAGGGGAGGAGCTCCGGAGCTTCAAGAAAGCAATCCGGCGGCGTATCCAGCGGGAGCCGGTGGCCTATATTACCGGACGATCGGAGTTCTGGTCTCTGGAACTATCCGTCAGCCCGGCGGTGTTGATTCCCCGGCCGGAAACCGAATGCCTGGTCGAGGCGGCTCTGGCGCTGATTCCGGCAGCCGACAGCAAAACGATTCTCGAGCCGGGCACGGGATCGGGGGCGATTGCTCTGGTCTTGGCCAGGGAACGTCCTTTAGTGAGTATTCTGGCGACCGACACATCCACGGCAGCCCTTGAAATTGCGGGAAGAAATATCCGGCACCATGGCATGGAGGCGCGTATTCAACTGCTCGAAGGGAAATGGTTCGAGCCCCTGAATACCGGGTCGTTGTTTGACATGATCGTATCCAATCCGCCCTATATCCCCACGGGCGATATTCCCGGGCTTCAGCCCGAGGTCGCCCGATACGAGCCCCGGAGAGCATTGGACGGCGGAGATGACGGGCTCGCGGCGATTCGGCATCTGGTCGAATCGGCCTATCGATACTTAAATCCGCGAGGCTATCTGCTCATGGAAATCGGTTTCGATCAGAGTGCGGCTGTAAAAGCCCTTGTTCATACTGCGGACCAATACATGGATTTCACGGTCCACAAGGATTACAGCGGACTGGATCGGGTGGTGCAGATGAGGAAAAAGGGCTGATACGGGATACTGGATACTGGATGCTTGCCCGTCCGCCTGAGGCGGATAAACCTGCGGCGGGCTGGATGTTGGATGCTGGATTCTGGTTACTGGATACTGGATCTCTTGATGCTTTGGGTGTCAGCCACTGTGTTCCGGGTCAACAGTAAATCAGGACGGAGCAATCC
>Ga0066191_10000039_pt1 | contig 31741 bp, 29 predicted proteins | sample WorMettanBELIZE2_FD_58705 | JGI IMG/M metagenome (GOLD analysis project Ga0066191, IMG submission 58705) | Marine gutless worms symbiont microbial communities from Max Planck institute for Marine Microbiology, Germany - Olavius tantulus... | ecosystem: Host-associated > Annelida > Digestive...
CGTTCAAGCGGTACCAGCTGACAGAACCCCCCGTGGACATTGCGGTTTCAAGGGGCGGCAAATGGGTGTACGTGCTGACCAAAAAAGGAACCATACGGGTATTTACTCTTGATGGGGACCTGAAAGATAAGGTTCAGGTAGGCAGCGGCGTAAACCGCATCGAGCCCGGACCCCAGGATGATATCCTGTTTTTGAGCAACGCGAAGGACGAATCGGTCCAGATGGTTCTTTTCGATTTTGTCCACGATATCGATGTGAGCGGATCTCCGTTTAAAGGTCCGGCCGATGCCCCTGTCACTGTGGCCGTTTTCAGTGATTTTGAGTGACCGTACTGCGCCGGCCTTGTGCCGGTGCTCGAGCAGGTGCTCGAGAAGAACCCCGAGAAAGTCAAGGTTGTGTTCAAGCATTATCCCATTCGCAGCCACCGCAACGCTCGCACGGCCTCTGCAGCGGCCATCGATGCCGGTAAACAGGACAAGTTCTGGGAGTTCCACGATATTCTGTTTGAGAACCATCGGAAACTCAGTCCCGAAAGAATCCGGGATATTGCACAGTCTTTCGGATTTGATGAAAAGGCGTTCCTACTGGACATGAAGAGCTTGGAAACCGATACCCGGATAAACAAAGACATCCGGGATGCCCGGATGGCCGGTGTCAGTGGAACCCCAACCATATTTGTCAACGGCAGAAAGCTCAATCGGCGGACGCTTCCGGCGTTTCAGGCAGCCATCGACAAGGAGCTTACCCGAGTCCGATAATACTCGAGGAGTCATGCCGGGGTTTGGTGCATCCCCGGATGTTCCACAAGATCATGACTCTGCAACACCCTCCCTTCCCAAAACACCCATCAGGGGTTCCAGCGTGTCAGGCATCCATCCGCGGGAACCCCTTTTTTTTCCTCACCGCAGACATTCGAAAAGATTTCACGCGATGTTCAATGGGAAGCGGACATCGCGCCAAATGGAGGCTTTCGTGGGCAAGGCACTTCGAGGCGAAGCTGTAGTCCTCCTACCGCGAGCCTCGAATAACGCCGGCCACGGGAGTCTCCGTTTGGCCTGGAAGGTGAAATCTTTGAGAGTTATTTAGACGCGATTGCGCCGAACGACTCCCAAAGGGGCATCTCGAAAACTTCCCCTGATCACTCAGAGATCAGTTTTTTCCATGCTTAGTTCGAAAAGATTTCACGCGATGTTCGCTTCAGGAGGGTTTGGACTCTACAACCTCCACCGTATAGGAGTCGAGACGGTCTATCAAGTCGGAGGTAATGGGAAAGACGATCATCAATGGTACCGCATTGCCGGTGGAGATGTTCATATTGCTTTTATTCCGGCCGGCGCGGAGGAGCATCTGCGTCACAATATCAGCGGTGGGGAGATTCTGGAGCTCTTCTTTTGTCAGTGTGCTTCCACAAAACACCGAAATCGATTGAACGAACCGGTCGCTGGTATATACCTTTCCGGCAACACGAATAAAACTCCGGGGATGGTCGTAATCGTTTATGGCACGACCGGTGATAACCAACAGATTGCCCACTTGCTGGTTCTGGACGAATTGACTTTCAATGTCCACCAGACGTATGGACGTGTCACCGGCATCCACGGGGCCTGCGGCGGGCCGAAACATAGTGGTCATTCCGTAGGTAGTGCCGCCAATGAGAATCAGGAGTACGGCGAAAAGCGGCAGGGGCAGGCTGATCCGCCGGGACAGAAGGCCTTTGGGCGGTTCGGGAGCCGGAACATGGTATGTTGGTTCCATCCGGCGAGCAGCGGTGCGGGTTTGTTTCTCTGCTGCCACATCCTCTGTTTGGGAAAAACCATCCCCGTCGCCGGCTATGGGTCCTTCGAGGGCCTCCGGGCCGGTGTCGTCGGGGGTTGCCCCAGTACTTTCAGATTGGGGTGTCTTCGGAGAATCCTCATCCAGAAGAAGGTCCGGAGCAAACTCATCAAGATCTTTGGTGGAGTATCCGCCATCCTCGATATTGACCTCAATTTCGATCCAGTCCTCTCCGGGAAGCTCCTCGAAAAGATCGAACTGGGGAGGCGCCATGACTTTTTCGCTATCCCCTCCAAATACCCCTATATCCAGAGTTTCATCGCGATCCGGCTCTGCGCCCTCCGGCCCCATGCCCGGCAGGAGCACGTCGGACTCGCGAATATCCTGGGAAGGCGCCGGTTCGAGATCCACCTTCTCGATCTCGAAATCGTCTGTCGGAGTTCCCGCCTCTTTGACCGGTTCGGGTGCCTCGATCCCGAGATCGTCTATCGGAGTTTCCATCTCACCGACCGGTTCGGGTGCCTCGATCCCGAGATCGTCTATCGGAGTTTCCATCTCACCGGCCGGTTCGGGTGCCTCGATTCCGAGATCGTCTATCGGAGATTCCGCCTCGCTGACCGGCTCGGGTACCTCGATCCCGGACGCATCCTGGATGGCATCCTTCGGTGATACGATCAGGTTTTCGTCGGCAAAGTCCAGGTCGAGCTCGAGCGTTTCGTCCATCTCGACCTGTTCCAGGCCGTGTTCCGGAGTTTGGGATGTGTCATCCAGCTCGGAGTGGATTTCTTCTTTTTTAGATTCCAGTTCGAGGCGGATGGATTCCGGCATCTGAATGTCTCCATCCGGGAGGGCATCCACTTCCTCGGATTCTGTTGCTTCCGATGTGTCTTCCGAGACGGATTCCGTATCGGTTTTCATCTCGGAGGATGGCTCAACGGCCGGTTCCCCGATTTTCAGATCAAGTCCTGTGAGATCCAGCTCAATCAGATCGTCATCTTCATCCCGCTTCTCGATATGGTTTTCTGCGTCGGGAACTGTCGGGATGTCGTCGATGATGGATTCGTAAGGAATATCGGCTTCTTTTATGGCGTTATCGGGATCCGTTTCAAACTCGAAGTCTGACGGATCGAGAATGATCGGTGTTTCTTCTTCGATACTCTCGATTCCGTTTTCCGGGGCGGAAGGCTTTGTGCCTTGGTCTTCGGATTGAAGGGAGAATACCGGCTCGATGTCCGATTCGAAATCTTCCTGCTCCGGCGGGCCGGCCATATCCGGAAGGGGGGGGGTAATTCCTCTAAGACATCCGGGAGGGAACTCTCCGGTGCCATGTCGGTGGTTTGGTTGAGGTCGGGTAACGACTCCGGTTCTTGGTCTACCCCGCCATGCATCAAGCAATAGCCGTTGGCGAGGGCCCGGTTTTGACAGCGGATGCCATTTTGTGTCACGGCGCCGCATTGCTGGCTCGTTTCATCCCCGGGTGCGCCGCTGTTGTCAGGATCTATGGAATCGCCCGCCACTTTCGTCTCCGTGTTCGGATCGTGCGAAAACCGGTCTCTGAATTGGGGTAAACCGGATGGTATCCATTGGAAAATACAGGAAAACCGTCAAACGGTCAAGTCCAAAGGGGGGGATCTGGCGATCGCGGATGCGCTCAGGCGCTAACAAGTCGGATGAGCGTGATTTCGGAAGGGGCGCCGAACCGTATCGGTGGGCCCCAATAACCGGTACCACGGCTGACGTAAATTTGGGTGGCGTGATAGCGATGAAGGCCGGCGACAAAGGGCTGAACCAGACCGACGAGGAGGGGCCAGGGCCAGAACTGACCGCCATGGGTATGACCGGAGATTTGAAGATCGAATCCGGCTTCGGCAGCCTCAAACACACTTTTCGGTTGGTGGGCGAGAAGCGGCTTGACATGGGCGGGCTCGGCATCCTTTAGAGCGCGTTTCGGACTGGATGCCTGGCCCGGATCAAAATTGCCGGCCCGATAGTCTGTGACCCCGGCCACCAGGAGCCGTCCCTTCCCATGGCGAATGAGGCGATGTTCATTGAGCAACACGTCATGACCCAGCGCCCGGACTTTTTGAATCCACTGATCGGCTCCTGAATAGTACTCGTGGTTTCCTGTGACAAAGAACGTTCCGTACGTCGCGCGCAATCTGTTGAGGGGTTCGACATGATATGCTAGACGCTGGACGGATCCGTCCACCAAATCTCCGGTATGTGCGACAATATCCGGTTGAAGCTGGTTGACGGTGTCGACCACACCTTCGACAAACGGTCGGTGAATGGTTGGACTCACATGAATATCGGTGATCTGGACAATTTGAAACCCATGCAGGTCGTCTGGGAGATTTTTGAAGGGTACCTGAACCTCCTTGACATCCGGCACGCTGCGGGCTTCGGCAACGCCCACACCGGTCAGAACGGTGGCCGCAGCGGTGATCCCGGTTGTAACACCATATCCGATAAACCACCGGCGGGATGGATCGGCCGGCAAGGCCTCGACCGGCTCAAGTTGTCGGTATTTCTGGATGCGCCGTTTCAGAAATCTGTGGATAACGGCAAGGAGTCGTCCGATATCCCGAATGATCGCAAGACAGAAGATAAAGCTCAAAAATCCCATCCCCACGTAGCCAATCCAGACCACCGATTCGATCAAAGCGGACTCATGCCCGGCCTTCCTTAGGAGGATCGTTATCGGCATCAAAAACATGATACCTACGACAGCCGCTGCACAAAGAACCTTGCCCTTTTTTTGGATCCGGGTCTTGGCCAGCAAGCTCCAGGCGATATACGTACCGAAAGCAACGGCCATCAGAAAGTATATTGAGAAAAAAATGATCATGTTCCCGTGCCCCGATCAGCACTGCTCGAACACGGTGCAGCAACCTTCGCACGGATCCTGAATGCACTCTTCCGGATCCAACCCGAAGTGGGTGCACGGATCCATAAAACACCCGCATGCATCCGCCTCAAAGCAAAGGCTGGGATCGTCTGGATCCCAACGGCATCCCATGGCGTCGTCGGACCCATTGAATTTATCTGTTTGCTGCATAAGCCATCCTCCTCGGAAGCGTTTCCGCTACCGCAGTTTGCATGTCGTTTTTGTCGCATTTTGAGGGCCGACAGCATGTGTCATCCTGCCGGCCCCGCTACATCTGGATGTCAAAAAGGGTGTGTGAGATGCTCGAGGAGCATCAAAAAGCTGCCGTTATCCGTCAAGGGAGCAACTGCAGCGGCACGACACACTTTTCATGCGGCATACCGACTCATGCTCCCCACTGCTCGTACATTCCTTCACGGCCCGCTCACATGCCTCAAGACACTGGCTTTCATTGCTCTTGGATATACTGGACATGGTTCCCCCCTGTTTTCTGGTGCGATGTTGAACGCCCGCCGGCTTGGGAACCTGCGCGGGCGTTTTTGTTCCTAAGTTATTGAGATAATCATTATCCTGTAATGTACAAGAAGCAGGCGTTCCACAGCGCCAAGAAGGTGATTCGTAACCCGGGTGGGGGCTTCCGCAGGTGCTTTCTGCCTGCCTCTCCCATATCCGTATGCGTATCCTTCTGAAAAGGCCATGGTGTGAACTCGAAAATTAGACATTTTTGTCGGAGTGCGCCAACCCGGAATCCTTCCAATGCTTGGCATCGAAATACAACATTCTGTAATCAATAAAAAAAACAATTGCCCGGGTATGGCATTAAAGACGGCATGCTTTTTGCTGTCCTTCAGTGAGCAACGGCTACGGAGGGGAACCCATACACCCTTGTCTGAATCCCGTTCGAAAACTGCAGGGAGATTCTCATGACCGAAAAGGTGTTTTACGATTCAACACACATGGCGGAGTTGCGATGCCCGGAGTGCGGCCAGAAAAAGAACGAGAACGTCACCGGGCACCTGCTTTCCTCCGTGTCGCCGACGATCACATGTACCTGTGAGTGTGGCCACATTTATAGGGCCGATCTTGAATGGAAGGATTCAGAAGACGTCGGTGCAGAGGAGAAGCACGGTCCGGAGGCCGCTTCCGAGTCCCTCGAAACCAGTGAACCCGATCATGCCGAACCGTTGGCAATGGTATCCGACCGTCGGGAAGCCGAAGAGAGCCAATCCGATGATCGAGCTCTCGACGGCCCCTTATCCATGGAGGGCGTTGGCTCTGAAACGATCACCTGCCCCAACTGTCAACAGGAACAGTCCGTATCCGAGAAGTGTCTGCACTGCGGCATCATCTTTGCCAAGTATCGCGGCGATACCCCGGCAAAAGAGGATCGCCCTTCGGGGGGCGGCGCCCGGAAATCGATTAAACGGAAGCCGTCCCGTTCGAAAAAGGGGAACAAGAACCTACTCGTGGCCTGCGCCGCTCTTTCACTGGTTGGGCTCGTCGTTGGCGCCGTTTTTGTCTACATGCATTATTTCAAAAGCATGACAACGGATGAAATTGTGGCCAAAACCGAAGGTTCCATTGCGCTGATCAAACATTCGGAAGGAAATGGCTCCGGGTTTCTCATTGCCGATAAATTCTGGTGACCAATTTCCATGTTGTTTCGGAAGTTTCGCCGGATGACATCGAAATTTACTTTCCTGCTGTTTCAGAGCAGGTCCGATATGTGAAACGGGTGGTCTATTTTGACGAATATCGCGATCTCGCCATGCTGGAAATTGAGGGTGCCGAAAGGCCCCTGTCCCTTTCGGCAACCCGCGGGTTGAAACGTGGAGAGGATCTTATCATCATCGGTAGTCCAGGAGTGTCGAACACCGTGTTGCCGAATTCGGTAACCCGGGGCAGTCTAAACAGTGAGCGCGTTATTGATGGAAAGCGATTTCTACAGATTAGCGCAGCGGTGAATCCGGGAAATTCAGGAGGACCCGCCATCAATTTTAGGGGACAGGTGGTGGCTATCGTCACGCTAAAGGCATCTGCCCAGGAAGGCATCACGTTTGGAGTCCCCATGGACGAGGTGAAACCGATTCGGGACCGGGTCCAGAAGACCAGTGAATCGGAAAAAAATAAGGCCGACGGTCTCTTTCTGGCAAATACGATTTATAAAAAACTGTACAAGCAAGCATCAGCAAATCTTCAGGCACTGACCCTCTACGATCAGGGCATGGAATTGGCGGAGAAAAACCATTTGCCGCCTTCCGATGGACTGGCTATCGTCAAACGGAAAATCGATACCGGCCTGGCCCAGATAACGTCCCAATCGGCCCTTGAGAATGCAGATAACAGCCTCGCCGTCATCCAATCGCATTCCGCCAATGATCCTCAAATAAAAAAACAGCTGGCCAGCTTACGACAGCTGACTGAAGAAATTCTCAAACAGACACAAGCACCCACGATGGATCCGGCCGTTTGTCTTGATCAGGAAAAACGTTTTCGGAGCCGCCTGTATAAAATATCAGAAGCATTGGAAATGAAATGGATACTGGATGTGTAACCGATGCCGCTATGTCGTAATCTGCTACGGATAAAGGAAGGCCACGCCATGAGAATCGCAACTGTATTAATGTTGTCCTGCTGTCTGGCTTTGCTGGCGATCCCGGCCCTCTCGGATGAGATTCATCTAAAAGATGGACGGGTGATCAAGGCGAGGGTGTCCTGGAAAGCCGGCGACCTGATAAAGTATGAGAAGTTCGGTGCGGTCATGGGTGTCGAGAAACAACAGGTCAAATACATCCTGACCAAATATACACAAAAGTACAAAGATGCCACGGTATATCTGGAAAACGGTCGGGACCTGTTCTGTAAATTGATCCTGCAGCAACGCGACAATGTCAGCGGCATCGATTGCATTGGACAGGAATCGAACACCTCCCTGAACTCAGAGAACGTGCTCGCCATTCTGAAAGGCCCGAAAGAGAGTCACAAGTTCCTCGAATTGCCTGAACCGGTACAACAAAAATGGGGCCCTGCAACGGTCTATCTTCACAACGGTGAGGTGCTCAAAGCCAAGAAAATTCAGAAGGTCGGCGACACCGTTGTCTGTATGACATTTGACGATCGATTTGATGTCGCCGTGAAGGACATCAAGGACATCCGCAGGGGGCATCAGGGTACCCACCGACTGGCACATGGTACCGGCGAGCGTCGATTGATCGGGAGAAAGGAAAAATTACAACGGCTGGAAGAAGATATTGAAAAGATGCTCCAGGACGAACAGAAACGCCTGAACAACAGTGGTATCGGAGCGATTTGGGTCGATTATACGAAACCGAAAACATAATCCGAACATGGCTATGCACCCTCCGTGTGGTGCAGTGCCCAGCTGAGTTAGCACTCACGGATTTCCCTGTACCTGCTACCTCCACTCTCCTCTCACAAACAGAGGCCGCGGATTGTCCGCGGCCTCTGTGCGTTGTGCACCCGGGAATCTACAGACACTCCCTGCTCATTGAGATAGTCCTGAAAACCATTGAGAGCCGCATCCAGTGCCGGATGCTCCACACTGTCCCCCCGGAAAAGGCAGATTGAAATCGAATGGTCCCGCCGACTTTAGGGAAAACGCTCACGGCGTCGAGGTTTGAGCCGTCCGGGAATATAGCGCTCAGTGCCGAAATCGGGGATGTTGCCTCAGGACATCGGTTTGTGGGATAACCCGATCGATGAAACCGGATTCCATCGGAAGGGAAATGAGATGACTCAACAACAGTGGATAGATCGTCTGCGGAAAGCCCGGGAAACAGGCCAACCTGCCGACTCTCTGGAATCGACGTTCGGCCCCTTGACCATCGAGGAGGCCTACGCGGTTCAGGAGATGTTGATCGCCGAACGCCTCACGGCCGGTGAGCGGATTATCGGGTGGAAGGTCGGCGCCACAAGCCAGGCGGTCATGGAACAGCTAAACATCCATGAGCCGGTTTATGGCTGTATGACCTCTTCTTCGGTTCACCGTGCCAAGAATCCGGTTATCGGTTCGGCGTTTTGCCGTGTGGCGGTTGAAGGCGAGATCGCCTTTGTGATGGGTGACAGCCTCAGTGGCCCGGGGGTCACCCCTTCGGATGTCCTGTCCGCAACATCCGGGATCATGGGAGCTGTCGAGCTGGTGGATTGCCGAATTAAAGGATGGAAGGCGACCATCGCCGAAATCGTTGCCGACAACGCGCTGCACGCGGGATTGATACTGGGGCCTACGCGGGTTCCGGTGGCCGAACTGGATCTTCAGAAGGAGAGGGTGACGCTTCAGAAAAACGGAAATGTCCTTGCCGAAGCCTATGGTTATGAGGCCCTGGGAGATCCGTTGAATGTGGTGACCTGGCTGGTGAACAAGCTGGCGATTTTCGATCACCACCTCAGGGAGGGTGATCTCATCCTCACCGGATCTCTGACGAAATACTTCTTTGTCTCAGCAGGCGACGCCGTGGACGTCTCCTTTTCAAATCTCGGTCGAATTCAATTCTCAGTAGCCTGAGCCTAGGGAGAACGGGGTCGCTTTTTTTTCCTATAAACTGAAGGGGCGGCCGCGATCATCCATTCCTTTCGGACACTAGACATTCGAAGGGTGTTGCGACGAGTTTAGGGTTGACAATTCCCGGTAATCCGCCTAAAAACGCGTAATAGCTAAATTGTAGTTAATTTATAGCTACAGACGTGTTTTCCGATCTGCGGGCAGGCACAGATTCTCAATAATATTACGAGCAAATACAATTAATTACGGGTTGCCGCCGCTCGTCGCCGGGATTTCGGTCGGTGCAAAGCTGGAACGCCGGTGGAACCCGTCCGAGAGGAAATCAGCGTGATCTGTGCCAACCACTTCAACCCGAACAGGAGCGGTTGGATTAAGCCAATTGGTGTTCGCCAGAAACGCCTGGGGATCGGACCCGCACGGTCCCTGATTATTCCGTTTTCCAAACAGTCCAAGACTACCACGATCGGAACATGCGTCACGGATTCAGATTACCTATAAGGGGAAAAAATGAGGTACGCTGAGACAGGTTTTAATTTAGAAATCGATCTATCCCGAGGAAGTATTGAACGGGTGGAAACCGATCCGGGTTTGACCGAGCTCTATCTGGGTGGGCAGGGCACCTCCGGAAAGCTCCTTTGGGACAGGGTGCCCCCGGAAGTGGAGCCCTTTTCCCCAGATAATTTACTCATCTTCAGCGCCGGCCTCCTGCTTGCCACTCCTGTTCCGGGTGCCAATCGCACCACCGTGGATACCTTTTCTCCCCAGACCAACCTGTATTCCCATTCCTTGTTTGGCGGATTTTTTGGCCCGGAGTTGAAGCATGCGGGTTACGATAAAATCGTCATCCGCGGCAAGGCCGCTGATCTGGTTTATTTGTGGATCCACAATGACAAGGTGGAAATCCGTGATGCCGAGCATCTCCGTGGAACGGGCGCTCTGGAGGCGGGTGTCCTGATCAAAGAGGAATTGAAAGAACCTGAGGCCCAAGTGGCGGCCATCGGAATGGCCGGAGAGAACAGGGTCTATATGGCAACCATTGAACACGCCAACTCCAGCGCCTCTCGAGGGGTCGGTGTGATCATGGGAGACAAACGGTTAAAGGCGATAGCGGTCCGCGGAACAAAGGATATCCATGTCGCCCGGCCGGAAGAACTGTTTGATATCTGCAATCCCATGTATCAGTCGATTTATGACAACCCGAATTGCGGGGATGTCTTTTTGCACGAGGACGATGAAGAATGGCACGTCAATAATTTTGCCTGGGGCAATGCCCGGGAGCGGCATAAAGGCTATTGGAACAAGGAGCGTGAAGAGAGGTGGACGGCCATCTCCAACGATGTGAGGCTTCGATGGACGGGCTGTTATAACTGCCCCAAGGATTGCCACCAGGCAATTAAGTATCCGGGGCGGCAAACTTATTTCCAGAAATGCTACAGCAAATTGACATACTGCATGCCAGCCTACAAGGAGCTGGATTTCAATTATGACATCCTGGGTGTGACCCAGGAGCACGGACTGGATGGCTACTCCACGCCGCAAGTCCTCGCCTTTGCCATTGAATTATATGAAGCCGGCATATTGACCGATGAAGACCTGCCCGGATTTCCGACCGATTCCGGAGAGCGGTTCTTCTATCTGGTGGAGAAGCTTGTACGACGGGAAGGGGTCGGCGATGCCCTGGCCAATGGGACGTATTGGGCCGCCCGCCAGATTGGAAAGGGTGCCGAAGCATATGATCATAACAGCATGAAGAAATTCGAACAGCTGCCCCTGAAGCTGAAAATGATCAATTATCCCTATTTCCTGATGTATGCCACGGGCGAGAAAATGACCATCACCCAGATTGAAGGCTCTTACCCCCAGGCCGCCATCGCGGATCGAAAAGAAAGGGAAGAGTTCGTGAAGAATTGGGATGCGGCACCGGAGCGGTTTAAAAAATGGTTCCTGGAATGGGAGCCGCGCACCCATCCGTCCATCGAGGAATCTGTTCACATTTGTGATTGGAACGAGACCATGCATTACATCGATGATGCTATCGGGACCTGTGCCTTTCTGTCGTCATTCAGAGGGCAATTTGGAGGGAGACCGCCGTATCACATTCACAATTTACCCGAATTCATCTCCAATGCTGCAGGCATCGATCTGGATCCGGATACCCTCTGGGAAATCGGTCGACGGAATCGAAACCTGATCCGGGCCTTGAACATCCGGCGGGGCTTACGACGAAAGGATGAAAAACCTCCCGAGGACCACTGGCAGATCAGGGATCCGGAGATGGAGACCAAATTGCTTGACGCGTATTACGAATTCAAAGGCTGGACCAATGACGGAATTCCCACCAAGGAGACATTGGATAGTCTGAAACTGGAATATGTGAGCGACGACTTTCTGGAAAGAGGAATCCTTCCAGACAGCAATGACTCTATTCAATGAGGGTTAAGGATCGAGTAAGGACCAAGCAAGTGCGAAGAATCGGGCACGCAAATCCGAAGCACGAATATCGAAATCCGAAATTCACCCGCCTGAGGCGGGCAAGAATCCGAAATTCGAAATCTCCAATGACAGAAAAGCAGCCCACAATGTACTCGATGTATCAAAGAATTTGCTGTCTTTTTGATTTTTTGTCATTCGATATTGTTTCGAATTTCGTATTTCGAGATTCGTGCTTAAACGCCGATGATCATATTTATATGTTTGAGCGCTTTATCTGAAGATTTCTCGACGAATTAGGTACGAGAAACAAGAGGGAGACATTGTTGTGACGGACGGGACTGAAAAGCGAATAGTCAAAGAGATCCACGTGGATCTGGATAAATGCATCGGCTGCCGGGCCTGTGAGTTGGCCTGCTCTTCATTTCACGCCAAACCGCGCTATAGCAGCACAAATCCGGCCAGATCACGGATTCGCGTGGTGGTCGACGACCTGAACGATGTGTATGTCCCCATACGCGCCGGTGACTACACACCGGCCGAATGCACCGGCAGACATACCTATACGATTAACGGGAAGCAGTACAGGGAGTGCAGCTTTTGCGGGGTTTCCTGCCCGGCCAGGGAGCTTTTTAAGGAACCCGATTCCGGCCTCCCCTTAAAATGCGATATGTGCGAACATGATCCGCCCCTTGAGGCACCCATGTGCGTTCAGGTGTGTCCCCATGATGCGCTGATCTACGAAGAAAGGGAAGAGGAGGGCGAGGAAGATGAAAGCCGGGAGGAACTTGAAATCGGGTTGGAAGCATTAGCCAAAAAACATGGCGTGAAAAAGGTCATGGATGCCCTGTCGCGGATATCCCTGTCTAAAAAAATGTAGAAGAGGAAACAAACGGCAGTGGAGAATGTAGCGGACTACAAGGAAATCGTCGACCTCATTAAAGCAAATGGAGGAGAGGCGTTCAAGCTATGCTATCAATGCGGCTTATGCGATACGGTCTGCCCGTGGAACAGGGTCAGGGCGTTCAGCATGCGCAAAATAATCCGGGAAGCCACTTTCGGTATGACGGATATCGAAAGTGATGAGATGTGGCGGTGTACGACCTGCGGAAACTGCCCCCCGCAGTGCCCCAGGGGCGTAAAGATCATCGAATCCGGAGTGTCCCTGCGTCGAATCGCCACGGAATACGGAGTGTTTCCGACTTCTGTCAATCCGGTACGTTCCATCAGTGCCAGCCTTGTGGGTGAAGGCAACCCCCTAAACGAGGAGCGAAAGAACAGGGCGAATTGGGCCGAAGGCTTGTCAATAAAAACATTCACCGAAGAGATGGATGTTTTGTTCTTCCCCTGTTGCTACCTTAGCTACGACCCTCGGTTAAAAAAGGTCGCCCGGGCCACGGTCCGTATCCTCAATCAGGCGGGGGTAAATTTTGGAATCCTGGGTTCCAAGGAGAACTGTTGCGGCGAAAGCATCCGTAAGACCGGCGATGAGGAGTTGTTTAAACGTCTGGCCAAGGAGAACATCAAAACATTTGTCGACCACGGGGTGAAGAAAATTCTGGTTTCCTCCCCCCATTGCTATCATACCTTCAAAAACGAGTACCCTGAGTTTATGGTCCATTTTGAGGTGGTCCACATCTCCCAATTTATATTCGAACTGGTTCAGGAAGGAAAACTTGAGATCACTGAAGGGTATGGAAAAAAGGTAACCTATCATGATCCATGTTATCTGGGACGGCACCACAGCATCTATGATGAACCCAGGGAGGTTTTACGCAAGGTCCCGGATTTGGAATTGATAGAAATGCCGGACGCTTTGAAAGACAGCCTCTGTTGCGGCGGGGGCGGCGGCAGAATATGGATGGAGACCCAAAAAGAAGAACGATTTTCAGATATTCGAGTAAATCAGGCGGTCGACACCGGGGCGGATACGCTGGTGACCTCCTGTCCGTATTGCATCAGCAATTATGAAGAAAGCCGATTGGGCTTGGAAGGCGATAACACCATCGAGATTAAGGATATTACGGAGATCATTCAAAACGTCATTTCATAAAAATGCTGTTAACTTCAAAATTATACAGTGCGGCTAATTATTCCGTTGATTGGTACATTGACATCTCATTCTCCCCCTCTGCACCTCTACTTCCAGAGGAAGGCCATTTTCCCTCCCCTGGTGGGAGGGAATCAAAGGGAGGGGGTATGGTGAGCCAATCCCATACTCAATGCGCACCAGCTCAAAAAATTAGACTGCATCAGAATGGCTAAATTCAGTGCACCAAATCACAGTAAGGAAGCAATATAAAAATGAGGACATAACCCAGTGGAAAAAGAAGAACTCGAACAGCTTTGTAAAGGCCTCGCGGAAAGCAAGTTCGGCGATGTGATGGTCGTCGGCGGAGGGATCAGCGGTATTCAAAGCGCTCTGGATCTTGCTGACTCCGGGTACAAGGTGTATCTCGTCGAGAGGTCACCTGCCATTGGCGGCCACATGGCCCAGTTGGACAAGACCTATCCCACGAATGACTGCTCCATGTGAATTCTTGCACCCAAACTGGTCGAGGTCGGCCGGCACCCCAACATAGAGGTCCTGACGTATACCGAAGTTGTCGGTGTAGAAGGTGAAGCAGGTGACTTCAATGTCGCCCTGACAACAAAGCCCAGATACATCATCGAAGACAAGTGCACCGGTTGTACGACCTGTGTCGAGTACTGCCCGGTGGAGGTACCGGATCCTTACAACCAGAATCTATCGTCAAACAAAGCCGTCCACATTTACTTCTCCCAGGCGGTCCCCCTGGTCACCTATATCGATGAAAGCTGCCTCTACCTGAAGGAGAAAAAATGCCGTATCTGCGAAGGGGTCTGTCAGCACGACGCCATCGATCTTCACCAGGAGCCGGAGAAGATGGATGTCAATGTCGGGGCGATCGTGTTGTCTCCGGGATACGGGATCTTTGACCCCAAGCTGAGGGGCGACTATGGCTACGGCACCATGGAGAATGTCGTCACCAGCATGGACTTTGAGCGGCTATTGTGTGCCACTGGACCCCACGAAGGGGACGTCTTGCGTCCATCGGATAAGCAGCATCCGAAAAAAATCGCCTGGATTCAGTGCGTGGGTTCCAGACAGGTTGTGCCGGGAGGCAACAGCTACTGTTCCGGGGTGTGCTGCGCCTATACACAAAAACTGGTGATTCTGGCCAAAGATCATGACGCCGACATCGAGGCGACCGTATTTCATAACGACATCCGATCCTTTGGAAAGGATTTCGAGCGGTTTTACCACAGGGCCGAAAGTCTTCCTGGGGTTCGGTTTATCCGCAGTTACGTATCCATCGGCAGAGAGATTCCGGAGACTAAGAATATCACCATCAGATACGATATTGCGGAAGACGGGGTAAAAGAAGAGGAGTTCGAGCTCGTTGTATTATCCGTTGGATTGAATCCTCCTGACGGTGCGGAAAAATTGGCGGAAATGTACGGCATTGAACTCAATGGCCACGGCTTCTGCAAGACGAATCCGGCAAATCCCATCGAAACCACGCGCCCCGGCATTTTTGTCAGCGGCGCCTTCCAAGGGCCTTTGGATATCCCCGAATCGGTGTTTACCGCTAGCGGCGCTGGATCCCAATGCGGTGAACTCCTCGACTACCGCCGCGGAAAGCTGACCGAGGAACGGGTCTACCCGGAAGAACGGGATGCTTCCCAAGAAGAGCCCAGGGTCGGCGTCTTTGTGTGCCATTGCGGGGCGAACATCGGAAGAGTGGTCGATGTTCCGGACACGGTGGAATATGCCAAGAACCTGCCCAACGTGGTCTATGCCCAGGAGCAGCTGTTCTCCTGTGCCACCAATTGCGCCAGGGAGATCACTGACGTGATCAAGGAAGAGGGACTCAATCGTGTGGTTGTCGCGGCCTGCTCCCCCCGAACCCTTGAACCGCTATTTCGGGACACCCTTAGGGAGGCGGGACTCAATCAATATTTCTTTGAGATGGCCAATATCCGGGAGCATTGCTCCTGGGTCCACTCCAAGGAAATGGAGGATGCCACCGAGAAGGCAAAGGATATCACCCGAATGTCGGTGGCCCGGGCGTGTTATCTGGAACCATTGCAGGAGATTGACCTGCCGGTAAATAAGACAGCCCTGGTGGTGGGCGGCGGTATCGCTGGAATGACCTGCGCGCTTTCCATCGCCAATCAGGGGCATGAAGTGTCCCTGCTGGAAAAAGATACCGAGCCGGGCGGCGTCGCGCGACGCATTCAAACCACCCTGGATGGAATGGATGTGCAAGCTTACCTGCAAGAGCTTATTCGCAACGTGTATCAGCACCCCCTGGTTCATGTTTACACGGATGCCGTCATCACCGAGGCCACCGGTTACATCGGGAATTTCGTGACCAGGGTCCAATCGGAAAGAGGGGCCGCAGAGATCAAACACGGCGCAACGGTGATCGCGTCCGGTGCAGATGAATACAAACCCACAGAATACCTTTATGGTGAAAATGACCGGGTATTGACCCAGTTGGAGTTAGGGGAGAAGATCGCCAATGAAGAGGAACAACTGATCAATGCCCAAAATCTGGTGATGATTCAATGCGTCGGCTGCCGGCAGGAAGATCGGGATTACTGCGCCCGGGTATGTTGCAGCCATGCCATAAAGAATGCGCTGAAGCTAAAAGAAATCAACCCGGAAATGGATATCTATATTCTATTTCGGGATATGAGGACCTATGGGTTCAGCGAGGATTTTTACCGGAAAGCATCGGATAACGATGTCAAATTTATCCGTTATGAGCCGGATGACAAACCTCACGTGGAAGCCGCAAATGCCGAAGGCCGTCCGGTGCTCAGGGTCTCCCTGCCGGATTATATTCTCGGACGGAAGCTGGCCATAGATGCCGATTATCTAGTGTTGTCGGCCGCTGTGGTTCCGGCTGCCGGAAACAGAGACCTGTCCCGATTATTCAAGATCTCCCTGGGACCGGATGATTTTTTCAAAGAAGCCCACGTCAAGCTGCGGCCCGTTGATTTTGCCGCAGACGGCGTTTTTCTATGCGGAACCGCCCACTACCCCAAGCACATCCCCGAAGCCATCAACCAGGCCCATGGTGCGGCAGGGAGGGTGCTGACCCTTCTCTCCCATGATACGGTGACCGTCTCAGGTTCTGTTTGCGACGTGGTGGAGTCCAAATGCATGGGGTGCGGTTCGTGTATCACCGCCTGCACCTACGATGCCATAGAGTTTCGGAAGACACGGGATGGGAAAAAAGCGGTGGTGAACCCTGTGCTGTGTAATGGTGACGGTCTATGCAACGCGAAATGCCCGACGGGGGCAATTTATCTGAAGCATTTTACCGACGACGATATCCTGAGCCAGATCGATGCAGCGGCTGAGGATACATAGGTGTTTAAGAGTCAAACTTTAGCTTTCTGTACCGTTCCACGAATGAATCCTCGATTCCTCTCCCCTGGTGGGAGAGGCAAGGTGAGGGGGGGCCCTCCAGTCCCTCTCCCCCGGTGGGAGAGGTTAGGAGAGGGGGTAAGATTGGAAGCATTCCTTATTTAAACACCGCCCGACCCCTGCAGGACCAAGGGGAACGACTTTTAATGTTGGAATTGTCGACAAAGGAGCAAATCACGCATGAGTAGCGGCTTTCAATTCAAGCCCAAAATTCTGGGTTTCGTATGCCATTGGTGAGCGTACGGTGCGGCTGACATGGCTGGAGTTTCCAGACTGCAATATACTACGGAAATGAGGATGATCCGCGTGATGTGTTCCGGTCGAGTCGATCTGGAGTTTGTTTTCCGGGCCTTTGCAAACGGAATGGATGGCGTGTTTGTCGGCGGGTGCCGTCTCAACGAGTGCAACTACATCACCCATGGCAATTACGATGCCCTCAATATGGTGCTGCTGAGTAAAAGAATCATGGCGCACATCGGAGTGAACCCGGAACGATTGCGGATCGACTTTATGTTGTCCGGCGAAGGCATGCTGTTTACGGACGTCGTGGATGAATTTACCCAGCAGGTAAAAGAAATGGGGCCCCTTGGCCAGAATGACGGCAAAGATAAAGGGGAAATACAGGCCAACCTGGAAGAAGTTCGAAAGCTGATCCCCTACATTAAATTAGCCAAACGGGAAAAGCTGGCGTCTCGTCTTGAAAACGAAAACGAATATCAGGGACTGTTCAGTCTTGACGAGATCGAAGAATTGTTGAGTGATGTGGTTTCCTACTACATTGATCCGGACAAGTGCCAGGCGTGCATGATTTGCTATAGGAAGTGCCCGGTGGAGGCCATTTCGGGAGCAAAAAGGAGATCCATGTGATTGACCAGGACATCTGTATTAAATGCGGAACCTGCTACGAAGCCTGTCCTCCCAAGTGTGGTGCGGTGAAGGAGATAACAGGCGAACCGGTTCCGCCGTCTATACCTGAAGAAGAACGGACTATTGTCCGTAAAACCAAGAAACGGGTTGCGGCAAAGAAGTGAGATGGTATGCTGATTGAGTTGCTGAAAACCGGTGTGGCATCGAGGGGAATTAAAGCAGAAAGATAGAAATCTCATCCCCCTCTCCTTGCCATGTTAAATCCCTGCAATTCAGGGGCCGCCGAAGGCGGCATTTAACATGGCGAGCCTCTCCCACGAGGGGAGAGGAACTGGAGTGGTAATCCTTGAAGCGAAGTGCGGTGCTAAGGTGAGTTCTATCTCCCTCCCCTGGGGGGAGGGATTCAAAGGGAGGGGGTATAATGAATCCATTCACAAATCTGTTTATAGTTCTTAATTTCACTACTGTGCCGCCCACTCACTGAGTTCGTACGAAAAACGCAGACAAACCCTCGCGGGAACCTGTGGAGTCAACATCAGTATGAGTTGGTTAATTAACGTGCTATAGTTTAAAAGGCTCTTTTTGTCTGTGACAGTCTGCGTGAGTCTGCTTGTCCTGTTTGTCCTGTTCGTCCTGAGCAGAACCGAAGGAAGCAGAGCCGAAGGGAGCATCGTCGAAGGGCGGCAAAAAACCTAAATATCATGAGTTCCAAAAAACCAATACAACTGAAGCACGCAGGAAAGAACACAGAGTCCTTCAATGTCACCCGGTTTAAATCCGGGGCAAGCCGAACAGATTCTCATGAGTTCATCGGCGAAGAACCCTTGTTGATCCGTATTGATGAGAAGCCGTACTCTGTCGTGATGAGAACTCCCGGGGAAGAGATGTTTCACGCAGCAGGGTTTTGCCTGGGTGAGGGGATAGTAAGTTCCCTGGACGATTTCACCACTATCGGATACTGCGAGGACCTGGATCCGAATGTGATCGATATCCGGCTCAAGCCAGAACGGCGTGAAAAAATCCTGGATATTCTGGATCGAAGAAGTTTTGTCAGCCAGACCAGTTGCGGTATCTGCGGTAAGGAAATGTTGAAGGACCTGTATCAACGGCTGACTCCCGCAGAAAACGGATTCCAGGTCGATGTTAGTCAAATTCACGATTGCATCCGCAAACTCCCCAAACACCAGAAATACTACCAAAAGACCAGGGCCTCCCATGCGGCCATGATATTCGATGAAGCGCTGGAGAAAATCTCCTTTGCCGAGGATGTGGGTCGGCACAACGCCCTGGATAAAGCCATCGGAGAAGCATTCTTGAACAGGAGACTCTCCGATGCCGCTATGGCGGTTCTTTCGTCACGGATCAGTTATGAACTGGTGCAAAAAGCCGCCAGAGCCCATCTGCCAATCCTGATCGGCATGTCCCGGCCGACCGCCTTGGCTGCTGAAATGGGAAAGACCCTTAATATGACACTCGCCTGTATGGGCAAAGCATCCGAACTGATAGTCATTTGCGGTGAGAACCGCATCCTTTCTGGTGGGATCAGACCTACACATTGACAATATCTGTCTTTGTCAATGTGTAGGTCTGACCCCTCGGGGAGTTTGTCAAGTTTGTCAACAACGTCCTCTAATTTTCACAGCCACAATAGCTCGACCTTCTACCGTGTAGAATCGATCGTATTGACCGCTTTCCGACCCGCAGGAGATCCGGTATCATCGCTTCCCCCAATTTGCTCCCTCCCAATAAAAGAAAACCCGCCAACCCGGTACATTGCCTTAAATCCATCCGGTGGTAGATCGGGATGCGGTTTCTCGAGAGGCGATGTCAGCGGCCGGGAAGAGATGATACCGGGAGGCCTGGTAAATGCGATCAAGTCGTCTTTGATATCTCCTGGTATGTCCATTCCTTCGAAAAATGCGATCATTAAAGATAACTACTGAGTCATGCCGTGCTACCTATTACAGTTCAATATAGATCAGGGATTCATGGCTTGGCGGGTGAGGCCGGGAACATACCGGGCAGCAGTTTGTTTGAGGGGTCTGTCAGAAAGGCGATATGGGTCTTGGCCCATATTTGGTAACCATCCGGATTGAGGTGGACGTCCCCCTTGTAATAATAAGTGGTCTGGGGAGTTCCGGTAATCACTGGAATCAATTGTTCGTAGGCATTCAGATAGGGCACGCCGATATGCTGGGATAGCTTCGCCAACACATAATGAGGCTTGGCCGACCATACCGGGGGTCCGGTGCCGTCCACTCTCCCGTTGTACTGAGGATAATGGGGTGTCGCCGTAAGCATGAGCTTGATCCCATGCTGCTGACACAGCCGAGCGATCCGTTCTAACATCTCGAAAGTGCGAGTTGCGTTCTGAATAGTCTGCTTCTCCCAACGATGCCGACACCATGAGTACCGCTGATACAGCTGTTCGTATTGCTTCTCATTGACCTCTCCAAGATCTAAACGGCTTGTCAGCTCCGTCCCCGCTTTTTTAAACAATTTTTGCTGTAACAGGTTGTAAAAGTAGGACTGGCGGTACAGAAAAAGCAGGATCCGGTTGATCGGTGTCGCCTTTACAGCCCCTTTGGGGGTATCGATGAACGGCACAGAGAGAGCGTCCTGGGGCGGTACGGCATAGGGATTTCCGTCATTATCGTACACCGCGGTGTGGTGATACTTCCAGTCGTCCATCTCATCGCTCATGTCCACGTTGAGCACAATCAGATCCGGCTCGTACTTCAGGAGCACATATCGGATTAGCACATAATGAATTAGCGGGGAATAGCTCGACGTGCCGGTGTTGATAACCTCAAAGCGCAGGCCATGGCTACCGGCAATCTCGTTGAGGTGCTTTTCGACCAAGCTTGGCACCGATTGATCCATGGGCGCTGTGCCTTCGATAAGTGAATCACCAAGGTAGAAAATACGGTAGGTGTTTGGAGGCTTGGATGTGTCGATGTCGTATGTCTCTATCCACCCCTGTCGGTTGTACACGTGGGTATACGGCTCGGGGAAGGCAGGATTGCTTGCTATCCACTCCGAATGAACCTGCCGGGTGTTAGGCTTCCAGGTGTGGTTGAGACGCCAGGAATTCACCAAATAATCGGAGGGTTTGTCTACGAGCAACCAGCCAATTCCCTCCAGGGCGCCCAGGAGAAAAATAAGAACTAGAACATTGACAATTAAAACCTTGGCCAGAGATACCCAGCGGTTTTTCATGGCAATTATCGAGCGAGTATATTGGCGGGGTGTTGCCGCAAAAAAAGGCCCCAGCCCCAGGACTATAAACTCCTAAGACATGATTTCACGCCCAGTGCAATCCAAGCTGACAACAATTATTTTATCAATTTTTTCCTGTGGTCACAAATTCTATTTTATAGGTCGGGGCGCTGTTTGCCAATGGGAAAGGAAAAAATTGATGCATGTCCTCTAAAAAAATTTGGGGGACGTTGTTGACAAAGTATACAAACTTTCTTCTGATCCCTCGGGCTTTTTGGATCATTTTTTCCCGAATAAGCGGTCGAGCACGCCTTTCCGGGGCGGCGCGGGTTCCGGCAGATCCAGATGGCGACATATGCTCACTTCGACCTCGTGTTGGGACACATTCTCCCCCTCGACCACAATCTCATCGGCGACCATTACCGCCGGCGCCAGCGGCAGATCCAGCTCGAAATACTCGTCTGTCATGTAGTCCGCTTTGGGTTTGGAGGTGACTTCAATGTCGATCGGATATTTTCGCCCAAACTGGGCATCATCTGCTTGAAATTCTTTCATGGCTTGCCGTTGGGTTCATTCAGAAAAAACCGGACTAAGAGCATGATAACCTCCTTTGTGCCGAGAAAAGGTCCCAAAACCCCATCTAACACCGAATCTCCGCGTTGCAGATCTCCTCAACATGCTCACATACTCAAATGTATGCTGCGCTATTTCGTCGCTCCGCGCCTTGACCTTCGGCGTGATCTGGGATTTTGAGACCATTTCTATTGAACGACCGATTCATGAGTTCCAGGATTCATCAAGTCCGACATGCGGTTCAAGAATTGATCGGGAGGCAGAAAATCTACCATGCGCAGATCGAGCCGCTCCCGGCCCAGGGCATCCAGAAAAACAATGGTGGGCACCCCCTTGACCTTGTATTCTTTAAGAAGGCGTTCGTGAACGGGGTTGCCTCCCTGGGTGACGTCCACCTTAATCATGGTGAAATGACGATCTGCCTGTGTGACCACATCGGGATGGTGAAAGGTCACCGCGTCAAGTTCCCGGCAAGGGCTGCACCAATCTGCCGAAAAATCGATAATTACCGGCTTGTTTGCGTTCCTTGAGTCTGCGAGCAGGTTATCCGAATATGGCTTCCAAGTCACTCCGGGGCCTTGTGTAAACCAGTTCCAAAGCAGCAGGGTGGCAATGAGCAGGGCCGCGATGCTGGCAATGGTCCTGATCCATTCGAACGCGCGAAAGCCGGCTTTTGTTTTGTCGATCCACCCCAGATGTAATCCCGCAGCCAGTGCAACGATTGCCGCGAGAAGAATTCCTGATGTTTTTGGCAACACCGGCTGGATAAAATAAAACGCCATCCCCACCAGAACCCAGCCCATCAGTTTTCGGACCCAGATCATCCATTCCCCTGATCGTGGAAGCCGGCTCAGGTTCCCGGAAAACATGGCCAGAAAAAAAAGCGGTAATCCGAGACCGAGACTCAAGGTGAAAAAGATGACAAATCCCAGCAATGGGCTGCCCATGCTCGCCACCCATGTTAGAAGGCCAAGAACAAATGGACCGATGCACGGTGCGGCCACAATACCCATGGTCAGTCCCATAAACAGGGAACCCAGATACCCGGCGTAGGTTTTCGATGCGGCCTGCAATAACCCACCGGGCAGTCGAATCTCCCATAAACCGAGAAGGCTTGTGGCCAGGATCACCAAGACCCCGGCCACAGCAGCGAGTACCAGTGGGTTCTGCAGTATGGCCCCCATCAGGCCACCGGTGAGAGCTGCAATAACGCCCAGCGTCGAATTGGTTAATGCGAGTCCACCCACGTAGCACACGCCATGGCCGATTAAACGTCGCCTGTCGCTGTGCCCACCGAAATAGGAGATGGTGACCGGTATGAGGGGATAGACACACGGGGTTAAGTTCAAGGCCATGCCGCCGGCAAATACTCCCAGAAGGGTCCATATCATGGCCCAGCCGTGTAGCTCGCCAGGGGACTCCGTGGGTATTTCCATTCCGGCGAGGCCTGCCGGTGTTGATTCTACGGGCAGATTTTTATCTTTCCATTCGGGGTATCCCAGAGGATCTCGAAAGACGTTTCTGTAACCGAGCTGAACAGCTACCCGAGCTGCCGAGTCGCTACGGACTCATGTCAACCCGGCTCAGTAGAAAACCAGGGTTCGGTCTTTATCCTTCCCCAGCACCCTTTCCAGAGGGGCATTTTGCCGCCAGCGCTTGACCCATGAAGGTTCCATGGGAAAGTTGATGGCTCCCTTAATATGACCGGTTCGATACTCCCATTCCTGACGCGTATCGATCAGAAGCAAACTGTCGCGATTTTTTTTGTAAAGATTCCATAAATCGGCGGTCGAGATGAGCTTATAACTGCCGCTTTCCGCTTCGGCAACGACATCCGACCAGGTGACTTTTTTGGGCGTGGCCGGTCCCCGGGTCAGCCATAACGCCGACACTGTTGCGGCAATGGCGACAACGGTCAGGAAAGTGCGTGTTCCGTTTGTCATTGATAGAATCTCCAGTTATCAATGCATTGAGCGAGCAGAACGTTTATGCGTCAACCACCGGTCTCCACGGGAAGCCCTAAAGCGCGCCAGTCCTGAATACCCTCTTCAAGGCGGGTGGCCTGGAAGCCTTTTTGACGCAGCATTTCTACAGCGTAAACCGAAAGCACGCAATACGGGCCGCGGCAATAGGCTACTATCTCCTGTTCTTCGGGTAGCTGTGCCAGCAGTTGCTTGAGATCGCTCAACGGTACCGACAGCGCTCCCGGAATGTGTCCAGCTTGGTATTCTTCCTCAGGCCGAACATCCAACACGATGACGTCGCCCTGGTTGACACGATTCAATAGCTCGTTTCTATCGACCGGCTCCATGCCATCTCTGCCATCCAGGAATCGCCGCTTGATCATTTCCACCTCGGTCAGGCGTTTTTCCGCCAGGAGGCGCATGGACCGGAAAAACTCGCATACCATATCGTCCGCAAGGCGATATTTGACATACAGTCCTTCTTTTTCGGCCTTGACCAGACGTGCTGCTTTGAGGGTTTGAAGATGTTGGGATGTATTGGCCATCGTTAATCCGGTTTCCTTGGAAAGGGTTTCAACCGTCTTTTCAGCCTGGCAAAGCAGGTCCAGCAGCTCCAGGCGTCTGGGGCTTGAAACCGCCTTGCCGATTCTCGAAAATTGTTCGTAAATGGCGTCTTTAAATTGCCGACCCGGACTTTTCATGGATGGATCCTTCTTTGCGACACTGCCGCTTTTGAACGGGTTTATTGTAAAATTCTATTATTCAATTAATCTATTGAATACTTGTGAACTAAATAAGTCGAGATGTCAAACACTTTTTCGATATATCGCACAGCAGGGAATGCAAAATTAGAGATGCAAGCCTGCATATTAACAAATCTCGTTTGTATGAGTGGGAGGTATGAGCTTGGGTTTTAAAGGGGATCCAAGGGGGGGAGACCGCTCATTAGTTTGTCAAGTTTGTCAACAACGTCCCCTAATTTTTTTAAGCAAATAAAAGGTTAATTGGAATGAGCATCCATGGCCGCGAACCGCGGCAAAATGTTCTTTAGGACCTCTCTGGTTCTGACTATGACCTCGGAACGCCAGCCTTTTGAAGAGGGATAGTACATCTCCATAAGAGCCTGCTTAATTATACTCTCATCTTTTTTGGTGGCATAACCATAATGAAAGCCCTGATTTTCGAGAACCATGATATGCAGGGATTTGATGGCGCCCAGCATGGTCTGGCTGTCCATGGTGCCGTACTCGAAGATCATCGGAAAATAAACGCTTTCTGGTAATACCTTGCCTATGCATGGAGAAAATTCTCCGTTTACCGTGTAGAAATCATCTGATTCGCCCCAGTCGATAGCATAGCCCGCAAAGATCTGCTCCACACCTGTTTTGATTTTCGAATCTTCGATGGGGTTGGGAAGAAAATGAAGCACGCCGCGGGCGCCATAACCGGTATGGATATCGATATTGAGAATGACTTTATAGGGGGCCGCGTATTTTTGGAGGATGGTCCGGACGGCGACAAGCTGCGGTTCCAATGATTTGCCCCCGAAATAAAGGCCTTTTTCGAACCGGTATTGCCCCTGCAACACAGCCTGGCGCAGGGTTGCCATGGAGTTGAAGGCGAGTTTATTCGCTGCATAAAGATGGAATAAACGGTTTCGAACGCTCCCAGCGTCTGCCCTGTCCTGGGGATTGATGAAATCATTGAGCGCGACATAGCCTTTGTTTTGGGTGTTGTATAGGCCGGGATCGACATCGCAATTGCGGTTGAGGTCCACATTGCTTTCAGCCACTCGCCGAAGGTGTTTCATTCCCCAGGGGTTCAAACCATGGAGCAGCAGGAACCCGACGTCGTCGTAATTCGCCGTTGTCAGAAACTCGGCCATAAACATGTTCTGAACAGCGCTGCCAACGAATCCCTCCACACCATGAACACCGGAGGTCAGAATGATCAATTTCGTTTTTGTCCCGGGTGCAGGGACATAACATCCGTCGATGGTCAAACCGCTGTCCTTTTGGCTCCTAACCGGAATGGTGAAGATTTCAACATCGTCCCGGGCCTTGGATAAAGCCTTGGCCTGAGTCCTGAACGCCTGGCGGCATTCAGCATATGAGGGCCGGTAATACGCGAGAGCGGATGGTTCGATTTTAAAAGGGGAATCGTCTATTGTGTCATAATTGAAACGGACATAGGTGTAGACAAATGTGCCACCACCCACGACAACAATTAGCGCCAGTAGAACGTACAGGGTTTTTTTATAGTATCTCTTCAATCGATCACCCCATTTATCGCGTTTGCCACGTCGGTATCCGTATCGATTACTGGCGAAAAATGTTGCCAGTCATTTTCTGCATTAGCAATCAGAAATAGGGGGTGTACTTACCAGCACCATATACGGAAACAATGATCGTAGGACCGGCCTAAAGGTTATTTGGTGTGCTTTTTCAATTTCTGTATCGTTCGCATTGCAAATTCGTTAACCAACCGCTACATAGAAATGTGATATCCCTCACGAAAAAACTATATGCCATACGCTTAATTCGTCGAATCCATTCACACCCGGGGCACGGCACACGGCTGACATGCACGAAGAGGCGGCACCTCAATGGACGATGCCATGACGATGCCACAAAAGCTCAAAGACCTCGCCATCAGTGATACCGGTTTCTTGTTTGACCCCTACACGGGCTCCACATTCAGCGTGAACGACACAGGACTCATGATCCTCAATGGATTGCGCGAGGGCCTTTCCCGTGGGGCCATTATGGAACGGCTCCATGATCGCTTCGAGATCACGAATGGCGTCGATCTCGAGCGGGATTTTAACGAGTTCCTCCATCTCCTTCACGAAAACGACCTTGTGCCAGAGGACTTTTCGCTGTGAGTCGGGACCAGTTCACTGTTGCCGTGACTGGCCTAAATGCAACCGACAACCCCGGTCCCGGCATGGGCGTCATTCGAGCAATCCGCGAGCACCCGGACTTCAATGGCCGGATCGTTGGGCTCGTTTATGACAACCTCGAACCCGGCATCTATACACGTCGTTTCGTCGACGACGCCTTTCTGATCCCCGCTCTATCGGAAGGGCGTTCGGTTTTCGAGGATCGGTTACGGCAAATCCACGAGCGCATGCCGTTTGACGTCGTGATTCCCAATCTCGACGCCGAACTCCCCAGATTCATCGCACTCGAGTCGAAGCTGGCCGAGCTCGGTGTCGGTATGTTTCTTCCCACCGAGGATCTTTTCGAAATCCGTTCCAAGGCACGCCTCGAGCATCTTGGCAAGATCACGAACATTGCAATCCCGAGAACCGAGGTCCTGGCAGGCCCGGATCAGTTGCGCACTATCGGATTGGAAATCGGCTACCCACTCTGGATTAAGGGTGCCCGCCACGGAGCGATAAAGGTTTACAATCCGGATGAGGCCATCGCCGCCTATCACCAAATGGTCGCCGCATGGGGTGCCCCGGTCCTCGCTCAGGCCAACGTGGACGGCGATGAGATCGGTGTCGTTGCGGTGGGTGACGGCAGAGGTGAGACGATCGGAGCGGTACCGATGCGCAAGTGGCTGCGTACGGACAAGGGTAAAGGCTGGGTCGGGATTACCATCGGTAACCCATCGATTGATGAATTGTCACGCCGCTACATGGCCGCAACCTGTTGGCGAGGACCGTGCGAAATCGAAATGGTACGGACCCGATCGGGTGAATTTCATTTGATCGAAATCAATCCGCGTTTTCCGGCCTGGTGTTATTTGAGCGCCGGGGCAGGCATGAATCTGCCTTACGCCGTGACGCGTCTCGCCGCGGGACTGCCGGTCGATCCAATGACCGACTACCGGGTGGGAACGATGTTCGTCCGTATCTCACTGGATCTCATCGTTCCTCTCGAATGCTATCAGAGTATTGCCACTACCGGAGAACTCCGCTCCACATCGCCGGAGGTATCTCATGAATAAACCGTCTTACGAGCGCCCCACCCTGGTACGGCACCAGATGGGTATGATGAACAAGTTTGGCCGTGCCCTGGCCATACGCCCGCTGACGGCCATCGACAACGTTGACGTTAGCGAATTGGTGGGCATTTATGGTTCTCCCTTGTTCGTCTTCTCCGAAGCGGGTCTTATCGAGCGCTATCGGGAACTCCATGACCTGATGACGCTGCGCTACCCAAAAGTGCGCCTCGCCTGGTCTTACAAGACCAACTATTTGGACGCCATCTGCAAGGTCTTTCACCGCCAGGGCGCATTTGCCGAGGTCGTATCCGTGTTCGAGTACGACAAAGCGATGCATATCGGGGTTCCTCCCCAACAAGTGCACTTCAACGGACCGCTCAAGCTTGAGGGGGTCCTCGAACGTGCCTTGACGGATGGGGCGACGATTCACATCGACCACTTCGAAGAGATGGCGTTGGCAGAGCGGGTGGCTAAAAAGCATGACCTTCGGCCCAAGGTGGCATTGAGGCTCAATATGGTGGTTGAATCCATACAATCGTGGAACCGCTTCGGGTTCAACCTCGAAAACGGCCAGGCGCAGGAAGCCGTGAAGCGACTCATGAGAGGGGGAATTCTTGAGCTGGCAGGTCTACACTGCCACCTCGGCACGTTCATTTTGGAGGCCGACGTTTATGCACAGGCCACCCGCAAGATGGCGAAATTCGCCAACGATCTGCTTTCGCGCGATGGTGTGGTGCTCGAGTTCATCGACATGGGAGGTGGATTCCCATCCCAAAACACGCTCAAGGCCCAGTTCTTGTCGGGAGACCAAGCCGTTCCCAACCTTTCCCGCTACGTGGCGGCGATCGCTGAGGGCCTGTCTGTCCTCGACTATCCATCCGACACGCTGCCAACGCTGGTTCTCGAGCCGGGGCGGGCCCTCGTCGATGAGGCCGGTTTCCTGATCACGACCGTGATCGCAAACAAGCGTCTGCCCGACAACCGGCGAGGATTGGTGGTGGATGCCGGCATCAACAGCCTCTTCACGTCCTTCTGGTATAACCACGAGGTTATCCCCGCGCAGCCTTTCCGAGGCATTCCAGAGCCGACCGTCATCTACGGTCCATTATGCATGAATATCGACGTCATGCGAGACACGCTCACGTTCCCATCCCTATCGGTAGGCGATCGGGTGGTGTTCAAAAACGTGGGGGCCTACAACGTCACACACTGGATGCAATTTATTACTTACCGGCCGGCTGTGGTTCTCATCGGCCGTGACGGCCGCCACGCCTTGATACGTCGCCGGGAGGAGCTTCGGGACGTCCTGGGCCCTGAGGAGATCCCGGAATGGCTCTGACCCGGGAAGAGATGGACACCGGAAGTGGGCAGCATTTCTTCGGGTTTTTTCTGGACGCTTCGCTGCGGTCCTATTCGCAAATTTTCTTTTCCCGGTCGCGTTTTTTCGGTGCCTTACTTCTATTGGCGACGGCCGTAGTGCCCCGCATCGCCCTGAGTGGTTTGATCGCAGTGGCAATGGCCTTCCTGATCACGCGGCTGCTTCACTTCAGTGATGATCTCACGCGAAACGGACTTCTGGGCTACAACTCGCTGCTCATCGGACTCGGCGCAGGAGCACTGTTGGGTTATACTGTGGACGCCGTTGTTTTGGGATGCGTTGGTGTGATCGCTGCCGTGCTCATGACGGTTGCCCTGCATGCTGCATTGGGCAATACCTTCAAATTGCCCCCGCTCACGCTGCCGTTCCTGTTCGTTTTCTATCTTATGCTCGGTTCAGCCAGATTGCTCGATGTGCCCCTCGAACCGCTGCCGGCGGTGCCGGGAGGGTTCGAGGTTTCGTTGCCCCGTCCGGTTTCTATCTACCTCCAGAGCCTTGGGGCGCTGTTCTTTGCACCCCGTGTCGAAGCCGGAATCCTTATCCTCATTGGGCTTCTCGTCCACAGCCGGATCGCAGTGTTTCTCTCCCTAATCGGATTTGGCGTTGCCTATCTCATCGAGAGCCGTCTCGTGTTGTTGATGGACGGGTGGCTGCCCATGGTGCTCTGCTACAATGCCATGCTCACCACCATCGCCCTTGGCGGGGTGTGGTTCGTCCCCAGCCCGGCGTCGATGCTGCTCGCCGCAGGGGGCGCCTTGTTGTGCGGCATCGCCGCCATCGGCCTCGCGCCCCTGATGGCAGTTCCGGGCCTGCCTATCCTGATTCTGCCCTTCAATCTGACCGTGCTTCTGATGCTTTACGGCATGGGGCAGCGCCTCATCGGCCACCGCCCCAAAGCGGTCGACTTTCCCATCGGAGCACCCGAAGAGAACCTGAGATATTTTCAGGCCCGAAGCAAGAGGTTCGGCACCCACTACTTGCTTCGATTCCGGGCGCCGTTTCTCGGAGGTTGGACGTGCACACAGGAGACCGACGGCGAGTATACGCACCGTCATCATTGGCGACATGCCTTCGATTTCGAGGTGCGCGGCACCGACGGTACATTTTTTCGTGGAAACGGGACCCGGCTCGAGGATTATCGTTGCTACCGCCTGCCGATTCTGTCGACTGCCGATGGAACGGTGACTCGCGTTATCGACGATGTTGAGGACAACCCAATCGGATCCCCTAACCGCAAGCAGAACTGGGGTAACCTGGTACTTATCTACCACGCCCCCGGTCTTTACTCTCTGGTATGTCATTTGGCGCAGGGCAGCATCAACGTCCGTGAAGGGCAGTGCGTTCGCCGTGGCGACATTCTTGGAATGTGCGGAAACTCAGGCCGATCATATAAGCCCCACCTCCATTTTCAGCTGCAGGCAAGCACGACGATCGGTGCTCCCACCGTGGTGACGGAATTGCACGACGTTGTCATTGAAAGAGACGGTGGTGTACGTTTTTTGAGCACATCGGTGCCCCAATTGGGTGATACGGTAAGGAATCCCGGTTCAAGCGGGGACGGCCTGCTGCTGCCTTTGACCAAAGACGAAGAGCTGATTTTTGAATTTCAAAGCCACACCGGCGGACGCCTGGAGACAATCAAAGACGGTATGGACCGGGAAGGTTCCCGGTTTTTCCGTTCGGTCGAGCGGGGAGCACGAATCTACTATGATCTCACGGAAGATCTGTTCAGAAGCTACGATACCATCAGGAACCGTCATTCTGTTCTGAACGTTCTGCACGCCGCCCTTGCGAGTGTCCCATTCGAGATACGCCCCGATCTGCGGTGGAACGACCACCTGCAGCTGTGCCAGTTTCTCCCCGGACCTGCTCGCGTGCTGATGGACTTCGCTTCGCCATTTATGCGCTCGACGTTGCTGGAGATGGAATACCACATCGAACGCGATGGGAGTCAGCTCACGGTAGTCGGCGAATCTCTCCGGAAAGGGGGGAACAGTTTACCATACGTCACCACCCGGGCCGACATTGAAGTCGGTCGTGGACTGCAGTGCATCGAGGTCAAGGCCGGGGGGCGGCACCACATCGCCCGCCGGACAACTGCCGGCCCGGATGCGTGTTGAAGATCTATCCGAAGAAAACTTCATCGCCGTTGCCCACATAGAGATCACTGGTGGAGCCGTATCTGGCAGTTCCTTTGACCACCGGATAGCCAAGTTCAATCATCTTTTTGACGGCCACCTCTCCAGTGCAGTGATTGCAGGCAATCTTCTTGAAACCGTATTTGCCCATATCCTTTACCATTGCCTCCTGCTTCGGTTTCATGGGCCCGAAGGGAGCGATATGGAGGCCGCCATAGACGCCATATAGCTTCTCACCGCCCTGGATCTTGTTCATGGCAAAATCGGCTGTGGCCTGTATTTTCTGATGGCAGCAGCCGCTGACACAGACAATTCCCTTGTCTTTTACATTGAAGTAGAGGGACTGTTCGCCCCGGACTCTGACGACAATGGGCAGATCAAAAAGCACACCCGCGCAGCCGTCATAGAGTTTATTGATATGTCCGGGTTTGAATTGGACCAGCTTTCCCTGGTGTGGGATGCTGTTTTTCGCGCCCGGCACCATGAACGTGGCACCCTTGAGAAAATGCATGCCTTCTGAATAGAAGGTGCTGGGAATGAAAATGGTGATTTTCGGATTGTATTTCAGAATGGTC
>Ga0066191_10000062_pt1 | contig 25413 bp, 23 predicted proteins | sample WorMettanBELIZE2_FD_58705 | JGI IMG/M metagenome (GOLD analysis project Ga0066191, IMG submission 58705) | Marine gutless worms symbiont microbial communities from Max Planck institute for Marine Microbiology, Germany - Olavius tantulus... | ecosystem: Host-associated > Annelida > Digestive...
CTCTGAGCTGGTCGATATTCATGGTATCTTCTCCTTTCTGGGAGAAGACCCTACACCACCGCTTTGACAGATCCGGTCATTTTGGCCTTAAATTGGTACATAGTCCCGTTTTTTTTTACTAAGTCCGTAAGTTCCTATTGGTGAGTCAGCTACGATTTGAATCCATAATCGAGGTTTGATCCCTATTCTGCCTCTGGCTGCGGTTCTTCTGCCGGGGCAGCCTGCAGTTCTCGCGGCTTGGTGTACGCCCAGATCCAGGCCAGGGGTAGCAGGATGCCCAGGGTAATCACTCCCCACCAACCGCAGACATTGATGGCGTCGGCCTGGGGGTGATTTCGCTCCCGGGCGATCTTACCTGGCATCATTCCGAGAATGATCCAGATGGCGACCGCGGCGGCAATCAGAACTAGTAAAACGACGAGCGCAAAAATGTTGAGTACCATTTGGCGTAATCCTTAAATATAGATTATTTCGGGTTTACTTTGTCGGCTCATACCATGGCTTCTGTTTGCGCCAGTCCTGATCCTGGAGGTTGTATTTCTCCGCATGCTCATCGAGCATCCTGTTCTGGGCGTTGAACGCCGGTCCCCATTCGCCGGACTTGATGAAATCGGACATTGGACTCGGCCGTCCTTTTTCCGGTGGTGGCTGCATGGCGGTTCCGGGTACGGCCCAGGAGTTGTCCGGGGAGACGGCCATGCGTTCGGTGATTTTATCTTTGGTAATGTTCCACACCATCATGTCCGTGGCCATGGACAGCGGGCCATCATAAGTCTCTCGGATGTTATCGTAGAGTGAATAACGGGTCCCCTCTTCATTCATGAAATGGTAGGCCACCGCGTGGCGCGGCTTTATCTCGCTCATGATTTTTCCAAACGCCTGGCCCGAGGTATGGAACTCGCAGCAAGCCCGCCATCCGAGCTGTGGCGGCTGGTTGCCGTAAACAACAAATAGCTCCGGCCCAATAAAGACTTCGTGGATCACAAAATCGGCATTCCTTGCGTACTTGACGAACCACTTATTGGGTGATGTATCTCCCCCGAAAACCATCTTTAAGCCTTTATATTCGATGATAAAACTCACCGGCCCGTCGCCGGCGTGGATGGCAGGTATGGAACGTACCGTTATCCCGCTTTCCTGATAGATAACTTCGTTTATTCCCTTGTAGTTGAACTCATGAGCATTGATCTGCCCCGGCACCGGCGTGATCTTGTAGGCACGGGTCTGATAATCCCAATTGTTGGACTTCATGAAATGCTCCACGGCATACTTGGTACCCATATCGGGTGTCAGCCCGCTTGGCCCCCAAACCTCCAGCGGCACCGGCCGTCCGGCGGTCCAGCCCCCGGCCCACAAAGACGCCAGACCGCCCCAGTGATCGGTATGCAAGTGGCTCAAGAAAACTTTCGTGAGGTACTGATAGGGAATCATCAACGCGGAGATGTTGCGCATGGCACCCGTTCCCAGGTCAAATAGCAGTTTTTCCCCGTTGCCGAACTCGAATAGAAAGCAGGCGGAGGCCTGGCCTCTGCGCTGATCCGGCATTCCAGTACCACAGGCAATGACCCGAACCTCGCCTTTGGCCAACTTCTCGGTGCCGGGATAGTAGACGTAGCGGTCCGGTGCCGGTGTGTTCGGGGCCTTGACCACCCCGCCGGCCGCCTCGGCTTCAGCAACCAGAGGCAGCTCGCTGCCGACCCGGCCATCCATGATGCCCTTCAGATAAAATCCGCCTCCCACCAGAACAATACATGCCACAACCATGGTAAGTCTGATTATGTTTTTCATCTCAACACCTCCTAAATCTTTGATGGCCGGAAAGGGGTGAATGGGTGCCGGCATATTCATTACCGTGATGATTCTCGAGGTCTCTTATTGCTTTGGCATCGGGGGTGGCGTATAGCCTTCCCATTTGCCGGCATTGATGTCTTCGGAAATCCATTTCAAAGCCACTTCCGGTGGTTCGCGCTTTGCTGTGCGATACGCCTCCGTTGTTCCGGTTGGGGCGACGTCCTCGGTTACAATGGCTTCTCGAACTACAATTTGTTCATCCGTCACGTTCCATACCGTCATATCATCCGCCAAAGTTAATGGACCGTCATAGGTTTCACGTACCGCCTCCAGGGTTGGATCATAGATGTCATGCCAGGTCCAGAAGTGATATCCGATCGCGTGACGTGGTTTGACGGCTGACATGATTTTTCCGAACGCCTGTGGCGGCGTGTGAATATAAGAGGTGATGTAGACCGCCTGAGCGTATGGTGTGCCCAAAAGCCTGGCCAGCACTTCCGGCGTGAACATACACTCGTGCACTACCAGCTCGGCGCCTTTCGCATATTTTATAAACCACTTGTTCGGATAGGAATCTCCGCCGAAGACAAAGCTGCGACCCTTCCAGTCCAGGCGAAAGCTCACTGAACCGTCAAGAACGTGAATGGCCGGAAAGGAGGAAATCTTCACACCGTTTTTCTCATAGATGACGCCTTCATTTCGAAAGTCGAACTCGTGGGCAACAACTTTGCCGCCCTCGATGGGAAATCCGGTGCGACGCCCCTCGATATCCCATGCCCAGGATTTCACCTGACCGTCGATGAAGGCCTCTATACCCAATCGCGGTTCGACGCCCGATGGCCCGTAAAAATGAAGGGGTGTGTAGCGCCCGTTCATCCAGCCGCCGATGTACAGTTCGGTAAATCCGCCCACATGGTCCGAATGAAGATGGCTGGCAAAGACCTTGTCGACCTTGGACCAGTCGGGGCGGAGTTTGGACAGGTTCTCCATGGAGCCGCTGCCGACGTCGAACAGGAACTTTTCACCGTTTCCCAGTTCCACGTACCAGCAGGACGCCTTCTGATTGCCGGTGATGACATTGGGCATCCCGGTTCCCAGCGCAATGACCCGCATTTCCCTGGGTCCGAGCTTTTCCGTGTTGGGATAGTAGTCTCGCGGGTACACACCATTCTTGATTTTCATAGGCGTATAGCCGTGCGGAAACAGCTCACCGTTGATGATGTTGTCTTTGGGCCTTTTGTCCTGGGCAGTCACTGTATAGGCTGTCACCAAAACGCCTACCGCAACAAACGCCAGTACGGCAATGACCGTATGTCGTTTCAACGGGTTCATGGCAGTGCTCCTTATTTCGGTCGTTGATAAAAACGGTCCTATAAACAAAACTAAGGCTGCGGTATTCAGCGATTCTTTCACCCCCACCGCGCCTCCCCCATCAAGGGGGAGGACTATATTTTCTCCCTCTACTGTCGCAGATCCCGAGCTAGTCTCGGGGGCGGGAGGGAGCCAGTGGGAGGGGGTAAGATTGGCTCATTCCTTATTTTTGATTATACTCCGGTAAAGAAATGGCTAAAGGGGTCAAACCTTGATTATGGATCTGGTCTGCGGTGATAAGGAAACAGAAGACCATTACCTGTAAGCAACTGAAAAGTCTACAGGGCAGTTATCGTTTCTGATGCATAACCAAGGTTGACCCTTGTATTTAGTCTCAGGCTTCCTCAGCATCCAGCCTGGCGGCTGCGGCCTCCAGTATGGCATACTCGGCGTCGGCCACTGCCTCGGCGGCATAGAGCACGGACCAGGCAGCGCGGTTTTCGGCCCTTTCAGCGCGTTTCTCGAGCTTTGCTTTATTCCTGTCCGACTTCCACTGGGCTATTTTTTCAGTGGTTTCCGCTTTGACTTCCTCTGCATAGGCCTTTTGTTCGGATGCAAATTCCTCCATCTGTCTTTTGGTGGCATCCGCCTTTCCCCGAAGCTCTTCCAATTTGGCGTTGACATCGGAGACGGCCGCGTTGCGAAGGTCATCCGCCTGTTTTTTGCCTGGGCCAGACGATCCTCCACCTGGTTGAGTTTGCTGCGAATGCCCTCTACGAACTTATCTACTCTTTCAGTCATGATTCCCTCCTTTTGCTTTTCGATTAATGCTGGGTCACAGGCTTTCCCAATCGACCAGTTCGCTTTCGCTGTCCAAGACCCAAGATCCTCAATCCAAATCGCCGTCACTGAAAGCAATGACAGGCAATAATATTAGCTTTCAGTTTCCAACCCTAACTGCCTCGATCGCTTCCAACCCCTCTGATTTTGAAATTGTGCGGATTTTCAATTCCGGCGGTATTTTGGAAGAATCGACTAAAGACAGGATGATCCGATACTGCTCAGATTTCATGTGGTGATCCAATGCTTCGCGGGTCTGCCACTCCTCCATCAGAAAAACATAATCCGGGTCATCCACGTCTTGATAGAATCGACAGCTGATGCAGCCGGGCTGGACTTTTGTCGGCCCGATAACCATCTGCGCAGCCTCCAGAAAATATTTCCGCTGATTTCGTGGCACCTTAATCCGCAAGGTCACAATCTGCATCGGTGGCTCCAAATTGAAGACAATTGGGATGTCGGTCTATTGAGAATTAAAATGTGTGGTGAATCCATCGGGAAATTCGGAAAATATATGTGCAATGCGGATGCCACAACATGCGCTTCTTGGATAAACCTATAAACCCTTGTAATCAATTGTCTTTTATTTAGACTGGGTGCGTACTGGCGTGGGAACAAAGAAGAAATATTCCCGAAATATCAGGACTGTCCCGATATTTTGGGAATAAAGAAAGAGAGGGGGGGGTCAAACCTTGATTATTGATCTAAACCGTATCTTTCACATTAATTTTCGATTGCCTGATGAAAGAAATTACAATTAGTGAGGCCAAAGAATTACGTATAAGTCAATAATCAAGGTTTGACCCCTAAGTTTTTTTGGGTCGGGAGATGCCCAGTTTTTTCATTCTCGATTCGAGAGTGGTCGGTTTAAGCCCCAAAATTTCGGCCGCACCGCCTTTACCGCTGACCTTCCACGTGGTCCTTTTAAGCACATCCTTGATGTGTTTGCGCTGAAGCACGTCGAGGGTCATATTTTTTTCACGTCCATGAAGTGTTTCGGTCGGAGAAGCTATTATTAGCGTCTTGGACCGGTTGAGGATCATTGCGTTTTCCACCACGTTTCTTAGCTGCCGGATGTTTCCGGGCCAGGCATATCGCTGCAGCGCGTCCAGGTTTCTCTTTGGTATCTTATGGATGGTTTTCCCATCTTTGTCTCCATGTCTTTGACAAAGGACCAAACCAGTTGGGGAATATCATCCAATCGATCTCGAAGTGGCGGGACAGTGATGGTGAAAACGTTTAACCGATAGTACAAATCCTCACGGAACCTGCCCTCTCTTACGGATTTGGCGAGATCACGGTTGGTGGATGCGATGATGCGGACGTCTACCTTGATCGTTCGCGGATTTCCCAGGCGCTCGAACTGCCCTTCCTGAAGAACACGCAGCAGTTTGGCCTGTACCTCCAGTGGCATCTCGCCAACTTCATCCAGAAAAAGGGTTGACCCATCGGCGATCTCGAATCGGCCGATCTGCCGACTCATGGCACCAGTAAATGCTCCCTTTTCACGCCCGAACAACTCGCTTTCAATAAGTGTGGCCGGCAGAGCTGCGCAATTTACCTTGATCATGGAGCGATCACATCGTGGGCTGAATCGATGGATCGCGTCTGCCAGCAGTTCCTTACCGGTGCCGGTCTCACCGAGTATGAGAACAGTGGAGTCGGTTTCGGCGACCTGTTCGGCCTGGTTCAGCATTTCCAGGATCGGTTGGCTTTGTCCGATGATTTCTTCATGCCGATGCCGTAGCTCGATCTCCTCACGCAGGTAGATGTTTTCCTGCTCGAGGCGGTCTTTTAGACGTTTTATTTCCAGGAAAGCAGATTGCAGCATTCCATCAGCCCGAGCCCTATGAATTGTCAATCCGAGCATATGAGCCACTATCTTCAGTCTATCAATTACAGCCTAGGGGTAATCTCGGGGTTCGACAATGGTATCCAGACCGAGCATCCCAATTGCTTTTTGTTCTACACGGACAGGCACGACAAGGCCGGAGCTAATGCCGTCAGCTTTAAGCCAGGTGCGCAGATCATTCGCTTCGTCCGGCAACCCGACTAAGCCCGGACCAGCCTTGATCATGCCTCCATCTCGAATTTTCTGCGCAACCCATGGTAACTCGGCTGCAAAATCAATGTCGAAAATACTGGATGATCGGCTGGTTCCCTCCACCGCCCAAACATTTGTGATAACAAGACTTCTGCCATCTTCGTAAAATTGGGCTAAGAAAGCCCGCTCGGTACGAAGGAAACGGCCTAAAGCTTGGATGGTTTCATTAATCTCCATATCCAAATGATCCGGCTGTACTTGCGCCAATCTTGCTGCGATGTCTGCAATCAACCTTTCGAATTCGAGCTGCTCGGAGAGCGCCTGCTCTGTCTGTTTACTCTCGGTGATATCGAAGGCAATACCTCCCAACAGCTTTTTCCCACCCACCAAGTCAATCGGAAACTTGATGTCCCTTCGCCAGCGTCTGTCCCCTTCCTCTGTATTCCTCCATTCCTCGCAGATTCTGGGGGCATCTCCCCTTAACACGGCCTTATCAAGTGCGATCAAGTTCTCGGCAATGTCAGGTGGCCACAGCTCCTTCGTGGTCATTCCGATAAATTCACTCTGGGTTCTTCTTTCACTATCACAGGCTGCAGGATTGACATATATGTGTCTGTCTTTTTCATCCTTGATGTAAATGGATGCCGGATTGTTGTCCATAAACGCACGGAATTGTTCTTCGCTTTCTTGCAGTTTTATTTCAAGCTGCTTGATTTCGGTGATGTCATGAACGTTGGTGACAGCTGCCGTAACCCGACCTTCGATGTCCCTGAGCGGGTAATAACGGACGTCCATATAACGCCGTCCCCATCCCGGGAAATCGAACCACGTCTGATAATTGACATTCTCGCCATCAAAACATCGTTCATAGTGATGTCCCATTGCTGTTTCAAAAAAATCACGCCCAAACAGATCGGGAACCGAATGTCCAATAATTTCACGGATAGGTTTATCCAGAGCCTGACTGTAGGGCTCATTGGCATACCGGTAGATAAAACTCAGGTCCACCAGACCCACCGGATTTTGGGTGCTTTCAAGAATTTGCTTATATTGACGGATCTGATCCTCAGCCTGACGACGCTCAGTGATATCAATCGCCGTTGCACAATATAACTTGCGGTCGGACACTGGCAGCCTGGCATGGCGGATTTCACATAGTATATCACGCCCGGAAGATTGCCTGTGGACCCACTCAAACGGCTTAGGATTTTCACTCAAGAGTTCCTGGATTTTTTCCTGAATCACCTCAGCACTTATACGGCCATCCGGTTGGATAGGGGGACTGATATCCAGGGGGCCCAAGCCGATGAGTTCCTCGCGGTATAGCCCAAACAAACGTACCGCTCTCGCATTGGCGTCCACGAATTTGCCGGTATCCGCATCGATAATAACCATTGCATCCGGCACGTTTTCGAATAGCGTTTTAAACGATTGATCGTCCATCGGATTTAGTTTCCCCACCGGGCGTCGCTGCAAATTTTCAGGCTCCTTCTCTATTCCCCCGAATTCAAGATCCCGCTGCAGGTTTGAATCCTCATGGGTCGCATTTCCTGCCCTTTGAAAACCTCCCGCGTTTTCAAAGGGGGGCAAAACTTGATATTTAAAATTTGATCGATTGGATGGGCTTATTAAAACACTCTCAGCGGACGTGCTATGTTCGAGTTGTATTCAACGGATAAAATGGGGTCAACTATAATTAGAAATCAAAGTTTGCCCCCCGTTGATAGTGTCGAAATCTTGACATGTGATGAACATGAAAGTATGTTGATAACATGTCAAAAATGATTCAAATAAGAAACGTACCCGATGCGTTGCACAGAAAGCTGAAGGCTAGGGCCGCCACTGAAGGAATGACGCTTTCCGATTACCTCATGGCCGAGATGCGGCGCAGCGCGGAAAAACCGACGATAGATGAGCTGCGGGAGAGGCTGAGCAGGCGCAGGCCGATTTATCCAGGGGCACCGCCTGCTGATGCCGTTCGCGAAGAACGGGATTCCCGTTGATTGTCCTGGATGCGTCCGCAGTGCTCGAGGTTCTTTTCAGAAGCCGGGTCGGGTCGGAGATTGAAAAGCGCATCTTATCACCCCGAGAAACTCTCTATGCTCCCCACCTTCTCGATCTGGAAGTGGCCCAGGTTCTTCGACGTTATTGGTTATCCGGTGAAATCAATCCAGAACGCGGAAAAGAAGCCATCGAGGATCTCAGGGACCTGCCTATCAACCGCTATCCGCATGACATATTCTTGGATCGGATATGGGAACTCCGGTACAATATGACCGCTTACGATGCAGTATATGTGGCACTGGCCGAAGCGCTTCCGGCGCCACTCCTAACCTGTGATGCTCATCTGGCACCGTCCCCAGGTCATGACGCGTTAATTGAACTGGTGTAGAAAGTGTCGTGTCCCGGAAATTCCTTACAAAAGTTCAACTCATTTCGATAGTCATATTTCTGGGACACAACAACAGAATCCCACGGAAAGTCTGATGATCATTCTTCGGATGCCCCCTCCTTCATCCTCTGATTGATATAGCGTAAGTTGTTCAGGGCCTCGAAGTAATCCGGTTTGATGGAAAGGGCTTTCTGAAAAGCGGCTGAAGCATCATCTGGTTTACCCATCTTGAACAGCAGAACGCCAAGATCGTTGTAGGCTTCAAAAAACTCGGGATTCAGGCGAACGGCTTCACGGTAGTGATGCAGGGCCTGCTCGGTATCTTCGGAGAGGGCATAAATCTTCGCCAGATTGTAATGGGCCTGAGCAAACGTTGGATCCAATTCTAGGGCGGCTCGGTAGAATGCCATGGCATCGGGCCAGCGCTCCATAGCACCGAACACATGGGCAATATTATAGAGAATATCCGCCCGATCCGGTCGGATCCGCCCGGCCTTTTGATATTCCTCGATAGCCTCTTCATATTTGCCTTGAGCTTCCAGGGCACTGCCCAGGTTCACGTGGGCTCGCCAGTTTTCGCGGGTAACCGCAATGGCCCGCGAGAAAAGTGCCTCGTCGGATTTCCAGAACTGAAGCTGACGGTAAGTGATAACGGAGCTGCTTATCAGCAAGGCCAGAGCGACTATAGACAGAAACACCGTTTGCAGGCGGGTCTTCGCCAACAAAGCCATCCCCCAGGAAGCCATGACGAAAATACCAATGCTCGGGATGTACATATACCGATCTGCCATGGCTTGGGCCCCCACCTGAACCAGTCCGATCACGGGAACCAGTGTCCCGAGATACCAGAACCATCCAACCGGGAGAAAGGGGCGGCGTTTGGCCTTGAAAATTACCAGAAATGTAATTGCCGCCAACACGCCGGCTGCCAACAATGCGCCTGGAAAGGACACCTCCCTGGGATAGGGATAGAAATATGCCAAATCCACAGGCCCAATAATTTTTAAGAGATACGCCCCATAGCTGATCATCGAATTCGCCAGTCGGTCGCTAAACGGCGTTACTTCCAGGGATGCCACGGCCCCTCCCCGGTGCTGCGCCACTACGGTCACGATGGCAGAGAACAGCGACATCAGAAAAAGCAGTGTCTTTTCAACCACCAGCGGCCGAAAGGCCGACAGGGTGCTTTTTTCATTTCGTTCCTCGAACCGGTTGAGCGGCCAGTAATCCAGCAACAGCAGGGTGAAGGGGAATGTCACGGCCATGGGTTTGGCCATCAATGCCAGGGCAAATAATAGAACCACCACCGCGTACCGTCCTCGGCCCGGCTGCCGGATATATTTCAGGTAAGCGCCGGTTGCCAGAAACCAGAAGAAGGTGCACAGCAGATCTTTACGCTCCGCAACCCAGGCCACCGACTCCACGTGAATCGGGTGAAGCCCGAAAAGGGCGGCCACAAAGGCGCTCCGCCACAGAGCTCCGGTCATCCGATGGAGCATGTCAAAAAGAATTAATGTATTTAAAAGATGCAGGAATAGATTGACGAGGTGGTGGGCTCCCGGGTGGACACCGAACAATTCGACGTCGATCATGTGGGACAGCCAGGTTATCGGATGCCAATTGCCACCATAAAAGGTACTGAAAGCCCACTCCATGCCTTCTGCCGTGATGCCGTCAAGGACGTGTTCATTGGCGGACACATAGGTGGGATCGTCGAATTGGACGAAGCCGAAATCCGACATCGACCAATAGGTGAATGCTACGCCAAGCGCTAGGCCGATGACGATGCCGAATCGAATCCAACTGGGTTTCACTGAGAAGGTCTTTAGGGAATCCATATCCGGGTGATCCAGACACGTCATGCCGGTTTCCGATCACGTCCGGGATGCGGGATCGGAAATCCAGAGATTTCTAAATTTACTGGATTCCAGCCTTCGAGGCCGTGTCGTTTTTGAAAAAATTGTGTTCAGATGTTGTTGTCATTCCGGACTTGCCTGCCTGAGGCAGGCAAAATCCGGAATCCAGGTGTTTTTAGCAGTTCACAGAACTGGATGCAGGCCTTCGCCGGCATGACGGATACTTTGCCCGTACGGTTTTGAATTATAACACAGTGGAGCCTGCCCTGCGCAGGCAGGGGCCGGAATGACGCTTAACAATAATTTTAGGCCAGCTAATAGAATTCTTGTTCGTAAACATTTACAGGACACAATACCGGCATCCAAATCAGACTACTGACTTTCTTCGGGCTGCTATGGCCACCCAACCGTCCCGTTCCCGAACATTAATGAGGTTCATAGATATCATAGAAATCCGTTCTATAACACGGGATCTATTTTCTTCAGTAATGCCTGAAACAATTACCATTCCACCGGGTGGCAGGATGCGGTTCATACTTTCAAGTAGTTGCAGAATCACAGGGGTTAGAATATTCGCGGCAACGATATCAAAGCGAGCATCGATGGTGTTGGTGAGATCGCCTTGAATCGCCTGGAACCAATTCCCATCGATATGATTCACCGCCAAATTCCTATTTGCCACCTCGACCGCTACCGGATCGTTGTCGATTCCAAGGCCGCCGGCTGCTCCGAGTTTCGCTGCCGCAACCAGGAGGATACCCGAGCCTGTTCCCACATCGAGGAAACGATCTCCTTTTCGGATGTGTTCTTCAATCAATTCCAGACACAACGCCGATGTTGGATGGGTGCCCGTCCCAAAGGCCATACCCGGATCGATTTCTAACACGACATCCTCCGGCTGGACCTCAAACTCCCGCCAGGTTGGCTTGATTACAAGCCTATCTGTAATCCGCTCCGGCCAGAAATAGGCTTTCCAGGATTTAGACCAATCTTCTTCATCCACCTCGCCGTAGTGAATTTCGTACTGGAACGATAATGTCCGTTGAAGATCACGGAGCCCAGTATCAAGTTTACGGCACCACTCATCCGTTTGATTGGTAACAGGAAAATACCCCGTCACGGTACAGTCGGCTGCCTCCATAGGGGCATCATCGGCCCAATCGACATCGTTTTCTCGACCCGGAATCTCGATCACCACCCCCTGGATGCCGAATCCATGGAATACCTCGGCGATCAGCTCGGCAGCTAAACCCGGTTCCGGATGTTGAAATTTGACTCTGGCAGATAAATATTGCATGGCCGTACTGTCATCTCTTCAAATGCGTTTTTCGAAATAGTTGGAGTGAAGGGTCCGAGGATCCTTGAATCCTCAAATCAGTATTTCCCTTGAACCCTCGGCTCCTGGAATCCCTGAATCCTTAATGCTCACTTCCCCGTAATCGACCTTGCCTATCCCATACCTCGGTTAATAGGTATGTCGCAGTATATGTCTGAACTTCTCCTTCGGCGGATTGAAATACCCAAATTTAAGATCCGGAAATGCGTCTCGGACACGATTCAATATCGCCCGAATTCCGGTGGGTTCGCCACCGGGAGATGCGTCGTTCATCGTCATCCAATATGCCTGAGGATCGTAATTGAGATTCCGCCACTGGATCATGTGAATCCGATGATCTGTAAGGAATCGTATAAGTGCATCGACTTCTCCCGGCTGATCGGTCACTCCGGGAAGATTCAGGTAGTTAATGGATACAAAGGCACCGTGATCGACGGCCCGGTCGATGCTTTCCAGTACGTCGCCGAAACCATACCCGTGGGGGCGAAAGTAGATATCGTAGCAGGGTTCTCGAACGCTATTCAGACTCACACGCAAACTGTCCAGCCCCGCGTTTAACAATCTGGATAAGACTTTCGGCCGGCTGGCGTTGGTATTCAGATTGATGGTGCCCCGTTGGGTCTCCTGCCTTATATGTTGGATGGCCGGTTCAATAACATGGGCCGCCATGAGTGGGTCGCCTTCACAGCCCTGGCCGAAACTGACCACCCCCCGCTTGACGGAGCGAAGATGAATCAACGCGACCTCGGCGATTTCTTCTGCGGTGGGTGTAAATGCGATACGCTGTTGGCTGCAGGGAATATCCGAGTCGTTTTGTAGAGACAGGCATCCGAGGCATCGGGCATTGCATCGGGCAGACGTGGGCAACGGCGCTTCGTACCGTTGGAGAAAAAAATTTTTCCCTGCCGGGCATCCATATTCAAGGGCACAGTTTTCCAAATGCTCCCGGAGCCGATTGCCCGGAAGGCTGCGCCGCATCTTCTCGACCCCGGCCAGTACCCCTTCCCGGGGCATCAGCCGCAGGTCCTGCCGTCGCTCCCAATCTACCCGGACGGCGGCAGAGCGGAATCCCCCCCGAGCCCAACCGACAGCACCGTAGGAAAACAGCGGCAAAGGGGCAGCGTTACGCGTTGCCTCGTAGGCACAGATATGAGTCGCCACATAGCCCGGGGAATTAAACGCAGCCACGGGAAAAATGAATTCACCGGGAATGTACGGGTTTTCATCAAGGCATTCGATCTGTTTACGTTCCAAATTAAAGACAATTGGTCGACGATCCGGCAGCAGCATCAATTCGCTTCCAAATGGAAGAGATACCGTATCCACTCGGGACAAGGGCGATAGCACCTGCCCATCCGCCCCAACTGCTGCGAATCCCTTAAGATCGAAAATCCCTCCGTCGGAATTTGCGACCACAGCTTTGATGAATTCTGAATTCGCCATATCTGAAGATCCCAAGATGAAATGAGAAAAGCATGCTAAAAGGTGGGAGGATTGTCAAACGACAGTGGGACAGACATGTATCCCGAGCGGGTTTCGGCAACACAAAGGACGCCAAGAAATTGAAGTCACACGCGATGCAGGATACAAGATACAGGATGACAAGGTGTCAGGAGTTCAGGTGTCAAGTGTAGGTTATTAGCTGAAAGCCTTAAAAAGACGAAGTACAATAAATGACGTTCCGCCTTGCGGAACCAATGACGCCGCCGTATGGCGGCAAATGACTTGTACAACCGGCCAATCGGTCTTCGCTCCTGTGGAGCTTCCGACTTCGCTCTTCGAGCTTCGACGGGACAAGCCGACCCGACAAGCGGGCAAACCGGCAAACCCTAAAGCACCTTCAACATCAACGGCAGGGCCACCGCGGTTCCGATCATACTTCCCAGGTTGGTGAATACCACCACCAGAAGAATACGGGTGACCTTGTTCTTCCAGAAACCTTTGACAGAGGAGATGTCTTCGGAAAGGGTTTCGAAGTCTTTTACTTTGGGTTTTCGGGATACGGCTTCGACGAGACCCGACACCCATCCTGCCGCAATCATGGGATTGAGTGAGGTGAGAGGCGCGGCAAGCACAGAGGACATTATGGTCAGGGGGTGACCAAGGGCGATCAGGGCGCCGATACCTGCCAACAGCCCGTTCGCCAGAATCCACCATCCGAGCATGTTCGAACCGGTCTGGACGCCACCTGAGAAGAAGCCATAGACCAGCAAGCCCAGAATGCCTGTTGGCAGGATCCACTTGAGGACTTTCCCGACGCCGGACGGCGGGGGCAACGCCTCCAGTTTATTCAGGTCGATTGGCTCCTCCCAGTGGTCTTTAATGCCGGAGACATGGCCCGCTCCCACAACGGCAACGATCTTATCTCCGGGGGCGGATCTGATTTTCTCCGTAAGATAGAGATCCCGTTCATCGATCAGTATGTCTTTAAGCCGGGGAAGGGATTTTCCGACCTCCGCCAGGAGTGATTCCAGAATATCCTCCTGTTTCATTTTCTCGATGTCCTCTTCCTCGATTTCATCAACATCACCAAGGGACATCAAAAGCTGAAACAGGAGTTTCAATTTTCCCAAAAAACTCATCGTCCGCCAGGTTCTGAGCAGCGTTATCCGGATATCACGGTCCGCCAGTTCCACGTTGGCGCCGATTTCGTCTGCTGCGTCAATGGCCTGAATCATTTCCTGGCCGGGACGGATATCGAATTTTTTGGCTATCCGTTTCTGAAATGATGCGAGGAGTAGATTGGACAACAGCAGCATGGCTTTTTTTTCTTTGATCACCCGCACGATATCCATATTTTGCCAGTGATCCCGCTGGCGAATAGCCTGATATCTCGATTGACACAGTTCGACACAAACCGTATCCGGCTGCTCGTCCCGGATCACCTGCTTGACGAGTTGAACGCTGTCTTTGGATACGTGAGCGGTGCCGACCAGTAAGACCTCTTTGTCGTCGCTGGTCAGCCGGTGCACCATGTTGCTATTGCTGGTCATTTATATTACGTATCGTAACTTATCGTCCGTGTCAGTCAGCGCTGATGGCAGATCCCATTTCAGGGTTTCCATAAACGGAGAGCGATGATGACGTATGTGATCGATTCCGAAACCGGTGGCCTCCTCATTGAAAAAGAACCTTTTTATCTGAGTATCGGCGATGAGGTCAAGGTATTTGAAGCGGCATACGATGCCCGCCTGCCCGTTATGCTGAAAGGTCCAACAGGCTGCGGCAAAACCCGATTTGTGGAATACATGGCCTATCGGTTCCAGCGTCCCCTCATCACGGTAGCCTGTCATGAAGACCTGTTTGCCTCTGATTTAATTGGCCGTTATCTGCTCAGAGATGAGGAAACAATTTGGGTTGATGGGCCTTTGGCCCGAGCCGTGCGCAACGGCGCCATCTGTTATCTGGATGAAGTTGTCGAAGCCCGGAAGGATACCACTGTGGTCATCCACCCGTTGACCGACAACCGGAGGACCCTCCCCATTGACAAAAAGGGGGAAACGCTGGTTGCCCATCCGGATTTCCTTCTGGTCATCTCGTATAACCCCGGATACCAGTCGGTTCTTAAGGATCTTAAACAAAGTACCCGCCAAAGATTCGTGTCCATGGATTTCAACTATCCGGAGGCTGACGCCGAGGCGCAGATCGTTGCCTATGAGAGCGGCATTGCCCCGGATATTGCCGCTCGGTTGGTCACTCTCGCCGGAAAAATCCGAAATATTCGGGAATACGGGCTGATGGAAGGAGCCAGCACACGCCTGCTCATCTATGCAGCTCAGCTCATAAACCGCGGCATCGACCCGGCCGATGCCTGTAAAACAGCGGTCTGTTTACCCTTGACCGACGACACGAAACTTCAAGAAACGTTGGGGGAGCTGGTGGATGACTTGTTTTAGTAAATTTCATTCATGAAATTTACCATTTAAATAAATTAAACAAAAATCTGATGGGTTTGTTCCGTCATGCCGGACTTGATCCGGCATCCAGTGTTTTTGGCTTGTTCTGAATCTGGATTCCAGCCTGCGCTGGAATGACGAACGTTAGTACAAGAAACTCCCTAATTGTTCAACTTAATGAATTTAAATTCGTGAACCCATCCCCTGCCGAACGCTTTATCGAAAAACTCACCATAGCCGATCCCGAATCGGCGGAAATCCTTGCGGAGGACATCCATAACCACGCAGTGGAAATTCCTGACGGAGATTGGGAGCACATTGAGGAAGAGGCCATTTGGGGTCTGTCAGTAGAACCCTCATTTGCCCGGGAATATATTCGTGGATTGCTTTTACTCACCGGTCGCGTACCCGAAAGCCACAGCCAACGATATATAGAAATGATCCGGGAGACGGCTTCCCAGGGCCCCACCCTCGCACGCATCTATGCCACCCACCTGGCGACGGTTGTGCGATATGGCGACAACCGTCTTCTGGATGATGTCCTGAAAACCATCGATGTCATGCTCGGGAAAGGGAGCTATACGCTGAACGCCCCATTGACCATGCTTTCGACATTTCTGGCAAAGGGTGAAACATCCGCGATCCCGTCATACCTGGATTTACTGAAAACAGCCTTCTCCCTGGAGCTGACCTATAACCAATCCCAACACATAGCGTACACACTGCCCAAAGCTGCCGAATTGTTTCCGCCGGAAAACCGATTGTGGCAGACTTGGGAATTGGAGCGTGTGATAGAGGAAGACTTCCAACTCGTGGACCCGTTCCTGGAGGGTATGGAATACGGCTTGAAGATGCTGTCCAAAAAGGCGCTTCACCGGTTCGTGGATTTGGGACTCGATCTGTATCGAAAAAAAGAGGACCGGGGTGTCCAATTTCTCTCTCTCAACTCCCAAGAAGGAAGAACCGCCTGCGCCTCCTTACAGGTCGCCGTGTCTCTCGAGGAAGTCCGACCACAGATAAACAAATACCTGCGCGCCCGCACCGGCCGGCCGATCACGGTGGCTCCTGTTTCGTCCATTCCCGGAAGCCTCCGAAAAGAACCTTCCAGGCCGGAAGCCGTGGTCTCCGACCACCGCCGCATCTATTTGCCGGCGGAGATCGGTATCTTTCCGCTAAAATCCCAAAATATTCAACTCTACATGCTGCTGGCGAAACTCGAAGCCGGAACTCACGAACTTGGCACCTTTGAGTTTGACTTTGACAAAGCGACGGATCAATGCAGGGCCATCCGCCCCATCCCGGAAACCCTGCCTCCCGACAGAATATCCGACCTGGACCGATTCTTCCGGCTCTTCCCGGCACCCGGATTCGCAAAGAAGCTGTTTCTCATATCGGAACACGCCCGCCAATCTCGGCTGTTCGCCGCTCGATATCCGGGGATGATAAGACGGGCTCTACCGCTGCTCCGCAGGGAATTGGAACGGGCACCCATCAAACCGGAGGATGTGTTGTCCCGGCTATATTGGCGATTGGTCATTGATGTTAAATCCTCCCAAGATGATGAAACGCAGGAAGACCTGACAGCCCAGATCGATCAATGGGCAGACCGATTTGAAGAACTGATGGAAACGGATTCGGGGGTGGAAACTGTGGCGGTCTGGGTGTTTGAAGTCTATCCAGAGATCGCCGGATCCATTCAGAATCCGGAGGACGCGGCCCGGGAATGGGAACCGCCCTTCAAAAGGGGACTGCTGACCGGAAGCGTCTCAACGATCCATCCGAAAATTGAAGAAGCCATCTCAAAAATTAAAACTGCTGTCGACACGAGCGGGTATAGAATCTACCGCTCGGATCTTCGGAAACGAATTCAAGATCGCGACTTCCGAATCACTCCGGAAGATATCCAAGAACTGATGCTTCATCCTCCAATCCCCACGGATGGAGATAGCTCAGACATTCAGCACGGTCCTCCGACAGTGGAAGGAATGGATCTTTCAGAGCTGCTGATGTCGATCGATTCAGCGCAAATTTACCCGGACGATGGCGAAGGACAGGTGAGCTGGTACCGGGAGTGGAACAGCACCATCGGCGACTATCTGCAGGATCACGCACGGGTCCGTGACCGGGCTATGGGAGATACAGAGAACCGCTTTTACGACAATATACTCCATCAGCGAAAAACACTGGTGAAAGGCATTCGGCAAGTCTTTGAGCTGCTGAAGCCCGAGGGATTGAAAATTCTTCGTCAGTGGACGGAGGGCGATGCATTCGATTACCGGGCGCTTCTCGATTACGTCATGGATCGGCGGGCCGGCCGGATGCCTTCGGACCGGTTGTATATCAAACGACTCAAGGAGGAGAGGGGTATTGCCGTTCTAATCCTGGTGGATATGTCCCGATCTACCGCCAACCTGGTGGCGGGCACTTCCGCCACGGTTCTGGATGTAGAAAAAGAGTCTCTGGTGCTTTTTTGTGAGGCATTGGACGTGTTGGGCGATACCTTCGCTATTGCAGGATTCTCCGGAACCGGCCGTCTGGGTGTCGATTATTATAGAATCAAGGATTTTGACGATCCTCTGGATCAGGCTATGCGTCGAAAAATCGGCGCCATGACTCCCCAGAGGAGCACCCGCATGGGGGCGGCCATACGGCATGCCACGACCCAGATGAATCGTGTTCCATCCAGGGTAAGGCTGCTTCTGATCCTCGGAGACGGGTTCCCCAACGATCTGGATTACAAACAGCACTATGCGATTGCCGATACCCGAAAAGCCGTCATGGAGGCGCGCTCACAAAATATTCACGTTAAGGCGATGACCGTAAACATCGCCGCAGATCCGAAGCTGGACGATCTATATGGAAACCATCATCATAACGTGATATCCGATGTCAGGGAGTTGCCGGACAAACTGCTTAGGGTGTATTCTGCCCTTACGAGATAGGGCAGCATTGAATGCCTTAAATTTAAAATGCTAAAAATGCCTAAAATGAAATGAATGAACCCTATTTTTTTCAGATATTTTAGGCATTTTAGGCAATTCAGGCATTTCATAACGACCAAGAACTTAGATTCGATAAATCACAATACGTCACTAAATTCCGTTATAATGTAAGGAATCCGATTGCTAATCAGAGATGAAATATTTTCATGGGAAGGATGGGGTGGGAAGCTCCGTCTGGGCAGCGGCAAGTGCCGGCTGCGAATGTTTGATCTCCGCAAGGGCAAGCATCAGGGTCTGTCCCATTTACGGCCCAATATCGTGATCGTATCCGATGTTCCTGAAAGCCCCATGTCCGTTCGGAGCTGCAGCGGACATATCGCGTCTTCCATTGCGAGAGCCTATAATATCGATCCGGCCCGGATGATGTTCATCGAATATTATGAACCCAAAAACTATGGTGAACAGGATGAACACCATATTCCGGAGCGCTATGAAGTTGTTGAATTCGAGTGGCACGAAGGCAGCGCGATCAAACCCAAATGGCGTCCCCTAAAGCCTCCGATGTTGGAGTCCATACAGGAACTCCTCTCCTGACATAAAAATTTCATGAAATTTTTATGTGAATATAGATATTGAATTACACATTCAGTTTTTTGGAACGTAGCGTATACGCCAGGAAGATCCCGATGATGAATCCAACCGCCAGATTGGAAGCAAGGGTAATCCCCAACATCATCAGAACGACGAAGAGGTCTTTTCGTACTTTCACATCGAGAATGGTCAAAGCCAATTGACTCCCCGCAAAAAGAAGAAGCACGCCCAGGATGGCTAGTGGCAACAAATGAAGAAAGGCTACGGCATGGGATCCCAGAAAAACGGCCATGAGCAGAAACAAAGAGCCGATCATCAGATTCGATCCGGCGGTCCGGGCTCCGAATCGATAATGAGCGGCCAACCCGCCTGCGCCGTGGCAGAGGGGCATGCCACCCACAAAAAAGCAGAACACATTCGCCAAACCCATGCTGATCGTAGCCGCACGATATGTCACTCTACTGGAGTTGTCGCCAAAATACTCTTTTGACAAATCGGCATAGGCTACTACGGCGTTTCCAAGGGTCATCGGAATCTGGGGCATCACCAGAACCAGGAAGGCAAAGGTAAAATCTATTTGGGATGGAAAGCCAAAGGGCATGCGCGCCGGCCAATAAAGCCCGAACTCCACGCTTTCGAGACCTGTCCGCGTGCCCAGGACCAAGCCAATGGCCAGCCCAACACCGACGACGACAAGACCCGCTGGAATTTTTCGAGTGTCCAATAACAACAGAGTAAGAAGGCCTCCAATAATTCCGATCACGATGCCGATGGGGATGGGTCCGAATGTCTGGATCTGCAAATAGGGTTCAGCCGCCTGCTGAATTTTCTGGAAGTTGGAGGTGCCTATTATAAATTGGACCCCCTTTGCCATAAGGAGGGCACCGGTGGATAACTGAACACCACGGACAACCGAATGTGGAATATAACGTCCCAGCTGCGTGACGAGTCCGGTGCTCCCGAGAAATAGAAGTACCACTCCCATCAGCAGGGCTGATGCCATGATCTGATCAGGGGAAATTGCGGAAACAATGGCGTAGGCTCCGATCACCTTCATCGGCTGAACCGGCACCGTCACACCGAAATACAAGCCGGAGAGAACAAAAAAAAGCCCGATGGAAAAAAGCACCCCGATCGCATCGAGCCCATTGATCAGAATCATTCCTATGGCGATGGGTAACAGGGTCCCCAAATCACCAAGAGACCCTGCCGCTTCCATACGGTTGAATCGGTAGCGCATGTTTCCCCTTTTGTTATAATCCGAAAGATCTTTAAAATTTACAAACAGATCGTCTGTGAATCCAGCGTTGCGTTCACTATGAAGTTCATAAAATGAGAATCGACTAGACGTAATTTTATAGGTATTCAAAAAAGGCTGAGCTATTCATACCCTGTGTGACATTATCCGGCAAGCCGAGAAAATTAACACGATATCGCGGCCCTTTAACCCGTTGACTTTTAGAACTTTCGGCGCCTTGGATCTAAGACCAGTTTCTCAAAGGACTTTAAAGCGGGACTGTAAAGGGTTATTGGCAAGTAATCAATCTCAGGAACGCAGCCGGATGCCGGTTGCATCACCTCCTATCTGGCCCTATTGTGGTATTATTCCGTAAAATTCCTTTGTTTGACGGGGGATTACCATGATTGATTCCGCAACTTTCGGTAAAATTTCCATCGATGGCAAAACTTATAATTCGGATGTCATCATTTATCCGGACGGTCGGGTCACTGACTCCTGGTGGCGCGGCTCGGGACACCGATTAGCCATAGAAGACATACAGGCGCTAACGAAGAGCAAACCAGAGGTCATCGTAGCGGGCACCGGCGTGAATGGTCGCATGATTCCGGATCCGGAAGTGGCTCCTGCCCTAGCTAAAATGGGGATCGAATTTCTGGCGGCACCAAACAAGGACGCATTAAAGCTGTGTAACCATTATGTGAAAAAGAGGAAGACAGCAGGATGCTTCCATCTAACCTGCTAAGAAATGATTTCAAAAACTTCCCTCGTACCCAATATCTTTGTTGAGCAGGAGTGCTCAATCCTCGAAATATGATATATATTCCTCCGGTTGACCCTTCCTGCCCGCCTCGATCTTGAACACGATTGAAGCTTTTGAAATCACTTCTATGGCGTGTTTAATGGTTCTGGCCATAAGAGACAAAAAACTGCAATTCAAGCCAAAAAGAACGCTTAAGACATTTTCAATTGTAAAGAGGCCCGCATTCAATCCAACGGTTGATGGTGTTCAGCCAAAAAGCGTAACCTCTCGACTATATAACGAAAAAGTTAAAGAAAGGAGAAATTAGGATGGGACACACTGCCGTCAGTACCGACAAGGCTCCGGCTGCCATCGGACCCTATTCCCAGGGAATTGTTTCCGGCCAGATGGTGTTCATCAGCGGGCAACTGGGAATGGACCCAAAGACAACAGAACTGGTCGGTGAGGACCTGGAATCCCAGGCCCGCCGGGCTCTGGAGAATCTCAAACAGATTGTGATCGCCTCGGGATGTGACCTGACAGATATTGTTGCTGTGGATGTGTTCCTCACAGACATGAATGACTTTGTAGACTTCAACGCCATCTATTCGGAATACTTCTCCGAGCACAAGCCGGCCCGAGCGGCCATCGGTGTGGCCTCGTTGCCAAAAGGCGCCTGCGTCGAAGTTAAGTGCATCGCCGTTAACCCGAATATCGCATGAAATCTTTTCAGCATTTAGCTGAAAAGAAGCAATATCGGAGCGCTACCGCAAATTTCGATCTTTTCGACGAACATACACGTTATCATCTTCAAGATTTGAAGAACACTCTGAAAAGATTTCACCCTCTGGGCCAAACGGAGACTTTCATGGTCCCGCCTGGTGGCGGGATCTTACGACCCGCGTTATTCGAGATTCGCGGTAGATTTACTACAGCTTCACCTCGAAGTGCCTTGGCCATAAAAGCCTCCGTTTGGTGCAATTTCCGGGTAAATAGCTGAAGCAGAGTCTATTCCGGGGAAGGAACCTCGACAATACGGACATCGTGCCCGGTTGCCGAGATAAAGCGCTCAACACCCTCTTTTGGAATGACAAGGGTGGCGGTATTGACCAGGGGATGAAACTGGAATGCATCCTCGGCCCAGAGGCTGCTGTCGATGAATACTTCCACTTGGTGCTGATCCCGGTCGTTGAACACAGCCAGCAGCGAAACCGATCCCGGTTCAATTCCCAAGTGTTTTTTAAGGCGTTTCGACGATGCAAAACTGACCCCCTTGGCATCGATATGTGCCGGCAGGGCCTTCAGGTCGACCCGATTGTCGGCCGGCATCACCACCAGGAAGTGGCGTTTCCCTTTATTATCCTTTAAGAAAAGGTTTTTAGTTTTCGCGCCGGGCAGGTCCGGCGTCAGCCGGTACACGTCCTCTACCGTATACACCGGCGGGTGGTCGAAGCGTTGGTAGGAAACCCCATTCTCTTCCAGGAACCTGCATATAGCTTCAGTGTCTGTCATGAACTGCTCCCCCTTTATGTTGTAGAAACATATCCGGTGGCATTCGGCCCATTTTCTTTCCCATTAACCTTCAGCAGCCGGGAACGTATCATATCGATGTGGATACGCAGGGTGTAAAGAGATTCCCGGAATCCCAATGGCACCGATATCTTCGACACTTTTTCCTCGAGCTGATCCAGTCGGGCAAGGTATTCCGGGACCTGCCCTTTTATCTCATTATAGTGTAATTCAGGATCCAAAAGCTCCAGCTCACGGTAGCACCGGAATATCTTGGATCGTATCCGATACCTGTATAGCGGCGGCATCAGCTTGAAAAATGGAAACAGAATCGCCACCAGGGGCACCAGCATGATCTTCATTCGATCGATGAAATTGGCCACCCAGAAAGGAAGGTACCGCCTTAGAAATGACGGGCCGGATCTGTAAAAACGGCGGATATCACTGGTCGTGTTGAAATCGAGCAGTTTGAGAGAGGGAAACTCGCCGGGATCTTAAAAAACGCCTCCCGGACCGAAAATCTCCTCGGCGGAGCCAATAAACAGGTTGATCAACGCGGGGTGGAAATCCGAGGGGGCAACCAGTTGAGCGGCCGGGGCCAGCAAGGTAATGTCCCTGGCCGGAATGTCCGTGACAAAATCAACAATTCCACGGGGCAGGCTGACGATGCTCCAGAACCGGAATTTTCGGGCAAATGCCTCGGCACGCACCGCGGAAAACGGCAGGATTTTTGGGGATCGAAGCGATTTTTGAATCACCGGGGCTTCAAAGCCATATACCATAAAGGCGAAGTCCAGTTTCCCGTCGAGCAACATGTTCGTGGCTTCTGTGCCGCCAACCGAAACAAATTCGGCATCTTCCGATGTAATGCCGGACAGGGTCATGACGTTTGTGGAGAGGATTTCTGTCGCACTCCCCTTGCTACCCATCCCAATACGAAGCCCCTTCAGGCTCGCATTTGGTCCAAGGTCCAGACCAACCCTGTGAAACACCCAGATCGGCTCATAGTAAAGACTGCCCAATGAAATCAAATCGTCGGTCTTAGTATGGGTACCGACACCGCCCTGCATGAACGCGATATCAATTTCCCCGGATTCCAGCAGACGGAGGTTGTCAATCGATCCACCGGTGGTGCGGACTTCCAACCGAATGCCATCCCGTGCCAGGATTTGTGCAAATTCCTGTCCGTAATGGAAATACGCGCCATCAGGTCCACCGGTTCCGATGATGAGGCTGTGGGGCGGGGCGGGTTTGATGAACATGAACGCGACCACAAAACTGGCGATGACGACAAGCGTTCCCGGGCCGAAATATTTAAGGCGTTCTTTTATGGTAGGGTGTTGGGTCTGTTCGGCCATCGAATCGCTCCTATGGCAAAAAGGAAAAAGCTGGCAGTCGCCCGAACGTTCAACTCCCGCATATTAGCGTGTTGGTGTAAAATTGCAAGGCATCAGTTCTTGAGAAAACCATTAGATTCATTCAAGTTTTCCAGCATCTGCGGAGGCATGGCCATCCCTTGTATTTCATGACAAGATCAGGTTAGATTCGAGAGTCGATGTGAGTTGGTACCATCAGCTCATGGCTTTCTACCCGTACGACGGATTCAAATAAAGGAGGCACCATGGCGGAACTTCTCTATCTCTCCCAAGCTGACGTGGAGGCCGTCGGTTTGACCATGGCGGAAATTATCGATTCCCTGGATACGGCTTTTCGAGAAAAAGGACACGGCAAGACCGAGATGCCGCCCAAGCCCGGTGTCCATCCCGGCGGGAACGATAACTTCATTCATGCCATGCCCGCTTACATCCCGGCACTTAAATCCGCCGGCGTCAAATGGGTCAGCGGGTTTCCCGAAAATAGTCAACGGGGGCTTCCTTATATTACCGGGCTGCTCATCTATAATGATGTTCATACGGGCATTCCTTTAGCCGTTATGGATTGCGTATGGATCACCGGCATGCGCACCGGGGCCGCGACGGCCCTGTCGGCAAAACATCTGGCCCGGCCGGATGCTTCGGTCGTGGGGGTCCTTGGATGCGGGGTTCAGGGGCGTACCAATGTGGAAGCTTTGAATGTGCTGTTCCCCCTTACAAAGGTTAGAGCCTATGATGTCGATGGGAGCACCGTGCGCAAGTATGCCGAGGAGATCTCCAGGAGATTCGAACTGGAAGTCATTCCAGTGAGCACCCCGAGAGAGGCGATTTCCGGCTGTGACATTATCGTCACCGCCGGCCCGATTTTGAAAACCCCCCACGCTACCATCAAAGCCGGTTGGACCGACCCGGGCACATTTGCCTCTCTGGTGGATTTTGATTCCTACTGGCACCCTGAGGCAATGGCGGAATGTGCCAAGTTCTGTACCGATGACACGGCCCAGTTGCTTCATTATCAGGGCATGGGGTACTTCCAGAGCATTCCGCCGATCCATGCGGATCTCGGAGAGCTCGTCGTGGGAGAAAAGCCGGGTCGTCAGACGGACGGGGAGATCACCATAACGGCCAACCTGGGACTGGCCATTGACGATATGGCCGTGGCACCATTGATCTATCAACAAGCCTTAAAGAAGGACATAGGAACGAAACTTCCATTATAATAATTAGCCGCGGACACACGCAGACGCACACAGACTTTTGAGCCGAGCGAACCGCCGTCGCATAGAGCTATGGCGGGACAAGCTTGCTCGGCTCAAAGATGTCATCGCTTCGCGAAACTATCTCGAAGTACGTGAATTTGGTGAATGGGAAGAGTAATGCTGAAATGCCGCGATCTGAAATTGCCCGAAGGGCATCGAGCCAAATCGCCGGCCACGTCGGCCGGTGATTGTCTGCGTTCGTCGAGTGAGCGGAGCGAACAGGCGGCTATTAACTAACGGGACTATGTACCAATTTAAGGCCAAAATGACCGGATCTGTCAAAGTGGTGGTGTA
>Ga0066191_10000064_pt1 | contig 25113 bp, 22 predicted proteins | sample WorMettanBELIZE2_FD_58705 | JGI IMG/M metagenome (GOLD analysis project Ga0066191, IMG submission 58705) | Marine gutless worms symbiont microbial communities from Max Planck institute for Marine Microbiology, Germany - Olavius tantulus... | ecosystem: Host-associated > Annelida > Digestive...
GGGTTCGGAATCGGTATCGACTTCGAAGATAACCGTCCTGTCTCGATTCCGATACCGATATCGATCCCGGCCCCGAGCAGCTTTGGGTGCGCATTCTCTCAACACGGGGTTGTGTTGACAGAAACACGCTTCACTTAAACGAAACATATTTTGGGCAATTGATATAAGCCCTGAGTTGCCCCCATGACCGATCCAGATCCGACCCGCTCTCCACGAAAACCGACGGTGCTGGACGATATTTTCAAACGTCGCCGATCCGTACGGGCATTTTCACCCCGGTCCGTATCCCCGGAAACGATCCTCTCACTGTGCGAGGCCGCACGATGGGCGCCATCGGCCTGCAACAGCCAGACATGGCGGTTCATCGCCGTCACGGACCCGGAAACGATCCATCGAATTTGTCGGGAGGCCATGCGACCCGTCATTCCAAACAAATGGCTGGCCCAGGCACCCCTCGTCATGGTCGGATGCAGCCAGCTCGATATCATTGCCAATCGGATCGGTGGCCGGATCACCGGCATTGAATACTACCAGATCGACCTTGGGATCGCCATGGAGCACATGGTCTTGAAAGCCGTGGAGCTCGGTCTTGGCACGTGCTGGATCGGATGGTTTCGCGAGGAACGCATCCGGACGATTTTGGACATACCGGAGCGGATTCGGGTATCGGCGCTTCTGGCCATCGGTTATCCGGCGGACACGCCTGCCCGGAAGAGAGGACGGAAACCCCTCGAAGCGATAGTTCACTCCGAGCGCTGGGGGAATCGGTTTCCTGAGGTCGAGTAGAACGTCCTAAAACCCTATAAAAAAAAATTTTACCGCCCTATAAACAAATCTGATGAAGAAGTCTCAAAGTTGAAGTGAAATGGAAAGAATCCATTCGGCAACGGCGACGAGGTCTTTTTTGCGCTTATAGCGGATCTAAATATAAGAAATTTGGATATCGCATGGTAAAAACACGGCGCGATTTTACTCCTTGACCCGTTCCACGTATTCGCTGGTTCGGGTATCGATTCGGACTTTTTCACCTTCTTCAACAAACGGAGGAACCTGGATCACTGTACCGGTTTCCAGGGTTGCCGGTTTCGTGCTTCCGGAGGCCGTATCCCCTTTGACCCACGGATCCGCCTTGGTAATACGGAGTTCCACAAAGTTAGGCAACGTGATGCCGATGGGCCTTCCTTCAAACAGAAGAACGCTGCAGACCGTATTCTCCTTTAGCAGTTGAACGGCATCGCCCACCTGATCCGGCGTCAGAAGATCCTGATCATAAGTGGTCGTGTTCATGAAACAGTAATTTTCCCCGTCGTAATACAGGTACTCCATCTCTGTCTCTTCTAAATTCGCTTCGTTGAATTTTTCTCCGGAGCGGAATGTCTTATCAAACTGGACTCCGGTGAGCATATTCTTGAGTCGGCACTTGTATAAGGCCTGCCCCTTTCCGGGTTTGACGAATTCGAACTGTACGATGACATAGGGATCTCCGTCGATCTCCAGCTTCAGCCCCTTCCGTAAATCGCCACTTTCAAGCATGTTTCCGCTCCCCGTAAAATCGCTTCGCGATTTTACCCATGAAAAGATTTAATAAAATTGAGCACATATCAATAGTAGACACCGTCCCGCCGTCGACCCATCCGTTATACTTTTTCCTTGGGTATTCGAAAGATGTCCTGCTCGGCACGCCGGACTTCGGCGATCATCCTCCGGACCTTATCCGGATCTTTCCGGAATCGTATCGGTGCGCCCGACCGATCTACAGCATTGGTTTGTGTGCAGCTATCGACCCCTGCCGGCTGTATTTTCATGACAGCCTCATAGGCATTGTCCGGAGAGATGCCGCCCGCCAAAATGACCGGAATACGGCTGCACGCCGTCAATTCCGCCGCAACATGCCAATCGCAGGGAAGCCCGGTGATTCCCACGAAGCCGGCGACCGGTTGCTCGACAATGGACTCACCATCGCCGTTGTCCATCAGTGTGTCAGTTAGAAACAGATCAGACACCGGCTCCAGAACACGGGCCACCTCAAGGGTGGGGTATGCAAGTGCGGCACCCGGGACCGGGATGGGTATCGAACGCATGGTCCGCACCTCCGGAAACCGTTGTCGCAATGTTTCCTGAAGCGACACAAAGGGGTCCAAAGCATGAAGATCCCGCATACCACCGATCAGATCGTCGCAGAAATGGAGAATGTCCGGTCGGTAATAATCGATGGTTTTAAAGATAAGATCCGGCTCGTTGTACAGGGGAATCAGGCTGCTGACGGCCCCTGCCCTCTGAACATTTTGGACCGTGTCCTTCAGCAACGCGTCTTTCCAGGTCTCTGCTCCCAGAACAACACTGCCGATGTGATCCACGCCCAATTCGACGAGACGCTCCACCTCCTCGGGGTCCTGGACTTCGTATATCTGAATGATGAGCCGCGTCATATTGCCCTTTTATTTTGTTAAAGCACAATCAGATTGACAATTTTCGCGTCTTTAACATATTCAATAAGGCTGCGCAATTCTATTACAAAAGGGATTGATATGATACTGATTGTTGATTTCGGCTCCCAGTACAACCAGCTCATCGCTCGTCGCGTTCGTGAACTGCGGGTTTACTGCCAGATCGAGCCACCCGACATCAAAATGGAGAGTATCCGCGAACTGCGGCCCGACGGCATTATTCTCTCCGGCGGGCCCGCCAGTATCTATGACCGGCACAGCCCGAAAGTGGATCCTCAGATTTTTGATCTGAACATTCCTGTTCTCGGCATCTGCTACGGCATGCAATACATGATGGACGCCCTGGGCGGGACCGTAAAAGGCGCTGGGAAGCGGGAATACGGACATGCCGAGTTGTCCATTCGGCGGGACGATGGCCTGTTCAAAGGCGTCGAGAAGACCACGCCATGTTGGATGAGCCATGGTGATTCGACGACCAAACTGCCTCGAGGATTCCGGATTACGGGGTCTACCAAGAATACCCGAATTGCTGCTGTAGAGCATCCGAAAAAGCGTCTATACGGATTCCAGTTTCATCCGGAGGTGTTGCACACCCCCAAAGGCAAAGCCATGCTTCGTAATTTTCTTTTCGATGTCTCCGATTGTCGCAAAAATTGGACGATGTCGTCCTTTGCCCGGGAATCTATCCAAAGCATACGCGAGGAAATCGGTGACGACAAGGTCATCCTGGGACTCAGTGGCGGAGTGGATTCCTCCGTGACTGCATTGTTGATCCATCAGGCGGTGGGAAAACGCCTGACGTGCATTTTTGTAGATAACGGGCTGCTGCGGAAAGACGAGGCGAAGAAGTTGAAGCTTGTATTTCAGCAGCACCTGAACATCAATATCCGCTTTGCCCGGGCAGGAAAGCGGTTTCTCACGGCACTCGCCAAGGTGAGCAATCCTGAGAAGAAGCGGAAGATCATCGGCAAAGTGTTCATGGATGTGTTCGAAGCAGAGGCCAAAAAAATCAAGGATGCCAAATATTTGGGGCAAGGCACCCTGTATCCGGATGTCATCGAATCCCGGTCGGCCTTTGGCGGTCCTTCCGCAGTGATCAAGTCCCATCACAATGTCGGCGGCCTTCCCAAAAAAATGAAACTGAAACTGGTGGAGCCACTGAAATACCTGTTCAAAGACGAGGTCCGAAAACTTGGCAAAACCCTTAGTCTACCGGATGAACTGATCTGGCGACAGCCTTTTCCCGGCCCCGGCCTGGCCATCCGCATTATCGGGGAAATTACACCAAAGCGTCTGGAAATTTTACGCGAGGTGGATGCCGTCCTGCTTGAGGAAATCCGAGCAAACGGGTATTATCGTAAGCTATGGCAATCGTTTGCCGTTTTGCTCCCCCTTAAGAGTGTCGGCATTATGGGGGACCAGCGCACCTATGAGTATATTGTCGCGATCCGGGCGGTGACCAGCAAGGATGCCATGACTGCCGACTGGGCAAAGCTGCCTCACAAACTGTTGGGCGCCATCAGTAATCGGATTATTAATGAGGTTCGCGGCGTCAACCGGGTCGTGTACGACATCAGCTCGAAACCGCCCAGCACCATTGAGTGGGAATAACCGTGATGAAGAAAAAACGTCCTTCGGATTTCGATATCGAGCTGAACGATACCGAAGAGCATCCGCTCTACCAGTCAGAGATGGACGAACAGCGTATCGATAAGCTTGGCCAACGCATGACTCAGGTGGCCGTGATTCTGCTATGTCTGATAGCTGCTGCCATGGCCGCCGCCTATTTTGATGTAAGAAAAAAGCTTCAACGCTTTGAATCATCGGGCACCATGCGGGTTCAAGATCTCTCTGAAGATCTCGATTCGAGCTTCTCGTCCCTTTCCGTCCAGGTGGCCAAACTCGAAGAGGCCCTCAACAGCCAGATCGCCTCGCTACAGACCATGAACGCAGATATGGAACAACGGATAAAAAAGCTCGTGCGCGCCGATAAAAGTCTTCGTTCGGTGAAGGTCAGCAAAAAAACGCTCACCAGTGAGATGCAGAAGATCGAAGCCGCCATGGGTGGGTTGCGGGAAGAATTGGCCGCTACCTCCGGTGAGTTACAGGAGTACAAAGCAGAACAACTCGCCCAACTAAACATCCTGTCCGCGACCATCGCCGATGCAACTGCCGGAATCAACGCCCTTGAAGCGACCATGGCGGATTTAAACAGCCTTCGCGAAGATGTTAAAAAATTTGAAACAACAGTTCGAAATGAGCGGAAAATATACCGGACCGCCCTGGAAGACCTGGAAGCAGACATGGGGGCCAGAATCCTGGCGCTTGAAAAGAGGCTCTCCCGGATGACACCGTCCACAGTGGCCCCCCCGACACCCCCGGCCACTCCGCCGGCCGCAGCGCCGTCCCCACCGTCCACCCCCGCCCCGGGCCAGATTGTGGAGCAGGATATCAAATAGCCGAGTATATACTGGATATTACGTCTTGGAATCGGCTGCGGGCAGTTCGATCCCCTGTTCCTGAATGAGTTGTTCGATTCGGGGGATGTCGTCGGGAAGATCGACCTCCGGTGAGTCATGGCGGGTCATTACCACGCGGAGCGGATAGCCGTGTTCAAGCACCCGGAGCTGTTCCAATTTCTCGATCTGCTCCAGACGCCCTTCCGGGAGATTGCGAAACGTTTCGAGAAACCACCGGGTGTAGGCATACACCCCCAGATGCTTGTAGGTATCGAAAACGGTCTCCGGATCGCGGGCAAGGGGGATCGGGGATCGTGAGAAATACAGGGCATAGCCCTTATTGTTCAAAGTGACTTTCACGTCCTTTGGATTGGTAATCTCGGCGTCATTTTGGATTCGGTATGCCAGGGTCGTCATCTGCACATCCGGTTCTTCCCGAAAGGGACGTATCACTTCGTCAATGCACTCCGGATGAATCAGCGGCTGATCTCCCTGAACGTTGATGACGATGTCTTCCGGTCGCAATCCCATTTGTTCGGCGGCTTCAGCAACCCGATCCGTACCCGAACGGGCCTCCGCTCCGGTTAAAATCGCTTGTCCGCCAAATGCTGATACCGCCGAAACGATGCGCTCGTCATCGGTTGCCACAACGACAATTGCCGGCTGGGCCGCCTGGGCAACCCGGCGATACACCCATTCGATCATCGGAGATCCGGTGATCCGTGCAAGGGATTTGCCTTCAAAACGTGTCGATCCGAATCGGGATGGTATAATTACAAAACAATCCATTGACATGCGCGCTCCATGACCGTGTTGAAATCGTTTTGTGTATACAATAATATTCTGGAATAATAAAGAACACGGGTCGATCGGATCAAGCCCTCAGACACCCTCAACCATCATGTCACAGGACAACTCATGGATTCAAAAACGCTTCGACACATTCTGGATCAGGTGGCCGGAGGCACACTACCGGTCGATTCGGCAATGGATCAATTGACCCGCATGCCCTTTGAAGATGTAGGTTATGCGCACATCGATCATCACCGCTCCCTCCGCAAAGGATTTCCTGAGGTCGTGTTTGGTGCCGGGAAAACCGCAGAACAGATCGCAGGTATCCTCGAACGTATGACCGCTCAGGAGCACGTGGTCCTGGTCACACGGATTGATCCGGAAAAAGCAAAAAGGATCTTGTCAGAATTTCCGGAAGGCTCCTATCACGAGGATGCCCGGATGCTGGTATGGATTCGTCGTCCCATTCCGAATCAAGGCCGGGGACGGATTCTCGTCCTTACCGCCGGCACGTCGGACATCCCTGTGGCCAAGGAGGCCTTCCTGACCGCTCAAACCATGGGAAACGACGTCGAGAGCATCTTTGATGTGGGTGTCGCCGGTATTCACCGCCTTCTCGAACATCGGGATACACTCGAACAAGCGGAAGTCCTGGTGGTGGTGGCCGGAATGGAAGGAGCTCTCCCCAGTGTTGTGGCCGGAATGGTTGGCAAACCGGTCATCGCCGTTCCCACCAGCGTGGGTTACGGCGCCAGTTTTGGAGGATTGACCGCTTTATTTGCCATGCTCAACAGTTGCAGCTCCAATGTCGCCGTGGTCAACATCGACAATGGATTTGGCGCCGGATATATGGCCGCGATGATCAACAGGAAATGACAGAACCGTTAGCCCGTCTGCCCGTTGTCCCGTCTGCCCGCTGGTCCGGTTGCCCGTGGGCCCGTTTGCCGGTTTAGCCAAGTGCCCCGGGATCCAGGATTAAAGATGCAGGCTGTATCTCGTGCTAAACGACCTGTATCCTGGATCCTGCATCTTGAATCCTGGGTCTTAAAACCGCATCCGATCACTCACCCCATCACTCCACCACTCCAATACTCCAGGTGCCCTGTATCCAGAATCAAGCATCCAGTATCCAGAATCGCACTTCTCACCCTCCCCAGCCGCCGATCAGGTGGAGATGAAGATGAAAGATGACCTGTCCGCCGCCCCTTTCCACATTAAACAGCAGTTTGTATCCGGACTTGCGGACACCCTGTTCCTTGGCCATTTGCCGAGCCACGCGGATCACCCGGGACACGATGATGCCATCCGACTCCTGCAATTCGTTGATGCTTCGGATATGCTTTCGAGGCACCACCAGCAGGTGTACCGGAGCGTGGGGGTGGATGTCCTTGAAGACCACCAGGGTATCATCTTCATATAAAAATCGGGTATCCGTGTGGCCGCCAATGATATTGCAGAAGATACAATTTGATTCCATTTTTATTGTGTCCACAAGCCTTTAAGTGTTTTTTTCAAAAGTGTTGCTTTAAGTTCTTCGAGAAATCGATGGCGGGGAACTTCACAGGCGCCAAACTGCTTCAGATGGGCCGTTGGAATCTGACAATCCAAAAAATCAAATCCCCACGTCGACAGTCGATGAACAAGAGAAACGAGTGCGACCTTCGATGCATTGCTCACCTTCGAAAACATCGATTCCCCAAAAAACGCGCCGCCCAGGGATACACCGTACAGGCCTCCCACCAGCTTACCATCCTGCCATGCCTCGATGGAGTGGGCATATCCAGCCCTGTGCAACAGCGCGTAGGCCTGGATCATATCGTCTACGATCCATGTGCCTTCGTTGTTTTCGATGCGAATCGCGGCACATCCGACAATAACCCGTTCAAAAGCCGTGTCATAGGTAATGTGGAATGCCGCTTTTCGAATGATTTTTTCAAGGCTTTTGGAAATATGAAGCTTTTCCGGATATAACAATAGGCGGGGATCCGGGGACCACCAGAGAATGGGTTCGCCGTCCTGGTACCATGGGAAAATACCCCGCCGGTATGCTTCCAGGAGGCGATCCGTGCGGAGATCCCCCCCAACAGCCAGGAGCCCGTCTTTTCTGGCCAGATGGGGTGATGGGAAAACGACCGCTTCCGGAAGCAGATAGACCGGCATGGCTTACTCTGAAATCATACATAGGGAACCGGCAATGGCGGGCGCGTGAAGCCGTTTGAGGAGCTTTACATCCGAGATGCCTGAACGGATTGCGTCACCGGACAACACGGGGTCCGGCGATACCCGTATATAGACCCCGGGCTTTAATTGAAATTAAAGACGAGCGCTTCGTTTTCGAATCCCACAAGAACTTCGCCGCCTTTGGCCAGTTTACCAAAGAGTATATGATTGCTCAGTTCGTTTTTGATCTCCTCCTGGATGACTCTGGATAACGGCCGTGCACCGTATCTGGGGTCATGGCCTTTTTCGGCCAAATAGCGGCGAGCCTCAGGAGTCAGAGACAAAACGAGCTTTTTGCCGGCAAGCTGCCCGTTTAACTCTTTGACAAACTTGTCGACAATCATTTCCATAATCTCCACATCAAGCGCATTGAACGTAATGATACCGTCGAGCCGGTTCCGGAATTCGGGGCTGAATACCTTTTCGATGGCTTTCTTGCCCTTGCTTTCAGGATCGAACTGGTTGCCGCCGAAACCAATGGTCTGAGTACTCATTTCCCGGGCGCCGGCATTTGATGTCATAATAATGATGACGTTCCGGAAGTCTGCCTTCCGGCCGGTGTTATCGGTGAGTGTGGCATGGTCCAGCACCTGTAGGAGAATATTGAAAATATCCAGGTGGGCTTTCTCCAGTTCATCCATCAAAAGTACGCTGTGGGGGTGCTTTCGAATCCCGTCGGTGAGCAATCCTCCCTGGTCAAACCCGATGTAGCCCGGAGGTGCCCCAATCAAACGGGCCACGGCGTGTTTTTCCATATACTCGCTCATGTCGAAGCGGAGAAAGTGGATGCCCAGGAGACTGGCGATCTGTCGGGCGACTTCGGTTTTTCCCACACCCGTGGGACCGGTGAACAGAAACGATCCGATGGGATGTTCGGGGATCCCCAACCCGGCGCGGGATCGCTTAATGGAGGTGACCAGAGACCCGATGGCGCTATCCTGGCCGAAAACAACGTGCTTGAGTCGATCTTCCAGGGTCTCGAGCTTGGTTTTGTCCGATGTCGAAACGCTCTGGGTGGGGATACGGGCCATCTTGGCGACGATTTTTTCGATATCCGACGGATGGATCTTCTTTCGCCGAGGGGATCCGGAAATTCGGACATGCGCGCCTGCTTCGTCGATGACATCGATGGCCTTGTCCGGCAAATAGCGGTCGTTGAGAAATTTTGCGGAAAGTTCCACTGCCGATTTCAACGCCGTATCGGTATACCGAATGCCGTGGTGCTCCTCATATCGCGACCTGAGACCTTTCAGTATTTGAACACTTTCTGAAATCGGGGGCTCGGAAATTTCAATCTTTTCGAACCGGCGCGAGAAGGCGCGATCCTTCTCGAAATGATTGCGATATTCCTCAAATGTCGTGGACCCGATGCAGCGGATCTCTCCGGTGGCCAGTACCGGTTTAAGGATATTGGAGGCATCCATGGATCCGCTGCTGGTGGCCCCGGCACCGACGATGGTATGAATTTCATCGATAAACAGGATGGCATCCTTTTTCTTTTTCAGTGCAGTGATCACACCCTTCAACCGCTGCTCGAAATCACCGCGGAATTTTGTTCCCGCCAGCATACCCCCAAGATCCAGTGAATAGATGCGCACATCTTTGATGATATCCGGCACATCCCCTTCACTGATCATTTGGGATAGGCCCTCGGCCATGGCGGTTTTTCCGACACCCGGATCACCAACAAATACCGGATTGTTTTTTCGCCGGCGGCAGAGCACCTGCATGGTCCGTTCCATTTCCAGCCCCCGCCCGATGAGCGGATCCAGCTTTCCCTCGGTGGCCCGCTGCACCAGATCAATGGTAAAGGCTTCGAGCGGATCGGTTTTTTTCTTTTTTTCCTCCTTGGAGGTGCGCGTGAAACCGCCTTGTCCCTGCTGGAAAGGAAGTTTGGACACTTCGTGGGAGATAAAATTCAGGACATCCAACCGGGTGATGCCCTGGTTCTTCAGGAAATAGACGGCATGGGAATCCTTTTCCTTGAACATGGATGCGAGAATATCTCCAATGGAGACTTCCGCCTTTTCCGCCGAGCGCACATGATTTACCGCTCGCTGTATCATGCGCTGAAAGCCGATGGTCTGCTGCAACACAAACTCATCGTCCTCCGGCACGCTTTCCATTTTATCAGTGAAATAACCTTCCAGGTCTGTTTTCAGGTTATCCACATCTCCGCCGCAATTTTCAATGATATCGATTCCGGCAGGATCATGGAGAATGGCAAAAAGCACATGCTCGATACAGACGTATTCGTGCCGGCGCTTCTTGGCTTCTCTGACGGCAAATCCGAGAGTAGCACTCAGTTCTTTACTGATCATGGTCTATTCTTTCTCCATGGTGCACTTCAGCGGAAAGCCCCGGTCATTGGCCAGTTTCTGAACCGTATCCACTTTGCTTTCGGCGATGTCGTAAGGAAAAATACCGCACACGCCGATTCCGGTATGGTGGACGTTGAGCATGATCTGCGTGGCCTGTTCCGCTGATTTGTTGAATACAAATATGAGAACCTCGACGACAAATTCCATCGTCGTGTAGTCGTCGTTATGAAGCAAAACCCTGTAAAGGGGTGGCTCGGCCACCTCATCTTCGGTTTCGGAGGCAACCTCATCATCCAGTTCCGGTCTTCGGGGACTCATGTTATTTCGCTAACACGTATGAGTGACGCAGGGTTTGGCGCCGTCGCCCCTTTGGATACCAATCACTATAATCATCGGTCATCGGTCTTGTAAAGGGCGTCCCTGCACATCTGTTGCCTGCCCGTAAATTGTCCCTGTCCAGCGGACCCGCAGGTGTCGTCTCTACCGGCCGCAGCATTTCTTGTATTTCTTCCCGCTCCCGCATGGGCATGGGTCGTTTCTGCCAACCTTCTTGGATTGCCGGCGAACCGGCTTTTTCTTCGCCGGTGCCGCACTCTCGCCACCGGAAAACACCAGGTTCTGCTCTTTTGGGGTGCTCATCCTTTCGATTTGAGTCGGCTCTGCCAACTGTATCCGGAATAGAATGCCGACGGTCTCCTCCTTGACCCGGTCGATCATATCCTGGAACATCTCAAAGCCTTCCTTCTTGTAGACGATCAGGGGATTTTGCTGAGCATACCCTCGAAGACCGATGCCCTCCTTGAGATGGTCCATGGATAACAGGTGGTCCTTCCAGAGCGAATCCACTGTCTGAAGCATGATAAACCGTTCGAGCTGGCGAAACTCCGCTTCACCGATCGCATGTTCCCTGGCCTTATATCGGTCGGAAACCGCTTCAAATAGCCATTGGGGCAGCGACTCCGAATCCAGTCCTTCAAGGCTGTCCGGTGACAGCGGCATCCGCATGTTGAACTGCTTGAAAATCGCATCATCCAAACCCTGCAGATCCCAATCCTCGGGATGCCGATCGTGATTGGCATATTCCGCGACAATGTTTTCGCAGAGATCCAGAATCATGTCTTCAATGGCCGGGCCAAGGTCATTATCGCCCAGGGTTTCCCGGCGCTGCTGATAGATGACCTCACGTTGCTGGTTCATGACATCGTCGTATTCCAGCAGGTGCTTGCGAATGTCGAAATTATGAGCTTCCACCTTGGATTGGGCATTCTCTATGGCCTTGCTGATCAGGCCGTGCTCGATGGGTTCGCCCTCTTCCATCCCGAGGCGCTCCATAATGCCGGTGATCCGTTCGCCACCGAAGATACGCAGGAGATCGTCTTCAAGGGCCAGGTAGAAGCGGGAAGACCCAGGATCCCCCTGACGCCCGGAACGTCCCCGGAGCTGATTGTCGATGCGTCTGCTTTCATGCCGCTCGGTGCCCAGAATATGCAGACCCCCAAGGTCGGTCACACCCTCTCCCAGCACAATATCGGTTCCCCGTCCGGCCATGTTCGTGGAAATGGTGACGGCCCCTCTCTGACCGGCCTGGGCAACAATTTCAGCCTCCTTCTCGTGATTTTTGGCGTTCAATACCGAATGGGGGATGCCTCTTTTCTTGAGACGTTTGCTGAGGCCCTCGGAAACGTCGATGGAGATGGTACCCACCAATACCGGTTGGCCTCTTTCATGGAGTTCTTCGATTTCGTCGAGAGCGGCCTCGTATTTTTCACGCTTCGTCTTGTAAATCACATCGGGATAATCATCACGGACCATCGGCTTGTGGGTCGGTATCACCACCACGTCCAGATCATATATTTTCTTAAATTCAGCGGCTTCGGTGTCCGCCGTTCCGGTCATGCCGGCCAGTTTCTTAAACATGCGGAAGTAATTTTGAAATGTAATGGTGGCCAGGGTCTGGTTTTCGTTTTCGATTTTTACATTTTCCTTGGCTTCGAGGGCCTGATGCAACCCTTCGCTGTAGCGCCTTCCGGGCATCAGACGGCCCGTGAACTCATCGACGATGATGACTTCGCCGTTCTTGACGATATAATCCACATCGCGCTTGAAAAGTGTATGGGCTCTCAGGGCCTGGTTGATATGATGGAGCAGATCAATGTATTTCGGGTCGTACAGGTTGTCGACCTTGATGATCTTTTCGGCCCTGGAAACGCCCTCTTCGGTAAGGGTTACCGAACGCGCTTTTTCATCGATACTGTAGTCGACGTCACGCTTGAGCCCCGGAATAACGGAGTTCACCTGGTAATACAGGTGGGTTGATTTTTCGGTCGGTCCGGAAATGATCAGCGGGGTCCGGGCTTCGTCGATGAGGATACTGTCCACCTCGTCAACTATGGCAAAGTTGAGCTCGGGCTGGACAAGACTTTCCTGCTCGAACTTCATGTTGTCCCGCAGATAATCGAAACCGAATTCATTGTTGGTGCCGTAGGTGATGTCGCAGTTATAGGCGTCTTTGCGCTCGGCGTCATCTAGGCCATGAAGGATGGTGCCGACAGACAAGCCGAGAAAACGGTAAATCTGCCCCATCCATTCGGTGTCCCGGGTGGCCAGATAATCGTTGACGGTAACGACATGTACCCCTTTTTGGGGCAACGCGTTCAAGTATGCCGGAAGGGTGGCCACCAGTGTTTTCCCCTCCCCGGTTTTCATCTCAGCGATTTTGCCCATGTGAAGGACGACACCGCCGATGAGCTGGACGTCGAAATGCCGCATATTCAGCGTTCTAAGGGAAGCTTCCCGCACGGTTGCGAATGCCTCGGGAATCAGGTCGTCCAAGGGTTCTCCGTTATCCAGACGCTCCCTGAAACGGATGGTCTGTTGCCGGAGTTGCTCATCGGTTAAGGCCTGAATTCCCGCCTCCAGGCTGTTAACGGCTTCGACAACCGGTTGCAGCCGCTTGAGTTCGCGTTCATTTTTGCTGCCAAATACCTTGGTTAACAAATTCAAAACCATCGCTGGGTGATCCTTCGGATAAACATAACAGGTTGCCGATAGTATACCATATATTTGCTGAAAAACCAGATATCCGAATAAAATCGTGCAACGATTTTATGATCGGCAAAGGCGTCGTTTAGAGGGTGAACGGCGCGTATACACTTGTCGGGGTGAGTTTGAAATCCTTGCGGGCGTACTCAGGCTGGAGTTGCAGAGTCTAGTTCAGAATGTACTTCATGGGATTTACCGGAACACCATTAAGCTTTACCTCATAGTGAAGATGGGGTCCGGTACTTCGGCCGGTGTTTCCGACCAGCGCGATGGGCTCACCGCGTTTGACGGTTTCTCCGCGCTTTTTGAGTGCCTTCTTAATATGGCCGTATCGTGTGACAAATCCGTGTCCGTGATCGATGACAAGCACCATGCCGAGCAAACCTTTTCTTCCGGTGTAGGCCACGACACCGTCAGCCGTTGCCACAATGGGTGTGCCTGCCCGGTTGGCGATATCCAGTCCTTTGTGAAATTCCCGGAGCCCGGTAAAGGGAGATTCCCGGTAGCCGAACCGGGAGGTAATCCAGCCTTCCGCCGGACGAATGGCCGGGGTACAGGCCAGCAGATTTCTCTGGTCCTCAAGATAACCCAACAATGAGCTGAATCCGCTTTCCTGGTTGATACGGGCCATTTCGAGCTGTTGGGTTTGCTCGTGCATTTCGCGAATCAGACTGTCGTGGCGTTGCTGGAGCGGCACGCTCGTATCCAGGTCCTCGGGAATGGACCCGCCAATACCGAAAAGCCCATCCTGGGTGGCCTTCTGTTCGATATTGGCGATAATCCGGATTTTGTTTTCGAAATCATGAAGTACAACGAGCTCATCTTTTAGTTTGTTGATCTCTTCGGCAAAATTCTTGATTTGATTCCGTTGGGTGGTGATTTCTTCTTTCCTGGAATTCAATTCCTGAAGCAGGGCCTGAGTATCCCCCTGGGTGAATTTCACCTGAGTGTAATCGTATATCAGCCATCCGGCACTAACAAACCCAAGCGTCAGCAAGACAGCAAGACATCGTAGCAGACTCCGGGTGACCGTTATGCGTCGAATGGGGGTACCTGTTGTACTCAAAGCGATGAAGGATATCTTGTCGGCCATAATTCAATTAATCCCTTTTTTCTAATGAGATCAACAACTATGATCGTCCCTCTGGTTGGACACGGCGATTTTTAAAAAAAGCCCCTGGGCAGCTTCATCACCCAAAGGCTTTGGTGGTACTCGCCTTCGGCAACCTGGCAATCATGGCCTGTCGGCTTTAGACCCATGGCTTTGCGCCATCACCTTTCGGTGATTTTGCCCTTTCGAAATTTTTGCATACTGTACAATCGATAAACCAAAAAACCGAGAATGTCAAGAAAAATCCGAAAGTTCGTTCCTTTTTCGATCAACATCGGGTCTGTTTTTGAGGGGTTGTTTTCAGACGGGTGGGACCGCTTTTTACGACAATCCCACCCATCTGTTCCCCGAATTATTGAATTCCCAGCCGGAACTTGAGGGACTTTAACGTGTTCTGCATTAACATGGTGATGGTCATGGGACCGACCCCACCGGGGACCGGCGTGATGGATCCGGCGATTTCCTTGGCGGCGTCAAAGTCCACATCACCTTTGAGGATGGCCACCATCTTGCTGGGATCCTTGGCGCTTGGTTTCTCACTCACCCGGTTGACTCCGACATCGATGACACATGACCCCGGCTTGATCCACTCGGGTTTGACCAGACCCGGAACCCCGGCTGCCACGATCAGAATATCGGCGCGCTTGCAGTGGGCGGCCAGATCCTTGGTCCGGGTGTGAACGACGGTCACGGTGGAATTGGCGCCCGGCCCTTTCTGGAACATCATGTTGGCAATGGGTTTTCCCACAATATTCGACCGGCCAACCACGACTACCTCCGCACCACTGGTTTCCACCCCGGCACGCACGATCATTTCCTGAATCCCCGCAGGTGTACAGGGGGGAAACTTCACCTCGTCGCCACCGATCATGAGCCGGCCGACATTGACCGGATGGAATCCGTCCACGTCCTTGTCCGGATCGATGGCATTGAGCACCTTTTTATCGTCGATATGTTTGGGCAGCGGAAGCTGTACAAGGATCCCATGGATGCTGTCATCGTTATTATATTTGTCGATGAGCGCCAACAAATCCGCTTCGGAAATGTCATCCGGCTGGGAATCCTGGACCTCTTTGAATCCGAGCCGGTGGGCAGTTTTAATCTTGAGTGTGACGTAGGAAATGGATGCCGGATTCTCGCCGACAAGGATCGTCACGAGACCGGGAACAGCACCGTGTTTCGCTTTAATCTCCTCTACCTCTGCAGCGATCTCCTCGAGGATCTCCTCACGGATTTCGGTGCCTTTAATTAGTTTCGCCGTCATGTTCTCTCTCCTTTCCTCCAATTGGTTTGCTGTTGTTCATGGTGTCTATAATGTTCGTAGGCCCTATTCTTGCCGAATTGGATAGTGAGGTTATATGGGATACGGGACCTGATCCAGCCCCTCCCGCTGATCAAGTCCGAGCATGATATTCATGTTTTGTACTGCCTGTCCGGCAGCCCCTTTCACAAGATTGTCGATCGCTGAAATCAGAATCAACCGCCGCCCCCCTCTTTCGATCTTGCAGCCGATGTCGCAATAGTTGGTGCCGCGCACATGGAGCGTGTCCGGGGGACGCTCAGAACTTCGAATACGGACAAACGGCGCGTCCTTATAAAACTGTTGAAGGCAGTCGCGCACAGCGTCGTCGGATCGTTTCTTCAATAGACGGACATACAACGTCGTCAACATTCCCCTGGACTTGGGGACGAGATGGGGAACGAAGGTGATCTGTACCGGAATTCCGGCCTCTTTTTCAAGCACTTCCTCCATCTCCGGGGCATGCCGATGGACTCCGATCTTATATGCCTTGAAAGACTCCTGGACCTCGCAAAAATGGGTTGTCAGAGACGGCGACCTGCCGGCCCCGCTCACACCGGATTTCGCGTCTGCTACGATGCTGTCCAAATCAAGCCAGTTTCGCCGGATCAAGGGAATTAGGGGGAGCAATACGCTGGTGGGATAGCAACCCGGATTTCCGATGAGATTGCCCTGGTGTATGTCATCGGTATAGACTTCTGACAAGCCATAAACCGCCGTTTCCGCGTACGTTTTGGCTGAATGGGGCTGGTATGCGGCCTCGTATCGGGAGACATCACGGAACCTGAAATCAGCGGAGAGATCCACCACCCGCAGCCCTTTTTCAATGATCTCAGGGACAAGATCCATGGGGAGCTGATGGGGCAAGGCGGTGAACACCAGATCGGTCCGCTCGGCCAGGGCTTCAGCATCGTAGGTTTCACAAACCAGATCGACAATCCCGGCCATGGATGGGTAGGTATTGCTGAACCGTTCTCCTGCATACTGCCGGGAGGTCAGCACCGCAATATTTACATTCGGATGACCGGAAAGGAGTCGGACCAGTTCCGCCCCTGCATAACCGGTGGCACCGACCACGCCTACGTTTATCATTGAACCTCCCAGCACGACACGCTTAAGAAGCAGGCAAAGTACCCGGCGACTCAGGCGGTATGTATCAGCTTTTGGAAAAGGGGGGACCGTCCCTGCTTACAGGCCAAGGCGGGACCTTAGCAAACAAATTCACCGGTTTCAAGAAAAGAACCATACAGATATGTAATGAATCCAGAGGGAATTTCCAGGCGGGAATGGCCACTCTTTCAATTGCCGTGCAAATTTAGTCTTGAATGGTCTTGTTGATGTTGGGAATCGTTCCGGGTTTACCCTTTTCCATATATCGGCTGTCACCATCCCGGCGGGTTACATTTTCATACACCCCATCATCCCGGCGGACCAGTTTGGTGAAACCCAGGTCCCGCAATTCAGAGTTGGTTTTGGGGGTGCTGATATTGACCCGGGAAATAATCCGATGGATTTGCCCCTGGCACTCCGGACAACGGGTTAACTCCTTATCCTTGATGGACTGCTCCACCTCAAAAATTAACCCAAGGTCACAGGGGTCCGATGTGTGTTCGTATTCGTATACCGGCATGGATCAACCTCAAAAAAAAGAGCGTATGTGTAATGGGGCCTTTATACCATGTGAAGAAGCGGTGGTTCAAGTTGCCGGTTTGGCCGGTTGGCCGGTTAGCCCGTCTGCCCGTGGGCCCGTGGGCCCGCTTGAAATTTGGGATTTGGGTTTGAGATTTGTTATTTGGGATTTGAAATTTCGGCGGCGTCAGCCGCCCAGGTAGGCTTTCTTGACCTCCGGATCATTGAGGAGTTCGTCGGATCGCCCTTCCAACACGAGCTCACCGTTTTCCAGGACATAGCCCCGCTGGGCGAACTGCAGTGCCATACGGGCATTCTGTTCCACCAGCAGAATTGTAGTCCCCTCATCGTTGAGTTCCTTCATGGCCCGAAACACGTCCATCATGAGCAACGGCGCCAGACCCATGGAGGGTTCATCCAGGAGCATGATCCGTCGCCCGCTCATGAAAGCTCTTCCGATGGCCAGCATCTGCTGCTCGCCGCCGCTGAGGGTTCCGGCTTTTTGGATCTTCCGCTCATCCAGCCGGGGGAAAATGTTCAGCACCCGATCGATGTCCTTTGGAATCTGGTCTTTGTCTTTCCTGGCAAAGGTGGCCAAGGTCAGGTTTTCCATGACCGTGAGATTCCCGAACAGACGTCGTCCTTCAGGGACATGGGATATGCCGAGTTTGCTCACCACCTTGTCCGGCGCATAATCGAGAAGATCTTTCCCATCAAAGGTCATCTGGGTTCCCGATTCCACAGGCACCAGGCGGGAAATAGCCCGGAGAGTGGTGCTTTTTCCAGCGCCGTTGGCGCCGATGATGCAGACGATCTCCCCCTCCGCGATATTGAAATGGATCCCGTGAAGCGCCCGAATCTTACCGTACGAGACGCGCAGGTTTTCAACCGAAAGCAGCATTATTCCACCATCTCACTTCCAAGATAGGCCTCGATCACCTTGGGGTTGTTTTGAATTTCTTCCGGGGTGCCCTCTGCGATTACCTCCCCAAAAACCAATGTTTGTATTTCTTGGCACAGTTCCATGACAAATCGCATACGGTGCTCGATAAGAAATATTCCGACACCGAATTTCCGGTGTGCCCGACGGATGATGTCCATCATCTGAATCAATTCCTCAGGATTCATCCCGGCGGTCGGTTCATCCAGAAAGAGGATCTTTGGTTCCATGGCCATGGCCCGTGCCATTTCGACGCGCCGCTGGGCACCATAGGGTAGATTCAGCACGATCTGATTGGCAAATCGGTCTACTCCGAAAAGCTCCATCAATGCGTACGCCTTGTCGCGGCTTTCGGCCTCCTCCCGTTGGCGTTTCAGCGTCCCAAAAAAAGCGCCCACCAGCCCATAGCTCAGTTTGGAATAGCGGGCCATCATGACGTGCTCCAGAACCGTCATGTGCCGCCAAAGCTGTAGATTCTGGAAGGTGCGGCCCAGCCCGCGCGCTGCGATCTGATACGGCTGGAGCCCGACAATCGATGCCTCATCAAGACGGATGTCGCCCTCCGTAGGCCGATAAATTCCTGTAATTAAATTGAAAATCGTTGTTTTTCCCGCGCCGTTGGGTCCTATGAGACCGTGGATTTCGCCAGGATCAATGTTCAGGCTGTAGTTGTTCACGGCGCGAAGGCCACCGAAATAGTGGCTCATGCTATCGACTTCAAGCAACGCCATGGCTAGACCTCGGATTTAGGTTTGCGCTTGGGTTGGAGAACGGCCCGGACATCGAACTCGCGGAATGCGATCAAGCCGGTCGGCCGGTAGATCATCACCAGGACCAACAGCAGCGGAATGATGATCCATTTAAACAATTCAAAGGGACGGAGGGCCTCGCTGAGCAAGCTGATACTCACCGCGCCGACGATGGAGCCGTACACGGAGTTCAATCCCCCGAAATAGACCATGGCCAGCACTTCGGCCAATTTCTGCAGCCCGAACGTCGCCGGGTTCACATATCTCAGGACATGGGCAAAGAGCCCTCCCGCCACACCGGCCCAGAACGCGCCGAATAAAAAGGCCGTCATTTTCGTGCGACGGGTATTGACGGTCATGGCGTTGGCGGCGATTTCATCGTCGCGGACGGCATTGAGGGCCTTTCCCAGCGTAGAGCGCACGAAATTGTTAATGGTCCAGATACACAGGACCGCCCAGGTAAACACGACCGGAAGACTGGCCAGATCCGGCTGACCTTTCAGGCCCCGGGGGCCGCCAACCATCTCAAGGTTTTCGATGAGACTTTTGACGATGAACAAAAATGCGAGGGAAATGATGGCCAGGTAATCTCCCCGTGTCCGAAATGAGGGTATGGCGATGAGCAATGCCCCCGAAGCGGCCACAGCGCCGCCGATGACAAGCGCCAAAGGAAAAAATGCAGGAGCCAGGGCTTTGGGCAAGAGGGCGGCCCCAAAAAGTTTGTCGTTGGCAAACAGAATAACCGTGACTACCGATGCCCCGTACGCACCCAGAGCCATAAAGCCGGGATGGGAACAGGAGAATTCCCCCATGTAGCCGTTGATCACATTGAGACTCAGAGTCAACATGACGGCGATCAGGGTGAATCGCAGGGTCATCCCCCGGTAGGCACTGATATCGGCCCAGATATGCATCACCAGGTAGAGCAACACCAGATAACCGATCACCGAGACAGCGGTGGGTAACTTGGACAGTTTGTCCGCCATCCAGTTGGCGGGGCGGACCGTCGCGTAGCTGAACAACGTCACCGGGAGAAGATAAATCAGGAAGACATATAGCAGAACCCGCGGTGTTTGAAACGGGTCCGGCACCCGGATGACCCCGCTGAATTCTCCGCCGGTGAACATTTTTCCGATGATCACAAGTTGGTCCCACCCTTGCCAGAGAAAATGCTTTATGTCCTTGGCAATGGCCAAAATTCCTAAAAGGCTTGGCATTTTGTCCATATCGAGGGCATCGACAAGATAATCCCCTACCAGCTGTTCCAAAATGACGGCCAGCAGAGCGGCCAGAAGCCATCCAAGAACCGGAACCAGTGACAAGTGATGCTGAATGTTATGGCGCAGGCGCAAATAGTGCTTTTCGGAAGTTGGGTTATCGGGAGTCATGTTGAACATATTCCAATGCGGCAAAGTCCGCTTCTTGATCCGGTGATGTCCTAAACCCTTAGAGTCTGCCTTTCCGGCTACAGTCGAAGTTTGGCGCTGTATGGTTCCCCAAAGAAACCATGGGGTCTGTATACGAGTATGAGCAAAATGATCGAGTAGGCGATCAGATCGCGAAGCGTCGACGGAAACACCAGGGGCACAAATATTTCGATAAAACCGATCAGAAAACCGGCAAAGCAGGCCCCCATAATGGATCCCCTGCCGCCCAGAATCGCGGCGACAAACGCCTTCCAGCCATAGACAATGCCCATGGTCGGCTCCAGAACCGGATAGGCCATGCCGAAAAATATCCCTGCTACCGCCGCCAAAGCGGAACCGATGGCAAATGTCATTCGGGCAATGGCGTTTATGGATACCCCCATGAGAGGGACAACCAGATAATCAAACGCCATGGCGCGCATGGCCATGCCCCATTTGTTTTTTTTGATAAACAGGTGCAGAGCGAACATGAAAGCCAGCGAAACACCCACAATCATGATTTTGATATTGGTGATATCCACCCCGCCGATACTGAATGTCTGACTTTCGATCAGCTCCGGAAAGCTGCGGCGTTTTGCTCCCAGAAGAATCAGGTTTCCCTGTTCCAGCATGATACCGATCATCAGACCGGTAATGGCTGCGGACGCCCGGGGGGCGTCACGCAAGGGTCTGTATCCGATGCGCTCCACCGTCATACCCACAATCGCTGTCAGGCACATGGCACCGATGAGGGTAAGAATAAGAATGAACCAGCCCGGCAATGCCAGTGTACCGGCGACGGTCAAACCGACCAGAAAAGAGGAAATGCCGAATCCAATGTAGGCGCCGACCATAAAAATGTCGCCGTGGGCAAAGTTGAACAGCATCAGGATGCTGTACACCATGGAATAGCCAAGGGCGATCAACGCGTAAAAGCTTCCCCATTGGAGCGCATCGATGACATTTTGAAAATCGAAGATGTTTTGCAGATTGATCGTCATGGGATGTGTACCCGAGGACTCTAAAAGGGCGGGCCCAGGTTTCCTCTGGCCCGCCCTTTCATTGTATCAACTCAGAAGCGTGCGCACTCGAGCGCATGCCACAGTCAGCACGTGTTCGAAACGAGCGACGTTCAGTTTTGGATTTTTTTGCGGCGCAGCCGCGTTTCGTAACATCGTGGAACGATGTTACGGGCAGACCGATTTGAAAAATTCGTATTCACCCTTTTCGCTGATCCGGACAACAACCGCGCATTTGATGGGATCGCCTTCTTCGGTAAACGTCATATTCCCGGTGATGCCGTCGAACTCCTTGATTTTAGCCAGCGCGTTCCGGACGCATTTGCGGTCTTTCTCGATCCGGCCGGTGAGCTTTCCGCAGGACTGGATCGCTCTCTGGGCGAGGCGGAGGGCGTCCCAGGTCAGGGCACCGACATCGTCCGGGATGTACCCATATTTCTTTTCGTATCGGTCGATGAATGCCTTGGTTGCGCCTTTGGCACCGGCAGCCGCATAGTGCGTGCTGAAAAACAAACCATAGCAATCCTTGCCGCAAAGTTCCACGGTCTCTGCCGAGCCCCAGCTATCGCTACCCACGATGGGAAAGTTGATCCCTTTGGCATGGGCCTGCTGCACGATTAGGGCCACCTCATTATAGTACTGAGGAGTAAAGAGGACCTGGGTTCCGGAGTTCTTGATTTTGTTCAGCTGTGAGCTGAAATCCACATCTTTGGTGGTAAAACTTTCAAATGCCACGACCGATCCGCGACCATGAATCTTTTCCCAGGCTTCTTTAAAAAACTCTGCGAGCCCTTTGGGATAGTCGCTCGCGACATCATAGAGAACCGCGGCTTTTTTGAAACCGAACTCTTCTGTGATAAAGTTTGCCAGAACCGGTCCCTGGAAGGGGTCCAGAAAACACCCACGGAACACATAGGGACGATCTTTGGTGGTATCGGGGTTGGTGGACCACGGGCTGATCATGGGGGTCTTCCAATTATTGGCAACCTCTCCGGCCGGAACGGCCTGTTTGGAGGATTGTGGCCCCACGATGACGAGAACCTCGTCATCGGTGATCATTTTGGTATTGGCGCGAACTGCTGATTCGGCCTTGGATTCGTTGTCTTCGATAACCAGTTCAACGCGATATTTTTTGCCGCCAACCTCGAGACCTCCGGCGGCATCGATATCTGCCTTCCACATTTCCGCCGCGTATCTCGTTCCCTCGCCAACCTTCGGGATGTCACCGGTGAGCGGCGCATTGATTCCGACCTTGATGACCTTGGCGCGGCCCCAGGCACAGGGCGAGAGGATGAGACTGAGCACCACACAAGCAAGAACGACATAGAGGGCTTTCCGCATCATGACCTCCTTTAGCTTTCCTACAGGTTGATTTTTACAACGGAATAAAATCGCGAAACGATTTTATGAAACGCGACAACGACGTTCATAGGGCGAGGGGTGTATCCGCCGTAGCAGTGACGGATTCATATTCGCATCCCTGCCAACTAAGATGCCATGCGTATCTCGGAGATGAGATACGGTCAAATATCACACGGAATATTATTTTTCAACTTATAAAATCGTGAAAGGATTCTGATAATTTAACGGGGAACTCTGAGATGCCTGCGTTTGAAACAGACTATTTCGCTGGAATGGGTGTAATCTCAGAGGATTCAAGGGTTCGAGGATTTCGGGATTCAACAGATAGAATCTTTAACAATACCCTTGAATCCCCGACCCCTTGGATCATTGGCCCCTTTTCTACTCTGCCATTGGAGACGGACATCACCTATTTTTTTTCAGATCATCCACCAGATCCTTTATGATAGACATCACGTTGCTGCCCCGTTCTTTGGCGATGTGGTGCGCATCCTCGACGAGTTTGGACGCCTGGCGCTTCAACTCGGCGGGTGGCGGTACCGGCAGCCGACTCCGTTCATAGTGCCAAGCCAGAAGACGCACGGCCAGCTTTTCTTCCTGTTGTCTGATAAAACCCACGCTTACCCCTTTCGTAAGGCTCCGCGGCGGAACACACCCTTAACCGTCGTTCCCGGTTCCGCGTGCTGGGCGGCCGAATCCCATCACCACCCTTTCCAAAACCCGCAAGGGCTGATTCGCTCCGGACTTGATGGCAAAATCCGCCTCGAGAATACCGGCATATCCGTCAAGCAGTTCCTCCCGCGAGAAATGCGCGGCCTTTCTCATCATCAGGTACACCGGATAGGCATTCTTCGGATTGGGTGCCATGAGCAGATCTGTCCGCGCCGTCCGTTTACGACGTTTGCTCCGTTTAGACGCATTCTTCGGGGCGTGGTTGTCATGATGGGAATCCAGGGCGTCTGCCCATTCATCGAGTTGCGACGTGAGGGATCTGTCATGCTCCTGGATTAACGGCATCACCTCCTGCCGGAACCGCTGAAACGGAAGTCCGGCGTGCCAAACGCTACCACTGGGTCCATCCATAAACTCCCGCATCAAAATCAGTTTGCGGATCTGATTGGCAATTCCCGCAAGCAGCTGCAGCGGGTGGGACAGCTCCCCGCTGCCCAGCAGGGAGTGCATGTAGAACAGGGCGTCTTCCACATCACGATTGGTCACCGCGTTGGTAAACTCGTAGATCGGGTCCTTTTTGGTTCGGGTAAGCACCGATTCCACATCCTCGAATGAGACGGTCGGCCGATCGCCGGTGTAGTCGACCAGTTTTTCGACATTTGCGGTAAAGGTCCGAAGATCGAACCCGCTCTTTTCCACCAACGCTTCGAATACTCCGGGGTCCATGGATTTGCCGTGTTTTTCCAGGGCGTCCCCGAGACGTTGTCGAAGCACAGCCACTTGTACTTGGCGGTCGGCCCGTCGATCGCCTTTGGGGACACTGCAATCGACAATCATCCCGGCTGTCGTTATTGCCGCATACAGCGTTGTTCGTTTGTCCACCCGATCTGTTGTGATGAGCAGATGATTGCTCTTGGGGAAGCCTGTTTCTATCGCATGCTGCAGGAGCCCGGCCTGGTCCCGAGATTCTGAAATCGAGAAATTCCGTTCCCGGCAGAAGGCCACTACCCGATCCAGCCATGCGCCATCCTGGATCCCGGCCGCATCCAATTTTAGAAGATCCTCTCGCTGCTCCGAAGCGAGATCGTCCATGCTCAGCCTCTGGGCCGCTAGTACAGCCAGGAGATACCGTGCGGCTTTACGGAAATCTTCGGCGTCAGCCGCCTGTTTGGATCGGATCAAGAGGCTGGACAGATCTTGCCGGGTGCTGAAAATTTGTGCCCCAAGAAGGGCAAGTACTTTGGGACCGTCCATCAGGGAAAACGTGTTGAGCCGCTCAAGGATGTCGGACATCTCCACATCCATGCCGTCGAAGGCTTCGAAATTCAGACTGCGGGCGGCTTGCGGAAGCATGGCTTCCAGCAGCGTCCGATACGCCTCCGTAACCAGAAGTTCCTCCCCGTAGATTAGATAAATCGGGGCATATCCGGATGAAGGCGTCTCCTGAATATGGGTTTCCACGTCTTTGTAGCTGATTTCGGCCATAGATATCAGTCCGTGGGCCCGTTTGCCCGTTTGCCCGTGGGCCGGTTTGCCCGTTTGCCCGCCTGCCGCGGCGAAGCCCGAGGGGCGAAGACCGGTGGGCCCGTGAACCGGTTGGCGAGTGCCAGCGGCACACGTCATCTGCCGCCTAAAGTCGGCGCC
>Ga0066191_10000072_pt1 | contig 23691 bp, 26 predicted proteins | sample WorMettanBELIZE2_FD_58705 | JGI IMG/M metagenome (GOLD analysis project Ga0066191, IMG submission 58705) | Marine gutless worms symbiont microbial communities from Max Planck institute for Marine Microbiology, Germany - Olavius tantulus... | ecosystem: Host-associated > Annelida > Digestive...
CCTCGTTTGATGGTGTAAACCACACACATCAAGTCAAACCGTGTTCGATTTCGGCTCATTTGGGCATTTCGATTACGACTTGTCCGAGGTCGTCGGTACGCTGGAGTTGGCGGGTCTGTGCGAAGCCATCGAGTTTCTGACCTTTTCGATCAAGAGTGGCTTCTTCCCCGAAGACCTGCGCGGGTTGGCGGGAGAGCTCGGCAGGCGGTTAGGTCGTCCGCTGGAGGTCATCTCCGGTCCGCCGGTCCACGCGAATGAGAGCCTGGCACTGCTCTCGCAAAAGCAGCTATTGGACCAAACTCGTATCGACGCGTTCTGGACCAGCGAGCTATCGGCCTTGGGTAGTCCGGGCCAGGCCATGCGGGCGGTCCTCGAGGCGCGCGCCGGCGACCTGGACACAGCCATGCGGTCATATGCCTCGGCACGCGTGGCCGGGGATCGTGTAACCTGGGCGGCCTACACCATTGGCATACGTGCGCTTGAACGGCAGGACTATCGGCAAGCCGCGCCTTGGTTCGGGGCTGCCAGCCACGAGCTCCTGGGTACACTCCAGGCCTATGCCCTGCTCATGCACAGCCTGTGCCTGTACCGTCTCGATCGGTTGAAGGAGGCGCTGGAGCGGACCTACGCCTGTATGGGGATTCCCATGCGGGCCGAGGGTTACCGACTCGGTGCCTGGATCTGCGCCGGCTCGGACAGAGCGACCGCGCCAGGGACATGCGTTCTCAGTACGACGGCCTATTCGGGCAAAGTCGATGATGGACTTCTTTCTGAGGGGAATCGAGAGGCATGAATTCTGCGCCAAGCATTGGCGCCGTAGTCCGCTGTTTCTCCTAGGTGCGGGCACGGGACTCTTGGAGCACGTGATGACTGCGGACGAACTCGAGGGATTGGCCAAGAAGCTGGAGCGGCGCACTCCGGGCCTGGTACGCAGGGATGCCGAGCGCGCGCTCTTCGTCCAAAATCTGGACCGGGCCAGTGAGCGGCTGCGGGGGTTGGTGAAGCAGGTATCCGATCGGCTCGGCTGGCGGAATTCCTGGATGGACGGATCGGTCATGGCCGACGGTGCGAGCAATCGTCTGCAACTCGGACAACGCCCTCGACCGTTTGTTTTCCGCCCTGGTGCGGTATCTTTTGAACGATCCCGCGTGGTGGCATTCACTTCCCGATCTTCTTGGCACCGGCGAGCCAGTTGCCGGTCAGGGTTTTGCCCCCGAGCGTGTGCAGGCCCTGATCGATCGGCCTTTGAGCCGAGCCACGGATCAAGCGTTGAGAAACGAGTTGTAGGTGGTGCTCTAGGCCCGCGACCGCTCGGCCGCGGTGCCACGGGTCGTCGTAGAGATCGGTCGGACCGCCGTCACCGCCGCACTGCTCGGCGACCGGCTCAGCAGCATACCCAAGCCGGAGCTGAGGCTGGATATCGACAAGCTGCGCCCAATCTTCGCTACTGGCCGGGAGGACTTCGACCTCGGCGACTTGGTGCTTCCCGCTCCCCGCGGGGGGGCTAATGACAAGCTCTATTACCTCCTGTCCTTGTCGTACCTTAAGCGATTTCTGCGGACCTGTCACCGGGTCCACGAAATCCTGACGGATCGGGTTCACGTCCAGTCTCTGGTACGGTTGGTTCAGGGGTTTCAACATCTTCCGCCGGACCGGATGTTGGTTCTGGTCGTCAGGCCGGAGTTCAGCTCTTGGGTCCTTGCGCAAACCAAGCGGTCGAGCATGGCTACGCACCCCGCATCGAGACCATCACCCACCACCTGGGCACTTTCTGCTCCCGGCGTTGATTGTCCATTCTATCCTCGAGCCGGGACACCGCGTGCTGGCCGCACCATCTACTGCACGTTCGCTCGATTTCGGCCTGCTCGGCTACGAACTGCGGCTGGCGTCGGCGTTGCCGTACTGCCTGGCGATCACCCGTACCCTGGCCGGTTTCGCGCTGACCGATGCGGAAGACGACACTTTCATTGCCGAGATTCGTGTTCCGGAGGGAGTTGTCGATAGCCCGGCAATGGACCTGCCCGGGCTAAACTGGGTTTCACGGCCGCGCCTGCCGCTTGCATGAGCGGCGGGGCCGCGTTCGTCCAGCGGTATTGGCCGGAGGCCTGGGATGAGTTCAGGCGCCTGATTTCCGTGCTGGCTCCGCTCGAAGCCGTTGGGCTCAGGCCCCACAATGCCAGCGTCCACGGATTCCGAGGTCTTATCACCTCGAGTCCGCGGCCATCCTATCTTGCCGCTCAAACCTTGCTGCATGAGACCGGGCACAACAAATTCAGCTCCATCTACGATCTGTTCATACTCTTCGACAATGAGGAGGGAAACCAAGCCTACTCGCCCTTCGTCGGGACCGACCGCCCCCTTTCCGCAGTGTCTCACGGCATCTTCGCGTTTCTCCAGGACGTACACATTTCACTGCGGCTGCGCGGACAGGTAGACCAGATCAGGGATCTCAACCTCGACCGATATATCGATAAGCGACGTTTCGCTATCGATACGGCAATCGGAAACCTGAAGCGTACCGTCTCCCTGGCCGAGCGTGGCCGGCAGTTGATGGCGGGCTTCGAGAAGGCATTGGCCACGACCGGTTGAGCAATTGCTTGACGGCGTCTGGCAACGCACGGCCACTCTCGATTCGAGCCGACAGGGGCTTGGGCATTCGAGCTACGGGGGTGAACGGGACGTGGGCCTGCCGTCCTTCCCCGAGCTCGATGGTGAAGTAGGCCGCGCCGCGATCCTGGTGCGCGAACGTCTCGGCACGCTGGATCTTTAACATAGAGCGAGTTACCATCCGATCTGGTGCGCGGCGCGTCGCCAAACATAGGCCCCAAAGGTCGCCATCGGTTCATACCGACCGTTTCCTCGTCCTGGATCTTGTGGTTCGGGGTCGGGAGAGCCTGGTTCCCGTGCGGTGGTAGCATGTCTCGGAGAATGCGCTGGCCCGGTTAGCCACGGACTTTACCAGAGACATCCGCGCCGAGGTAACCGCCGCGCGGCTGGGAGCACCCCTGGGCCGGCCATTGTGCTGTCCGATCATTCTGGAACCCTGGCCGGCCGCGCAGGTGATTCATGAATGTATCGGCCATACCTCCGAAGCCAATAATTTCATCACGTATGCACGCCCTGCGGGTATTGATCTCGATTGCCGCTGGTGCGACTACTTGCTCCAGGTGTTCGACGATCCGACCCTGCCGGACCGGCGGGCGGGCTACGACTATGATGATGACGGAGAGCCTGGCCGTCGGGCGCAACTCGTAACGGATGGGCGTTGGACCGACCTGCTGCTCGACGCAGAGCAGGGTTTTCGGCTCGGGATGTCCCCCGGGCATGGCCGCCGCGCATGTCCAATACCTATCTGGGCGGGGGCACAGAGAGTGTCTACGCGCTCATTAGGGCCGTTGACAAGGGGCTTATCTGTGGCGGGACCTGAGGCGGTGGATCTACGGGCCCCGATTTCATCATGCGCCCGGCCTATGGGTGCTGGATCAGCAACGGGAGACTGACGGATCGCATCGTGCGGCGCTTCGATTTGGTGGGGAACAAATTCGAAACCATTGCCGCCATCGCTAGGGTTTCGGAACAGGCATGCTGGTTTTCGCTCCTCTACGGTTGCGAGAAGGAGGGACAGGACAACCTACCCGTCACTCACGGCTCACCCCATAATCTTCCTGTGCCGGGCCTCGCTGCGGCCGATCGCTCGCACTGATCGAGGAACAGGGCCATGACGCCCATCCCCGTCCCGGTGGAAGCGCCTACGCTGTCCTTCCAGCTCGAAGCCCAGGCTGGCGTAGAAGTTACCGGCCCGCAGATTATCGGCTCCCACACCCAGCTCGGCTCTGGTGATCCGGGACCCTGGTGCACTGCACACCCAGTCCAGGAGGTAATTCATCAATGCCCTTCCGATCCCGAGCCCTTGCAGGGCGGGCGTAATGCCCAGCGCAACAGCGGCGACGTGGCGAATTTGTGCTGGACCGAAACGCGCTAGTCGACCATAGGCCACGACGCGGCCATCGGCCTCGGCAACCGCATAGCACAGGCGTTCCTCGTTGTTCTCAAGCTGCTCGGCCATGCGTATTCCATATTTGTCCCCGGTCGTCGGAAGGTCTTCCGATCCCTGGACTACGCCAACGCCGGCAGCGACAATAGCTTGCTCCGCCTCAAGCAAATCGGTTGCATCGGCGAGCCGGGCCGGGCGTATGATTGCCTAGCGGCTATCCCGTAACAGGATCTTCATCCGGAGAATCTCGAAAGATAAGAAATCGAATCATTAGAGCCTGTCCAGCCTACGCGTTCGTAGCGAGGGATCGAAGGGTCGAGGCAGATTTTTCACTCGATTGAGGCGAATAGTGGGCCTATTTAACGAAATCGAGCGGGAAATCTGACCGGCCGCCTCGATTCTGCACTCCCTCAATTCCACAAAGGTCAGACGAGGGCAAAAAGAACCAATTTTATTGATGAATTTGGCTCTTTTCGCTCTCAGATGGCCTGTATAATTTAAGAATATATCTTTAAATCAATGAATTACTGTCAGGTACAACTCTAATAGAACAGCCGTATGCCGGACCGGCTCTTAAGATAGTAGCCGAGTATCAATGCCGACTCCAGACAACCCCTTCCTTGCGCTCACCGCCCCCGGACTGCCGGGGTTGCACCCCTATGTGCCGGGCAAGCCCATCTCCGAGCTGGAGCGAGAGCTGGGTATCCGGGATTCGATCAAGCTCGCATCCAACGAAAACCCCCTCGGGCCGGGACCCAAGGCGCGAGTAGCGGCCACTGCGGCCATGGCGGATTCGGGCCGTTATCCGGACGGCGGCGGCTTCGCGCTGCGCCGGGCCTTGGCGGAACGCTACGGCTTGGATCCGGCGGCTATCATCCTAGGCAACGGTTCCAACGATGTCCTCGATCTGGTGGCCCGGACCTTTCTGCAACCTAGGGCGGAATCCGTCTTCTCGGAGCATGCATTCGCGGTCTATCCCATCGCGACTCAGGCCGTGGGGGCGACTGCCCGGATCGCGCCGGCACTGGACTACGGCCACGACCTGGACGCCATGGGTGCCCTGATCAACTGGCATACCCGTGTGGTCTGGATCGCCAACCCCAACAACCCCACCGGTACCTGGCTCTCGGCCGCACCGCTGCGCGCCTTTCTGTCCGCCCTGCCGGCGACCTGCATCGCCGTGGTGGACGAGGCCTACAACGAGTATGTACAGGTCCCCGATTATCCGGACACCGCGACCTGGCTCGACGCCTTTCCCAATCTCATCGTCACCCGCACCTTCTCCAAGGTACACGGGCTGGCCGCCCTGCGGATAGGCTACGGGATTAGCGATCCGCGTATCGTTGGGCTCCTGAACCGGGTGCGTCAACCCTTCAATGTCAACACCCCGGCCCAGCTGGCAGCACTGGCGGCCCTCGACGATGTCGACCATGTGCGGGAGTCGGTCGCTCTCAACGATGCGGGTCTCGTTCAGCTCGCCGTCGGCTTCGACCACCTGGGGTTGAGCTACATCCCTTCGGTGGGCAACTTCATCGCCGTGGACCTTGGCCGACCCGCGGGACCCGTGGATCGGGACCTGTTGCACGCGGGCTGCATCGCCCGTCGCCTGGCCAATTACGGGCTTCCCAACCACCTCCGGGTGAGCGTCGGACTGGCAGCGGAAAACGCCCGATTGCTGGCCACGTTGGCATCCGTGCTGGATAAATAAATGAAATGATCACGCGGCTGACCATCATCGGGGTCGGTCTGATCGGCGGCTCCCTGGCCCGGGCCCTGCGCGCCGCGGGCGCGGTAGAGCAGGTGGTCGGTTGCGGCCGCTCCGTCGCCAACCTGGAACGGGCCCTTGAGCTGGGTGTGATCGACCGCTACGCGCAGGACCCGGCGCAGGCGGTGCAAGACGCCGATCTGGTCTTCATTGCCGTTCCCCTCGGCGCCGTACGGGACATCCTCGCCGCCATCAAGGGGCGGCTGCGGGACGATGCGGTCATCACCGACGGGGGCAGCGTCAAGGGCAGCGTGGTACTGGACGCCCAAGCGATCTTCGGCCGAGTACCGCCGCGCCTGGTCCCCGGTCACCCCATCGCCGGCACCGAGCACAGCGGCGTGGAGGCCTCCTTTCCGACCCTTTACCACAACCGGTGCGTCATCCTGACCCCTCTTTCCGCTACCGATCCGGAGGCCCTGGACTGCGTGACCCGGATGTGGCGCAGCTGCGGCGCCCAGGTTACCAACATGGACGTGGCCCACCACGACCAAATCCTGGCCGCCACCAGTCATCTCCCCCACATGCTGGCCTTCGGCCTAGTGGACGCCCTGGCGCGGCTGCGGGAGAACGACGAAATCTTCCGTTACGCCGCGGGAGGGTTTCGGGACTTCACCCGCATCGCCTCCAGCGACCCAACCATGTGGCGGGACATCTGCATCGCCAACCGAGAACAGCTAGGGAAGATGCTGCACCGATTCGGCGACGAGATGCTCGACCTCGCTGCAGCCATCCGCCGTGGCGATGGCGACTATCTGCTGGAAATCTTCCAGCGCGCCAAGGACGCACGGGACCGCTATGTGGACGGCACCAGTAGTAATAGTCGGTTGGGTTAGGCGCGCCTTCCGAGATTGGCGTGTGCAGCGAGACCAAACGTGCCCTAACCCGACGATAAGAAAAAACCACGAACTGACAGCCAGATTGAGCCGGCGAAAAATCCAACGCCCTGGGGTTGACAAGCGGGGTCTCATAGAAGGCTGGGTTGAGGGACGAAACCCAGCTTTTAGGGGCGCCTGGTCTGCTCAGGTCTTGTCCCTCGGCCCAGCCTACCCTTAAAATTAACGATTTATTTTTAGACAACCTCTAAGGGAACGGCGGCATCAAGTCCTCATCGTCCTGCCAGTGCCCGATAGAGTTCCAGGTATCTATCCACGATCACCCGCCGGCTAAACGCTTCCCGTACCCGCTTCTGCCCTTGAGCGACCATCGCCGCTCTCAGCTGCGGATCATGCAGCATATGCTCGATGCCCCGTGTCAGTGCCGGACCATCGGCACAGGGCACGCACCAGGCATCCTCACCGTGATGGGCAATCTCCCGTGCGCCACGAAAGCGGCTAGTCACCAAGGGTTTGGACCAAGCTCAGGCCTCCAGGATCAAATTACCTAAGGTCTCTTCCTCGTGGGAAGGGAAGACCACCAGGTCCGCGAGTTGTAGTAAGGCGCAGGGTCTGACTGCCAGCCGGCCCAGACGATACGCCTATTCAGACCGGCCTGCGCTGCCTGTGCCGTCAACCTCGGCCTCAGAACCCCATCCCCCAACACCATCAAATACAGTGGGTGTCCACCGATCGTCGCCGGGAGTAAAGACAAGGCCTCGAATAGATGGACATGACCCTTGACCGATACCAAGCGCCCAGCGGTCAGCAATACCCGGGCGTCCAAGGGAATCTTTAACTCGTTGCGCAGCATTGTGATCTGCTCGGGGAGTTACAGTCGGGGTGGATCGACGAAGTTGTAGATATGTAAAGACCCGGTTCGCGGGTAGACCCTGTTGCACCATCCAGTCGCATAGCCCCTTGGTATTACCTATCCAGGCGTGGGCATGACGATAGGGGTGGAGCCTGTAGTATTCCCCCAGGCGTGCAATGTGGACCGGACAGGCGCCGGATTCGAGCCACGTCATGTGGGTGGCACGGCCCATGTAAGTCTGGACGATGTCAGGTTTGATCCGTCGAATCAGCCGCGAGACAGCTTTTTGGGAGATGGGATCCCAGACGGTCCAAAAGGGCAGCCGGTGCAAAGGGAGGGGTAGATCGACCCGTTCCAGCTCACTACCGGCACGGACGGTAAGCTCGGCGGGGATCCCCTGTTCCGCCAGGACGGCACTGAAACGGCAGAACCATCGCTCTGCCCCACCCAAGCGCTTGCTGCCCACCATCTGCAGGCTGATCGGCTCGCTCACAGGATTTCAGGCTTGAGGTATCCCCGCAAATCTCTCTGGATCCCACGCTCCAGAGACTATGAAAGAATTCGTCGTTAGTGGTGGAGAGGATAAACTAGGGGTGGAGCAGATCCAATCGGCTGACTTTGTATAATGAGACGATACAAGCAAGGCGCAACCTGAGCCCAGGAAGCCCTCTTGCCGCCACGGGTGGAAGATTACGTCATCGAGACCAACCTGGTTCGGATGATCGATGCCTACGTCGACACGCTTGATTTGCCGGCGTTGGGCTTTTTCACAGCCTTGAGAAGCTGTCTGGTTAAAACGGATCATAGCGAAAATGTCCCAAAATGGTCCCTTTTTCCGCTCTTTCTCGTTAAATAGGCCGGCTATTCGCCTCGAAAGATCGAAAAAATGCCCTCATTTTGGGACATTTTCGCTATGATCCGTTTTAACCAGACAGCTTCTGAGACCCAACACCAGATCCATCACGTTGGTACCGGTGGGGCCGGTGTGGATCAGGTCGCCGGTGGCGGCCAGCAAGCTGCCCGCATCCGCTGCGGCCAGCGTGGCATCGGCGTCGAATCCCACCTGCTCTGCCCGGTACAGGGTACCACCGTCCACTAGGCCGCCGGCGTCGTCGGTAGGGCCGTCGGTGCCGTCGGTGCCACCGCTGAGCAGGCAGCAATGGCAGCAATCATCTCGTCCGGCCAACGCTACCGCCGCGGACAGGGCCAAATGCTGATTGCGCCCGCCGCGCCCTGGACGCTTGGGCAGGCGCACGGTGGTCTCGCCACCCCAGATATGCAGTCCAGTCGGTCCGTCGAGCAACCGTTGGGCCAGCACTCTTCCACGCTCGGCAGCATCCCCTTCCAGGAATTCCCGATGCAGATGGACCTCGATCCCGGCATTCCGAGCAGCGGCCGCTGCGGTATCCTTGGCGATGTCCAGGGTCGCCACCAGATCGATCTCGGGACCTTGCTCCGGGATGCCGGTACGCTCGACCGCCGCCTGCTCGGTCCAGGTCCGTAGCCAATCCGGTAGCTCTAGCACCGCCAGCCGCGACGCGAGCCGGGGTTCGGGAACCAAAAGCCCGGAGCCAATGACGCCCGGATCGTCCCCCGGCACATCCGAGATAGTCAGCACCCGCGGATTGCGTCCCCCGAGCCTGGTCAGGAGTCCACCGCCCTTGATGCGGGAGACCGATTTGCGGATGAGATTCATGGCCTCGATCGGCAACCCGCTGCCTAGGAGCCACGCATTGATGCGTGCCAACTCCGCGAGACCGAGCCCGGAAATCGGCACTTCTACGAGACTGGAGGCGCCACCGGAAATCAGAAACAGTAAGGTCTCCTCGCCCCATCCGTCCACCACCCGTTGCAGGCGTCGCCCCGCATCCAAACTGCCCTCGGTCGGGACCGGGTGCCCACCGACAACGCCTTCAAGGCCGAAGCGCGCCAGCTGCTCGGGGGCCAGGTGACCTGGCTTGGAGATCACCAACCCGCCACGGATCTGCTCGCCTAGGGCGTCCCAGGCACCCTCGGTCATGGACTGGGCCGCCTTGCCCACGGCGATGAGGGTCACCGGCCCCTCGATTCCCCGTGCCGTCAAGGCCCGCCGCACCACCGGCCGTCCCCGCACCGCCCCCAGGGCTTGATCGAAGATTCCAGCGAGCAGGTGACGGGGGGCAGCATCGACTTCCATTGGAAACCTCCGCGACGAGATGCAAAGGGGTATAAAATGGTAAAGATAAAAGAATGAACAGGTCACGCTCAATGAAATTTTGCCGGAAATGCCACTCGTCTACCCTACCTTATCTTCGTGGTGTTCTTCGTCGCCGGGATGAGTGCCTATCTCACTTGGTTGACGCTCACCTATTCCGAGGTCGGGAAGACAGAGCTCATCGCCGGGAGCGTCGTCGGGGCCACGCTTCTGCACTATGTCATCAGCTGCATGAAACGTCACTGCCGCCACGGCAAGGTGCCGGAACACCGGCAGCAATCCTGAATGATTCGGTGCTGTTTGGGAGACCGGATGTGGCTGGAAGCACGTCGAGTCGGTCGGACAAACCTATAGGATGCAGTGAGCACGGTGGTTCTGAGCTTGCCGGCCGGTGCACACACTTCCCGCGCGAACCGCATCAAAGGGATGGCTCGTGCCCAAGATTCTTGTCATCCTGGATGCAGCGAGGGAGCTTATTGGGCACGCCGTCTGCCTGCCGGGAGGGACCCCCCCATTGATGGGCACGCGGCGCTTGGTGCATCCGATCAAGCCGTCGGGGCGGGAAACTTCCGTGGCATAACCGGACCTTGAAATCACCCTGATCAGCGCCTGCTTTGCCCATCCTACGGGCTCCCATTCATAGATTTAGGAGCTCTCATCATGCGTACAGCTACCAGCAAACTGACGGAAAAGTACTAGGCAAGGATACCCGAGCCGGTATGTCGCCTACTCCAGCTGGAAACTGGTGACGCAATTGCCTTCAACATCGAGGACAAGGATGTTCACATTTGAAGCCTTCAATATAGTCGTGGTGCCCTTTCCCTTTACGGATCGTTCAACCACGAAACGAAGGCCTGCGTTGGTACTGTCCGATGCCAAGGCTTTCAACAAACAGATTGGTTAGTCAGTGCTGGCGATGATCACTAGTGCCAGGAACTCTGACTGGCCCTTGGATGTGGAAATTGAAAACCTGAATTCAGCGGGTCTGTCATCTGCTTCCATAGTGCGTATGAAATTGTTTACGCTGGATCATCAGTTGGTGATCCGCAAGGCAAGCGTATTGTCACAGAACGATCGTAGATGTGTGATCGCCACGCTTCGACGGTTGCTCGACTTGAAGGCATAGTGGCAGACGCCTTCTCGGGAAACACCAAGTTCAGGATTGTTGGAAGGATCTAGCCGGCGGTTACCCGCGCACGCAGATAGACGGGCCGGGCCTGCTCCGCGGTTACCCAATGGCCCTGCGCAAACTCGGCGGCGGCCAGCACCGCAACATCCCGCGACTCGCACAGGGCATCCGGCGTCACTGCCAGGAGCCGCGATCCCAAACGCCCGCGCAGCACATCGCCGTAAGTGGCCCAACCGCTGCCGACTCCGCTCCAGCCGCCGTCCGCCGGCAGTGCAACTGCCTCTGGAGAGGCGACCTCCTCCGCCCCCGCCGCCTGCATGAAGTCTCCGTCGCCGAGCAGGTAAGGCCCCCAATAAAGCTCCCCCATGCGGGCGTCGAATGCCGCCAAGACCTGGGATGTTCCACTGGACCGAAAATATCCCTGGGCCAGGGCGGCCAAAGTCGATACCGGCACTACTGGCAGCTCCGCGCCATAGGCCGCACCCTGTATTACCGAGGTGGCAATCCGCACGCCTGTGAAGGAACCCGGACCCCGGCCGAACGCCAGAGCATCAAGTCGGGTCAGGCCGATACCGGCCTCGGCGAGGAGCCCATCCATCATGCTCAACACCAGCTCCCCGTGCCGGCGTGGCTCCCGCACCAGACGTTGCTTGAGCTCGGCGCCGATCAGGAGCGCCACGGAGCAGGCTTCACCAGAGGTGTCGACGGCAAGAATGTTCAAATCGAGAAAGGTAGGGAGTAGAGAACAGGCCCAAGGGTCCCTGTTTCAGTAGGAAAAACAACCCCGACTTGTCTGCGCTCCTCCGCCGTGGGAAACTGATTGATGGAAATACCAAGAATCGATCGAAGTAGACTGAATTCATGAGAAAATAGGCCGCTGATAACCATCATCGGTAAGCTATGCGGGCCAGACACTCAAAATGGTTGAGAGAAGAACGACAGAAATGAAGAAGAATTCTTTGTGTCTTTGTGGCCCAATACCATGTAAGTTAAGTGTTACCGATCGGCGAAAAAAAGAAAACTACGAATCACGCGAATCCTCGCGGATCGATTCGCGTGATTCGTAGTTTTCTCTACCGACCACGACAAAGCGGCCAGCGACTAACTTAATGGCATTGCTTTGTAGCCTAGCGTGAGAAAAGGGTAAGACCATGTTTACGGGCATTATCCGAGCTATCGGCGAGATCCGGACCCTAGAGCCTCGGGGAGGCGATGTTCGCTTGACCCTGGGTACGGGCAAGCTCGAGATGACAAACTTTATCCTCGGCGACAGCATCGCGGTCAATGGAGTCTGCCTGACGGCGGTGCTCGTGGAAGATTCCGGCTTCGCGGCGGACGTATCCCATAAGACCCTGGCCTTGACCACCCTCGGGAACCTGCGGACCGGAAGTCGTGTGAATCTGGAGCCGGCCCTGACCCTGGCGACACCCCTCGGCGGCCATCTGATGAGCGGCCATGTGGATGGCGTCGGCAAGGTGCTGGATCGTCAAGAGGATGCACGCTCGGTCCGATTCATGATCGAGGCGCCGGCGGAGCTCGCGCGTTACATCGCGCACAAGGGGTCCATCGGCGTAGACGGTGTCAGCCTAACTGTCAACGGCGTAAAGGGTCCGGTGCTCGATCTCAATATCATTCCCCACACCCTACAGGAGACCACCATGAGCGACTATGGTCCGGGGACTCGGGTTAACCTCGAAGTCGATCTCTTTGCCCGTTATCTCGAACGCCTGGTACTCGGTAACAAGGCCGCGGACCCCAATGCCCAGAGCATCACGGCGGAATTTCTCGCCGAGCATGGGTTTTTGCATGGGCATGGGAAATAGTCTGCTAATGAGATCCTTATATTCTCAGATTACCTGGATTTTCACAGCTGAAAAACAAAAGGCCTTTTATGGATTCCGAACTGTCCTCTCTTCCACCCCCAATGCGACCACTGAGGTGTGGTGAGCGCAGCGAACCGGGGCGACCCAACGGCAACTTTGGAGTGCGGCGGCAACCCTTACCCTGGTTCCACCTAGAATCCGCGGTGTCCGACTTGACCGCCGGGATGGCTAGGGAGCACCCGCTCGCGCCGCCGCTTTGGATTTGGCGTCCTATTCCTCTACTCATCCCTTAGCGGGGGCCTTGGCCTTCGATTCGGCGGTGGATTTTTTCTTATCGCCGTCTTTGTTTTGCCCGTCTTTGTCCTGCGTGGTAGCCTGAGATGAGCCCGTATCCTTCTTCTTCTCGCCGTCCTCCTTCTTTTCGCTCTTTTCACTACCCTCGTGCAGGTTCTTTTTCTTTCCACCCTTGAAGTCCGTCTCATACCAGCCGCTGCCCTTGAGTCGGAATCCCGCGGCGGATACCAACTTCTTCAGCGCCGGCTGTGCGCACTCAGGGCAATCCACCAGCGGCGGATCGCTGATCTTTTGCAAGACCTCCAGCTCGTGGTCGCACTGCTCGCATCGGTATTCGTAGAAAGGCATCTTGCTACACTCGCCAATCGCCAAAACTTGAAGCTAATAGGGCTTACGGCGGATGATTTCAACCGATCACGGGTAGAATTCCTGATCTATGGAACCATTCCTCCGTCGGCCTGGGAGAGACCAAATGCAGCCCGAGAAAACGCGCACGATCCTGATCACCGGTTGCTCCAGCGGCATCGGTTACACCTGCGCTCATGGCTTGCGGGAACGTGGCTACCGCGTCTTCGCATCGGCCCGGAAACCGGAGGATGTGGAACGACTGTCCGGCGAGGGCCTGGAAGGCTTGCGCCTGGACCTGGACGATTCGGACACGATCCGGGACGCGGTCGACCAGGTTCTGTCCCGCACCCGAGGCCAGCTCTACGCCTTATTCAACAACGGTGCCTATACGCAAGTGGGAGCCGTGGAGGACCTGTCGCGCGCGGTGCTGCGCGCTCAGCTGGAGACTAATCTGCTCGGTTGGCATGAGCTAACCTGTCGCCTCCTACCCGTCATGCGCAACCAGGGCTACGGCCGCATCGTCCAGAACAGCTCCATCCTCGGGTTGGTGCCCTTGGTCTACCGAGGCGCCTACGTGGCCGGTAAGTTTGCCCTAGAGGGTCTGACAGACACCCTGCGTCTGGAGCTCGCCGGCAGCGGTATCCAGGTCTCCTTAATCGAGCCCGGTCCCATTGAGAGCCGGATCCGGGCCAATAGTTATGAGAAATTCCGGGCCAACATCGATCTCGCACACAGCCCCCACCGGGAGCAATATCGCGCCGTGGAAAAGCGCCTGCTCCAGGAAGGACCAGTTCAACCCTTCACCCTATCCCCGCAGGCGGTACTCAAGAAGCTGATCCATGCCTTGGAGAGTCCACGGCCCAAGCCTCGCTACTATGTCACCGTCCCCACCTATCTATTCGGTGGATTGCGCCGAGTGCTGTCCTCTCGGGGGCTCGATCGGGTGCTGGAATGGACCTCGAGTTCCGGTCGCAGATGATCCCGATACCGGATAGACTAATCCCGAATGATTTGGCGTTGTCCAGAGGGAAAAGATCTCTCCTGTGTTGGGATAAGTTTTACGGGTTGCGTCCGACCCACCAGGGAATCCTAGCCATTGATTTCTCAGCCTTTGCCCAATTCAAGCTTCGTCGCGAAACCCCAATAGGACAGGATTTACAGGATTCTTGTATTTCCTAAGTTTCCTATGCCCTATCAGGCGCTTACAAAACCAGCAAGCGCGCTTCACGACCAAAAATCCTGTACATCCTGAAAATCCTGTACTATCGCCTGGTGAGCCTTTGTCTCAGACCGACAATGCTACCGGTTTGATCGGGATTGCCGGAACCGGAAAGCCATGAGAATCGCGAGCCAATGATCAAGCCAAGCGCCAGGTCACTGTTGCGCCGGCCCGCAGCGGCACCAGTTGGTCGCGGCCCAATGGGTAGAAATTCGGAACCTGCCAGGTCTCCTTGATCAGGCGGATGCGTTCCTGGTTGTGGGGCAAGCGGTAGAAATCGGCCCCGAATCGGCTCGCGAAGTTTTCCAATCTGTCGAGCGCACCCGCTTGCTCGAAGGCCTCCGCATAGAGCTCTATGGCGGCGTGGGCACTGAAAATCCCGGCGCATCCACAGGCGGCTTCTTTGCCCGCGCGCGAGTGGGGGGCGCTATCCGTGCCCAAAAAGAACTTCGGATTTGCGCTGGTTGCAGCCTCGATGAGCGCCTGACGATGGGTCTCTCGCTTGAGTACCGGCAGGCAGTAGAAGTGGGGCCGGATGCCGCCTGCCAGGATGGCATTGCGGTTGTAGAGGAGGTGATGGGGCGTGATGGTAGCCGCCAATTTCGGCGATGTCTCGAGGATAAACCGGACTGCGTCGGCAGTTGTTATGTGCTCCAGGACGATCCGCAGTTCCGGGAAATCCTGGACCAAAGGACGGAGGAACTGGTCGATGAAGGCCTGCTCGCGGTCGAAGACGTCTATCTCCTCGGTGGTCACTTCCCCGTGCACCAGCAGCGGCAGGTCCAGGCGCTGCATCGCCTCCAGTGCCGGATAGGCACGGTCGATGTGGGTGACGCCGTGGGCGGCGTTGGTCGTGACCCCCGCGGGGTAGAGCTTTACCCCATGGATCGACCCGGACGCGGCGGCACGCGCGATTTCCTGGGGCGATAGGTGGTCGGTGAGATACAGGGTCATCAGGGGCTCGAAGCTATGCCCCGGAGGCAGGGCGGCCAGGATGCGGTCGCGATAGGCGATGGCCTGGGTGGTGTCCGTAACCGAGGTAGCAAGATTCGGCATCACCATGGCACGGGCAAAACGGCACACCGTATAATGTACCACCGATGCCATCTGCTCCCCGTCTCGCAGGTGCAGATGCCAATCGTCGGGTTTGAGGATGCTCAATTCGACGTGGTCGTGTATGGTCCGCTCCCGGGAGATTTCACATGCTTGGCTCGTGCCGAGCAATAGAAAACCATAGGGTTTTTCGACGTCAAGGCCCGTAGGGTTCCAATACCTGCCTAGATGGTGGGCACAGCCTATCCGACAGGTCTGAGAACGTAAATATAGAGAGAGATTTGGAGTCATTCAATCGTGCACAACAAGATCAAGAAAGTGGTGCTGGCCTACTCCGGTGGCTTGGATACCTCCGTTATCGTCAAGTGGCTGCAGGAGCATTATGGTTGCGAAGTGGTCACCTTCACCGCCGACATTGGTCAGGGTGAGGAGATCGAACCCGCCCGGGCCAAGGCCGAGGCCACGGGGATCAAGGAAATCCATATTGAGGATCTACGTGAGGAGTTCGCGCGCGCGTTCGTCTATCCCATGTTTCGTGCCAATGCCGTCTACGAGGGCGAGTACCTGCTCGGGACTTCCATCGCCCGGCCCCTGATCGCTAAACGTCTGGTGGAGATCGCCGATAAAACCGGCGCCGATGCCATTGCCCACGGGGCTACCGGCAAGGGTAACGACCAGGTCCGCTTCGAGCTCAGCGCCTATGCCCTCAAGCCGGACGTGAAGATCATCGCACCCTGGCGGGAGTGGGACCTGCTGTCTCGGGAAAAGCTGCTGGCCTATGCCGAATCCCATGGCATTCCGGTGGAAATGAAGCGCGCGGACTCCAAGTCCCCTTACTCTATGGACGCCAACCTGCTGCACATCTCCTACGAAGGCAGTGACCTGGAAGACCCCTGGACCGAGCCGGCCACCGACATGTGGCGCTGGACCCGGGCTCCCGAGCAAGCCCCGGACCAGCCTCTATACATCGAGCTGACCTTCGAAGGCGGGGACATCGTAGCTCTGGACGGTGAGCCATCGACACCCGCTGGGATTCTCACCGCGCTCAACCGCATCGGCGGCGAGCGTGGTATCGGTCGCAACGACGTGGTGGAGAATCGTTACGTGGGGATGAAATCCCGAGGCTGTTACGAGACCCCCGGCGGGACCATCATGCTCAAAGCTCATCGGGCCATGGAGTCCCTGACCCTGGACCGGGAAGCGGCGCAGCTGAAGGACGAGCTCATGCCCCGCTACGCCAAGCTGATCTACAATGGCTATTGGTTCACACCGGAGCGTGAGATGCTCCAGGCCGCCATCGACCGCACCCAGCAGGTGGTCAACGGACAAGTGCGCCTGAAGCTCTACAAGGGCAATGTCATGGTCGTCGGTCGTAAGTCCGAGACCAATAGCCTGTTTGATACGTCCCTCGCTACTTTCGAAGAGGATACCGGGGCCTACGACCAATGCGATGCCACCGGTTTCATCCGGCTCAACGCCCTGCGCCTGCGGGTCGCGGGGCGACAAAGGAGGTGAGTGCACGTAGCCAGGTCGATGTTTGATCCAGCATGTACACGCGCATCACCCTCATCCGTCACGGCGAGACGGACTGGAACGTTGAAGGGCGCCTCCAGGGTCATCTCCAGGTTCCGCTGATCCGGCGTGGCTGGGCCCAGGCCGAGGCCGAGGCTCTTGCCACCCATCTGCAAGACACCCGCTTCGATGCCGTCTATAGTAGCGACCTGTTGCGTGCCCTCCAGACCGTCTGGACGATCGTCAGCCGCAACGGGCAAGCGGTCCACACCGACGCGCGCCTGCGCGAGTGGGATCTAGGGGTGCTGGCGGGACTGTATCGGACCCAGGTGGAACGGGATCAACTGCACGCCGCCAGGATTCGGCGCGAATATCTGGTGGACGAGCCCATACCCGGTGGCGAAAGCCTCCGCCGGCGGTTCGAACGGGTGACCGGGGCGGTTGCGGAGATCACCGCACGCCACCGGGGAGAGTGCGTCCTGGTGGTGAGCCACGGCGGTCCCCTGGGGGATTGCTACCGCCGCGCGGTCGGGAAAGGAATTGAGGAACGCATGCGGATCGATCTGCGCAACGCCACTGTCAATCAGCTGCACATCGATGGAAACGCCTGGATAGTGAAATCCTGGGCTCAAGTCGACCACCTGGCTTCCACCGACCTACTGCCGAAGTAGTCTACCTGCGCCTATTGAACGGAAATTCACTCAGGTATAATTATGAGTCACCTGGATCGACGTGAATGTTTCCATGAACGCAAAGCAACCCGATGCTATTAAATTAAGCCTCAAAGCCCCTCTCCCGCGGGAGAGGGGCTTTGCATTGGGTTAGACTGTGCACAAACACCAGTACAGTAGAATGCACGCAATCTAGTATGCTAACTTCCTATTTCTACTTTGTCACACTACATGGTAACCCACTGATCTATAATAAATCTGCGAAAACAAAGAAACAATAAAATCAATTGGTTAGCCTGAAATGTTACAAAGTAGAATGGATCACGCAAACCACCTAATCTCCCCCCCCCCAACATTGGTCACACAGCGCCCGCATAGATCCGGGTGTTCCGGGTCGGTTCCCACGTCTTGGCGATGGTGCCAGCAGCGCACGCATTTGGTATGAGCGGAGGGTATGACCTTTACTGCTAGGCCCGGCAGGTCGGTATCGTGGGCATCCGTAGGTCGATCTTCCAGTGGATGCACTCGGGCGTAGGAGGTAATGAGGACGAACCGCAGCTCGTCTTCCAGTTTGGCTAGGGTCGCGGCCAGATCGGGGTTGCAATAGAGGTCCAGTTCCGCATCCAGGGAGGAGCCGATGGCCCCGGTTTTGCGGGTTTCTTCCAGCTGTTTGGATACGGTGATACGTACCGCTAGAATCCGGTCCCAGAGGTCTCGATCAAAAGGGGGGGCGAAGGGGACGCCGGGGTCCAGATTAAAGAGCCCGCGATACCAGGTTTCGAGAAATACCGAGTCCGAGCGTGCGCCGGGTAGATGTTGCCAGATCTCTTCGGCGGTGAAGCTGAGGATAGGGGCCAGCCAGCGGCTCATGGCCTCACCGACGTGGTACATGGCGCTCTGGCAAGAGCGCCGGGGTAGCCCGTCCGCTTGGGTGGTGTACTGGCGGTCCTTGATGACATCCAGATAGAAGCCGCCCATATCCACCACGCAGAAGTTATGGATCTTCTGGTAGATGAGATGGAACTGGTAGTCTCGATAGGCCCGGATGATGTCTTCCTGGAGCCGATACGCCCGGTCTACCGCCCAGCGGTCGAGCGCAAGCATGTTGGTAGGAGCGACCAGGTGAGAAGCGGGCTCGAAGCCGTTCAGGTTGGCCAGTAGGAAACGGGCGGTATTGCGGATGCGGCGGTAGGCATCAGCGGTACGCTTGAGGATCTCGTCCGAGACGCTCATTTCGCCCCGGTAGTCGGTGGCCGCTACCCAGAGGCGGATGATGTCGGCGCCGAGGGTCTTCATCACGTCCTGGGGCTGTACTACGTTGCCCTTGGATTTGGACATCTTCTCGCCCTTGGCGTCCACCGTGAAGCCGTGGGTCAGCACCTGGGTATAGGGCGCTCGGCCGTGCATGGCCACATCGGTGAGCAGGGAGGACTGGAACCAGCCACGGTGCTGGTCGGAGCCTTCCAGATACAAATCCGCCGGTGAGCGCAGTCCCATGCGGCGCTCCAGCACGCAGGCATGGGTTACGCCGGAGTCGAACCAGACGTCCAGGGTGTCCCGGACTTTCTCGTAATGCTCGCTCTCCTCATCACCGAGTAGATCTTCAGGTCGCAGCTCGAACCAGGCCTCGATCCCTTTCTGCTCCACCCGCTGTGCCACCCGCTCGATGAGCGTCGGGGTGTCCGGGTGGGGCTCGCCGCTCTCCTTGTGGATTAACAAGGGGATGGGCACGCCCCAGACCCGCTGGCGGGAGATACACCAGTCGGGGCGGTTGTGCACCATGCCGTCAATGCGAAATTCTCCCCAGTCCGGCACCCAGCGTACTTTGGCGATTTCGCGCCGGGCGGCGGCGCGCAATCCCTGCTGGTCCATGGCAATGAACCATTGAGGCGTAGCGCGGAAGATGATAGGGGATTTGTGGCGCCAGCAGTGGGGATAGCTGTGGCTCAAGCGGGCCTCATGCAGCAGGGTCCCTTCGGCCTTGAGGACTTCGACGACCTGCTCGTCGGCGGTGAAGACCTGTTCGCCGGCGAAACGAGGCGTATCCGGCAAAAAGCGGCCATCACCGCCCACCGGGTTGTCTACAGCCAAGTCGTAGCGTAGACTGACCACATAGTCTTCCAGGCCATGGCCGGGGGCGGTGTGGACGGCGCCGGTGCCTGCGTCCAGGGTCACGTGTTCGCCCAGGATAATGGGTACCTCACGGTCGTAGAAGGGGTGTTGGAGCGCGATGCCCTCGAAGGCATCGCCGCGACCGTAACCGAGCACGTGGTAGCTCTCTATCCCATAGCGTTCCATGGTGGCGCGCAGCAGCCCTTCGGCTAGAATCAGGCGCTCGCGCCCGTGTTCGCTCTGGGTCTGCACCACCACATACTCAAGCTCGGGATTGATGGTGATGGCCCGGTTGGCGGGCAGGGTCCAGGGGGTGGTGGTCCAAATAACGACTGCCAAGGGTCCGTCCCCCTGGTTGGCGGGTACAGTGTGGCACCGAGCGAACAAGGATGTCTCGTCCGGTACCGGGAAACGCACGTCCACGGCGCTGGAAACCTTATCGGCGTATTCGACCTCCGCCTCCGCCAAGGCGGAGCGGCAATCGGTGCACCAATAGACCGGCTTGTAGCCCTGCTGGACGTGGCCATTGGCGATGATACGACCCAGGGAGCGGATGATGTCGGCCTCACAGCCGAAGTCCATGGTGAGATAGGGGTGCTCCCAATCTCCGAGTACACCCAGGCGTTTGAAATCCTTGCGCTGACCCGCCATCTGCCGCTGTGCATAGTCGCGACAGGCGCGACGGAACTCAGCCGGGCTGAGCTTGGCACCGGGCCGACCCTGCTTCTTCTCCACCTCCAGCTCGATGGGTAGTCCATGGCAGTCCCAGCCAGGGATGTAGGGTGCGTCCAAGCCGTCCAGGGTGCGGGACTTGACGATGATGTCTTTCAGTACCTTGTTGACGGCGTGGCCGATGTGGATCTCCCCATTGGCATAGGGCGGGCCGTCGTGGAGGATGAATTGCTCCCGGCCCGCCGCGGTCCGGCGGATGCGGCCATACAGGTCCATGGTTTCCCAACGGGCGAGGATGGCGTGCTCACGCTGGGCGAGGTTGGCCTTCATGGGGAAGGCGGTCTTAGGGAGGTTCAGGGTATCTTTGTAATCGGCCACAGGTTAGTTTCCCACATAAACTTCGAGCGTTCTCGGGGGGAGAAGCGGAACAATGGAAGTTTATCGATTTTATCCCCTGTACGCGCGGATTGTGACGATTTTGTCAGGGTGAGCACGTGGAAATCTTCCCGAAAGTCGGCTCTCTTAGAAGAGTCCGTCGAGCCAATCGGTTCTTTTTATTATTCCAACCGCATGTTGAAGTGATCACTTTAAAATGACATCTGAGGGTTTGTAATGGAAGTCTCTGCGAAAGAGCTACGACAAAAGACCCGTCTGCTGCTCAATACGGTCGAGCGTGGGGAGGAAGTAATCATTACCTATCGCGGTCGTGCCAAAGCCCGAGTAGCCCGAGTGGTGCGCATGAATCAGAGGCCGGAGCAGGCGGAGTCGGCAAGGGAGAACGAGCTGTTCGGGCTCTGGGCCGATCGGGATGATCTCGGTGACCCACAGATTTGGGTTCGGACCTTGCGGCAGAGCCACTATACCCGTTGCACGTGAATATTTCGGTAAGCGAGGTGCGTCGATCGTGCCCGATAGCGGCGTTGCGACTCGTCGCAATAGGGCCTGGCTATTCCTCCTCGTCGCGCCTTGCGCTCGGGCACGATCGACGCACCTCGCTTACCGAAATATTCACGTGCAACGGGTATTTTTATGATCGTCGACACGGATGTACTGATCTGGTATCTGCGGGGAAGGCGAGAGGCTGCGGGTCTCCTAGATACCTATGACCGGGTTCGCTTATCCGCTGTGACCTATATGGAGTTGGTGCAGGGGATGCGCAATGCGGACGAGCTGCGGGCCTTGCGCGGCACCTTGGCCGTCGGGCAGTGGCAGGTACTGCCGATCACAGAGACCATTTCTACCCGGGCCATGACCTATGTGGAAGAACATTTCTTATCCGGATCTCTGTAGCTGGCCGATGCCCTAATCGTAGCCACCTGCATCGAGTATGGAGAGCGTTTGGCGACCGGGAACCTCGAGTACTACCGGATGATCACCGAGCTATCCATTCAGCCGTTCCGGTTTTGAACCGCAAAGGCACAAAGGACGCAAAGAGTTCGGCTCTTTATGGATTCCGGTACTGCTATTTGGAGTGCGCCGGCAGAGCGGTGCGATCCGATCAGACCCCAGCGATATGCGCTATCAGCGGCGGTTGGCCGGGAACTTCTTCGAGAGCGTCATGGCGGAGAACGACAGCTTCCTCGTCAAAATCCGTCGACGGGCTCGTCTTGTTTGCGTTCAATCATGGTGAAGTTTGCACTTGCCCATCTCGCGCTTTAATCCAAGAGAGTATCTATGATAAATTCATAGAGCGGTGCTTAAAGCGCATCGAGGCCATCACCATGGGTGACCCGCTCGATGTGAGCACCATGATGGGTGCTGCAGGCCTCGAACGATCAATACGAAAAGATATTGAATTATATCGATATCGATAAACAAAAAGGCGCGGAAGTCTTGATCGGTGATGGAGCTTATAGTAATCGAACTTACCCGAAAGGTTACTATGTTATGCCTACCGTATTCAAGGGCGATAACAAGATGTGCGTTTTCCAGGAAGAGATCTTCGGCCCCGTCTTGTCTGTGACGACATTCAAAGACGAAACCGAAGCATTGGAAATCGCCAACGATACCCTCTATGGACTGGGTGTCAGCGTATGAACACGCGATGTGCATCAAATGCAAACACTCACCCGTGGCATCGCGGCAGGGCGCATCTGGCGTAATTGCTACCATCTCTATCCCGCTCACACTTCATTCGGCGGCTATAAGAAATCCGGCATTGGACGGAAAACCCATAGAATGATGCTCATCATTACCATCACACCAAGAATGTGTTGGTGTCTTACGATAAGAATCCGCTAGGGTTCTTCTAGTACATCATTTCAGTACATTTTGCCTACTATCCTGCGCTCGTTCCCACGCTCTAGCGTGGGAGCCAGCAGTAAAGCGGGAAAGTGCAGCGCATCCCGCACTGCGCGGGCTATTTTCATTTTTCTCACGCCCAGCCACAAAGACACAAAGAATTCTCCTTTGTGGCTGGGTGTCTTTGTGTGATGCAGAAGAAAAAAGGAAACGGGAAATCATGTTATTCCGTTTCTGCCCCGCAACAGCCCACGGACGGGCTTTTGCGACACCCTCGCTGAGAGAGGGGTTGGGGTTAGGGGGTCAATGGCTTTTACGATGGTTTGACTCAATAGTATTGATATGTATATAGAGCGAATATCAGTCAAAGATCGGGCCAAGGCAGTTATCGATCAATTGCGGGAACGGCATAGGGAGCTGATTTTTCACCAAAGCGGTGGTAGCTTCGATGGCTCTGCTCCCATGTGTTTTGCGAAAGGTGACTTTTTGATCGGTTCCAGAGATATATGCCTGGGTGAAATTCATGGTTGCAATTTTTATATGGCGTCGGATCACTTTGAATTCTATAAAAACATGCATATAACCGTCGACGTTTCAGAAGGCAGAGGATCCAGCTTCTCATTGGAAATCCCGCTTGGTTTACGTTTTATGGAAATTTCAAGGCTGTTTACGGATGACGAACTAAGCAATATCAGACCGATTCTCGTATAGAATCAACCTATGACATTGATAGTGGGTCTATAATTTCGCGGGATTCGGTATCTGACAGTTAAGTATCATCGGTGCTGTTTGTGATCGGTTGAGCACTGCTTTTCATTCGCCCTCTCCCCAACCCCTCTCCCGGCGGGAGATGGGCTTTGAGGCTTAACTTGAAACCTTTGCGCGAGGCGTAAACTTCCAATTTATTAAGCCCCCCGTTTTTTTCAATCAACCGGCTGGTCGTTATTTGTTCGAACGAACCTGAATTCATCTGCCTTT
>Ga0066191_10000121_pt1 | contig 17874 bp, 25 predicted proteins | sample WorMettanBELIZE2_FD_58705 | JGI IMG/M metagenome (GOLD analysis project Ga0066191, IMG submission 58705) | Marine gutless worms symbiont microbial communities from Max Planck institute for Marine Microbiology, Germany - Olavius tantulus... | ecosystem: Host-associated > Annelida > Digestive...
TCCTCACGCTGAGATTCCAAGTGTTCAGTAAATGTAACATCGTGCCAATATGAGGTATAAATTGCTCAACTGGATTATGGAGCGTAACCTGATAGGGCGTTTTATTCACTCTAACATAGCAGTAGTGGAACATACTCTCATTGACGAAAACTCCATCGTAAAATATCATAAAAGCAACATGCATGTAGGTACCTATACCCTTTTTCCTCTAACTCCTCTAACCAAAGAAAATGAAAAGTACAATGATCACGCTGACGAAGTAAAGAGATTGACGGACTAGGAGTTGATTGGATTGAAACAGACTTGCCGACCAGTAATGCTTAACTTAATGGCATTGCGTTCAAGCGTGGTCTGCCTGCAACAAACAGAAACACCCCCGCAAGGTTCTGTAGGGTGCGGTCAGGAACGAACCGCGTTGCTAGAACCGGCAGCTAGCGACTGTTCCCCTATTCTGCCCTTTGGTGCAGCATCTGCCTGCCGCAGGCAAGGCAAATAGGTGCCCATCAATGATGGACACGGTATGCCGCTGCGGATCTAATTTAACCAACCATTTGCGGATTCCCTTGCCCGAGCTCCTATTCAGAATCTTGAGGATGCCTGCAATACTTGAACGTCTTGTTGTATTATGCCGCGCTCCCTGTCTGCGTGTGGGACGCCGTGCTCCCCCAAGCGTTTTCTCACGTGTCTTAACGCACACGATGTCTTTGCAAGCAGCACCAAATAACGCCGGACAGCTCGCGCCAGGTCTTACCGACGGGAAACACAAGATTTCGTGTCTCACAGATCGTCAGTACACGATATCTTGTGTCTGAATCATCATTCCTACACATAAAAACCACTTTGATCTATCTGATAAATCTCACAATTTTTTGTATTCACCAGTTTCCCTTCCGATTGCGAGCGTTTATGCTGAACAGGTCGTCGATATCGGGTTCGGCGCACGGAGGTGCGTCAGGTACCGGCCATATTCCATTATCTGGTCATCAGATAGTGTTCCAATTTTGTTGTTGCCGAAGGAAACCTTGAATCCCCCCGTTATAGGTTTTTTGAGGCATCCTATAACTAAAACAACAGAGTCGGAACACTACCGGCCATCGAAATTCCAGAGAATTCGGATTAGAAGTGAGCATCGACCATGAACACGCATAACGACTTCCTGGATCCTGCGCGCTCAGAAAATAACCTTTCCTTCCCCACACGGCGGGAATTCCTTACTGCCGTAGCTTCCTGCTCCGGTGCCTTGGTGCTGGGATTGCCGTCTCTGGTCCGGGCCGGCGGTCGCCAGCCGTCCTTGCAACGACAGGTCTCAGAGCTGGTCAAAGGCATGCGCCTCCGAGGCCTAATACGTCCGGAAGAAAAGACCTCCTGGTCCATCTACGACTTGACCTCCCGTAAAAAGTTGGTCGCTATCAACAAAGATGTCCCGCGCCAGGCAGCAAGCATGATCAAGCCCTTTGTCGCCCAGGCCTACTTCTACAAGCTCAAGGATGCTCGCGGTAAGCTGCACTACACTGGAGAGGTGCGCAAGACCATGGAGGACATGATCCGTCACAGCAACAACCGGGCGACCAACCGCATCATGGCCATCGTCAGCCGGCACGAGCGGAACCGCGGCCCAAAGGATATAGAACGGATATTGAAGAAGAAGGCACCCGGCGTCTTCCGCGAGACCCGGATCGTGGAATCGATCCCCCCCGATGGCCGCACTTACCGCAACCTGGCGTCGGCCTATGACTACAGCCGCTTCTTATACGCCCTGTGGCACAACCACATGCCCTTCACGGGCGAGCTGCGCGAAATCATGGCCCTACCCAATCAGGACCGCATCTGTCACGGCGTCAGCTCCATCCCGGATGACGTGAGAATCTATGACAAGACCGGCTCCACGGCCCGCCTGTGTGGGAACATGGGCATCGTCGAAGCACCGGGACGCTGGGGAGGCTACTACCCCTATATCTTCGTCGGTATCATCGAGCGCCCCTCCCGCGCCAAGCACTACGGGAGCTGGATCACTCAGCGCAGCGACGCCATCCGCGCCGTCTCCGAGCTCGTTTACCAGGATATGAAACAGCGCTATCAGTTGGTCTGAGCAATCCTGAAGAGTGTCGCAAAAGTCCTTTTAAACTACAGAGAGCACAGAGAAAGGCACCGGCCAATTTTCTGCGTTCTCGGTGTCCTCTGTGGTTTAAACTTCACAGGCTGGCCGCTGGAGAGGGGTTGGGGTAAGGGGGTCGAAGGGTGAAGATCGGTGCCTTTCGCGACACCCTCCCGAGCGGGCAAGGGATCCGGGTGAGGGGAAACAAAGACGCCTTCTCGGGCAGTCGAATAGCGCCGGACAGCAGACGACGCCAGGGCCTGCTGTCAGAAGAAGAACTGGCACTGCCGCTTGCCTGCTGGATAGCCCGGCGCGGTGGAGAAATCGGTTACCTCGAGCCAGTGGTCGACGGCGCGGCACATCTGGCCAATCGCTTGATGCGACCATCTGAGCTGGAACAGCTCTATGGACTGCTCACGGAGATCGTCGATGCAGTCGACCCCCGATTCTCCCAGCACACGGCTTCCGCGGATCCGTCTCGTCCCTAGCGGATCCTGCTACTCAATCGCGCCATCGTGGCGACGCGCAGCCATAAACCGGTGCTGATGGAAACGGCCTTCGAGTCCGTCATTGAGTACCTGCCCGAAGAGGCACCCACCTTCTTCCGTGAGGGAATGGAGCAGATGGACGCGTTGGATTATCCACCCCAGGTCCGGGACCTGATGCAACGCTTCTACCAACGATGTTGTGGGCGGCGCGTGCTGCATTTAGCCGGATTTGATGGACACGCTCCGCTTTGCCCATCCTACGCTTTGCGTCCTTTGTCCCCTGGCCCAACCCCTGGGAGGGGCAACCGTAGGATGGGCAAAGCAAGCGCCCATCAGGATGGCCCAAGGATTGGGCCGTCCCGCGGAGGTTCCTGAGCTGCGACTGTTTGATAGGATGCACCAAGCGAAGCGTGCCCATCGACCTTCTGGCGAGCCGTTGCAAGGCGCTCAATGAGCATCGGCGTGATCGAGCCGCCCGATCAGTGGGGTGCATATAAGCATCATGCCTTCCTTACCGACCGACACCCAGGGCAGATTTCGCGGGGATACCTCAGGATCAGGATCAAGATTCCGATTGCGATCCGGCTCATAGGGTAAATCCTGCCCAGGGCATGAGCTGCCACCGCTGCGCCGGGCTAGGCTGCATCCCTGCGGCTAACCCGACCTACCCAACTTCGTGCCCCGAGTGCCAGCAGTCAGAACACGCATGAAATTCCTGATCGATTTCTTTCCGGGCCTGCTCTTCTTCATTGCCTACAAGATCTACGACATCTACGTGGCTACAGCAGTAGCGATTGTCGCTTCGGTGGTCCAAGTGGGTTGGTTCCGGCTCAAATACCGCCGCACCGAGACCATGCACCTGGTCACACTCGGCCTGCTCTCGGTGTTCGGGGGACTCACCATCTTTCTGCAAGACCGTACCTTTATCATGTGGAAGCCGTCTATCGTCAACTGGCTGTTCGCGGCCGTTTTCCTCGGCAGCCACTTCAATCGGTGAACGCCCGCTCATCGAGCGCATGATGGGTCAGGTGATCAAAATGCCGAGTCGCAATTGGCGCCGCCTGAATCTGGCGTGGTCCGGCTTTTTCATCGTCTCCGGGCTGGCGAATCTATACGTGGCCGGGCAATTCTTCACCGCCGAGCAGGCACTTGTCTCGGCTGTCGGTCCGCTGGAAATCGATCTTGCCGCCTGCGGTGAGGTATCTTCCAAGGAGCTTCTCGATCTGTGCCTAACGGCTCAGTCACGGGAGGAGACTTGGATCAACTTCAAACTCTTCGGTATGATGAGATTGATGCTTGTCTTCGTGGTTGTTCAGGCATTCTAGCTAGCCCAGCATATTTTAGACCCCGCGAACCCGGAGGAGATCAATTAACATGTATTACGCCATTATTGCCGAGGACCGGGCAGACAGCCTGAACGACCGGCTCGAAGCACGTCCGGCACATCTAGATCGGCTGCAACAGCTGCAGGACGCGGGCAGATTGCTGCTGGCAGGCCCACACCCGGCCATCGACAGCGAAGATCCGGGCAGCGCCGGTTTCACCGGCTCCTTGATCATGGCCGAATTCCCCGACCTCGAGGCCGCTCGTGCCTGGGCCGCTGCCGATCCTTATGTCACCGCCGGGGTTTTTACGGAGGTCACGGTAAAACCTTTCCGCAAGATCTTTCCGGAGTGAGCATGAAGCCGATAGATTTTTCGAGTACACAGAAACGCCAGTACCCCGTTTCTGCATATTTTGCATGTAACCCGTAGGGTGGACTGCGTCCACCAATACTGTGCCTGGCTGGTGGATACAGTTCACCCTATGGGTCTGAGAACATAAAAACGGATACCTATCGCAAACCGGGAGCATTCGGATGGCTTCGGCACAGGATACGGTGACGGGGACCAACCATAGCCCCAAACACGAGGGCCGGGAGGCCCCCGAGGTCCTGATTCGGCTGCTGGGATTAGCCGACGTGCAGTTCAACGGCAGCCGGCCTTGGGATATTCAAGTACGCGACCCGGCAGTCTATGACCGGGTTCTACGTCAGGGCTCCCTCGGTCTCGGCGAGGCTTATATGGACAACGCCTGGGACAGTGAGCATCTGGACGAGACCTTCCACAAGCTGCTGCACGCCCGCCTCAACGTCAAGCTAAAGGATTTCGGTAAGCTCGAGTTGCTGAAGCTATTCCTGCGCAGCTTTCTTTTCAACCGTCAGTCGCGCAAACGCGCTTTCCAGGTCGGGGAACACCATTACGACATCGGCAACGATGTCTATGCGGCCATGCTGGATCCGACTATGAGCTACAGCTGCGGCTACTGGAAGGACGCCGAAGATCTGGAGCAGGCCCAGCTTGCCAAGCTCCGCCTCATCTGCGACAAGCTGGAGCTACAATCAGGCGAGCGGCTGCTGGACATCGGCTGTGGTTGGGGCGGACTAGCCCGATTTGCGGCGCAGAACTATGGAGTGGAGGTAACCGGAATTACGGTCTCGAAGGAACAGAAACACTTTGCCCAAGCAAGTTGCGCCGATCTGCCGGTCAGTATCGAGCTGATGGACTACCGTGACCTTAGCGGCCGCTTCGACAAAGTCGTTTCCGTGGGCATGTTCGAGCACGTAGGCCCCAAGAACTATCCGGCCTATTTCGCGGCCGTGGAGCAGATCATGATAGCGGATGGGCTGTTCCTGCTCCACACTATCGGCAACTTTAAGCACCTGCAGACCACGGATGCCTGGATCGACAAATACATCTTTCCCAACGGCCACATCCCCTCGCTCCGGCAGCTCGGCAAGGCCATCGAGCACGACTTCGTCCTCGAGGATTGGCACAACTTCGGCCAGGACTATGACGCTACGCTCATGGCCTGGTGGAAGAATTTCGATGCCGCCTGGCCCAGGCTCGCCGACAAGTACGACGAGCGTTTCTACCGCATGTTCAAGTACTACCTGAACGCCTGTGCCGGCTACTTCCGCTCCCGCCAGGGCCAACTCTGGCAGCTCGTGCTGAGCAGACGCACTCGTCGCGAGATCTATCGCTCCATCCGGTGAGAAGCAATCCTGAACGATTCGGCGCTTTATGGGGGACCGGACTCATCCGGGTCCAGATACGAGACGCAGGGAAGATTCGCCCCGCGGATGGCCCGTGCCAGCACATCGACCGCCTCCAGGCGCGAAAAAGATTTGCGCCAGGCCAGGGCCACCCGGCGGCGCGGGGCCTTTCCGGCGAAGGGCAGGCTGCGGACCAAAGGCTCCACAAACCAACCCTCCGCGGCGGCGCTACAGGGCAGCACCGTTATCCCGATCCCGCTAGCCACCATACAGCGGATGGCTTCCAGGGAACTTCCTTCGAGTCCACGTTGCAGGCTGTTGCCGCCCGTGGTAGATTGGATGAAGTTTGGGCAGACCTTGAGTACCTGGTCCCGGAAGCAATGCCCCGGCCCCAGCAGCAGGACGTCCCCACCGGCGAGTTGGTCGACACCTACCGATGCCTGTCCGGACCAGGGATGATTGCCCGGCAACAGCACGCTGAAGGGCTCGTCGTAAATCGGTCTGGTCAGCACCCCCGGCTCATTGAAAGGTAGCGAGATAACGATGACATCCAGCTCCCCGCGCTTGAGGCGTTCACTCAATACAGACGTGAAGTTCTCCTCGATCATCAGGGGCATTTCCGGTGCCTGTTCCGCTATGTGGGGAACTAGCCGGGACAGCAAATAGGGACCGATGGTATAGATGGCCCCCAGACGCAGCATACCGGCAAGCGGATTCTTGCCGTGTCGGGCTAGGTGCTTGATCCCGTCCGCCTCCTCCAATACCCGCTGGGCCTGCTCGACGATCTGCTGACCGACGGTGGTGACGGTCACCTCCCCCGTCCCGCGCTCGAACAGACTCACCCCGAGCTCGTCTTCCAACTTTTTGACCGCCACGCTCAAGGTCGGCTGGCTGACGAAACAGGCCTCCGCGGCGCGTCCGAAATGGCGTTCTCTTGCCACCGCCACGATGTAACGAAGCTCATTGAGTGTCATTGCAGGTTCGGCATCGTAAGATCCACCGGCAACTCCTCGCCGACTTCCAGCTGGGTTTCCGTGTGCCGAATACGCACGGCGAGTACCTCCACACCGGCCTGTGCCGCTGCGGCCAAACGCCCAGCGTAAGCGGCATCGATCGCCCAAGCCGGGACGAAGCATTCACCCTCGGGCCGATTGACGGCATACAGCATGACACCCCGGTTGCCCTGTTCCACCGCCGCCTGCAGCAGACCCAAGTGTTTGCGCCCACGCTCGCTGACGGCATCGGGAAAACGCAACCAGTTGCCGTCGAGCAGGGTCACGTTCTTGACCTCTATTAAGACATCCGGCGCCGGCCCCTTGGTGAGGGCGATATCCAGACGCCCTTTGGGGTGGCCGATGGGGGCGAGTTCCACTTCGCGTCTGAGCTCCCGGTACCTGGCAAGGGACGCAATCCGCCCCTCCACTATGCCTTCCGCCATCACCGCATTGGTGCGGCCAGTGTGTACACCCACCCAACCGGCCCCCATGTCCACTCGCTCCAGCGTCCAAGCCAGCTTGCGGCGGGGATTGTCGCTGGAACTCAGCTGCGCCGGTGCACCGGGGGACCAGCAGCTAGACATACGCCCAGTGTTGGGCACGTGAGCAGTCACAAGCGAACCGTCGGCAAGCTCCACCTCGGCCAGAAACCGCTTGTAACGACGCAGAATGCGTCCGTCGATCAGAGTCGGTAACAGCAACTCGAGCGCCCGGCTAGTGAATATCGAATCCGCTCAAGTGCGGAAAAACACCTGGCTCGCAGGCGACGCCCGTGACCTCGGCCGTGGGCGGACCGGCGCGCAACCACTCGCGAAATTGGCCCACCAAGTCCGGCTTGCCGCAGACCAGGACTTCTACCCGGCCATCCGACAGGTTGCGTGCATAACCCGCCAGCCCCAGCTGTTGGGCTTGCTCGCGGGCGGCGGCGCGGAAAAAAACCCCTTGCACCCGGCCTGCCACCAAACAGCGAAAACACATGCGTTTATCAGGTGCCTGTTCACTCATGAGCGCCAACCTCTTTCACCTTATGTTGGAGTTTTCCGACCTTAACTTACAATAGTAACATTTGAGGGGTGATGTCCGCCCCGCCGCGACCGGGAGCTCTTATAATGATCACCATCTACCATAATCCACGCTGCAGCAAATCCCGCCGGGCCTTGGAGCTGCTCCGGGACCGGGGCCTCGAGCCCCGGATCCTAGAGTACCTCAAGACCCCCCCGGATACTGCAACACTGGAACGCCTGCTAGATACGTTGGGCCTGGAGCCCCGCGAACTCATGCGTAAGAAAGAGAAGGAGTTCCGGGAGAACGAACTGGCGAATCCGAAATTGTCCCGGAAAGCCCTGATCGCGGCCATGGTCGCCCACCCGAAGCTGATCGAGCGCCCAATCGTCGTCAAGGGCGATAAGGCCGTGCTTGGCCGGCCGCCGGAGGCCGTGCTCGACCTTCTGTAGACCTTGATCGCCATTGACCGCAATGCCGTTAAGTTAAGCGTTTTTGACGCCGAGGTCGTCGACTACCATTGAGGACCGAGACGATGTCGAGAATTTTCGACAACATCGAGCAAAGCCTTCTTCCCGCGCTAAAGGAAACGCTAGAGGTTGCCGAACGCGCCGACTTTTGCGTGAGTTATTTCAATCTGCGTGGCTGGCGTCACCTTGCAGAATACGTGGACCTCTGGGTGGGTGGTGAAGGAAACTGTTGCCGGTTTTGATCGGTATGCAGAGGACCTCCAGCGAGGGGCATTGCGTGCCGACGCGGATGATGACGCCTTGGACAACCAACCGCCATTCGGGAAAAGGGCCGGATTGCCCAGGAGTTTCGGCGTACCGACGAACGATGACGAACGCGACCTGCGACAGTTGGCCGGGCAAATTCGTGAGCGGAAGCTCATCGTCAAGGTCTATCTGCGCCACCCCCTGCACGCCAAGGTTCTGTCCATCTCCAGGGTTATCCGCGAGCTACCAGAAAGGACCCGTCGCTACCGGGTGGTGCTGATCGACGAGCCCCACAACCTCCGCAACCGGGAAGGCAAGCGCTGGCGAGTCATCCGCGACTATATCGAGCGCAATGATAACCGGTGCATCCTGCTCTCCGCGACCCCCTACAACAAGACCTATCTCGACCTCTCCGCCCAGCTTGGGCTTTTCCTCCGAGAAGACCATCGGCATCCGACCGGAAAAATTCATCTCCGCATTGGGCAGTGAACACGAATCCATCCGCCACCATCAATGCCCGGTACGGGCCATCGCCGCGTTCGAAAAGAGCGGACATCCGGACGACTAGCGCGATCTCATGCGGCTCTACATGGTGCGCCGGACACGCGGTTTTATCGGGCGGCACTATGCGCGGCAGGACGAGCACGGCCAATATCTCCAATTCGCCGATGGCCGGAAATCCTATTTTCCTCAGCGCATCCCCAAGACCCTCTCCTTCGAGATCGACGATACGAACCCCGCCGACCCCTACGTCCGGTTCTATTCGGATGAGGTGGTCAGGGCGATCAATTCCCTGATCCTCCCGCGATATGGCCTCGGCAACTACCTTACGCCCAAGCCCGAATCACCGCCGACACCCCACCAAAGCCGGATCATCGATGGCCTGTCCCGTGTCGGGACTCGTTTGATGGGTTTCTGCCGCGTCAACCTGTTAAACGCCTGGAGAGCGCCGGGCCCGCCTTCCTGCTGTCGCTTGAACAGCACATCCTGCGCAACTTCATCGTCCTGCACGCCATCGAGAAGGGGCTGGACATTCCGCTGGGCGCCCAAGGCGTCGAGCTGCTCGATACCCGTTATCACGATGAAGATCAGGAAGACGCCATGGCGACAGCACCGACCCCACCCGGCTGGCCTGGCGATTCTCCTCGGAATCCAACGCCAAGCGTGACCAAGTGTCGGTGGCGGAAGAATTACAGGTACTCATCGCCACCGATGTGTTGTCCGAAGGCCAAAACCTCCAGGACTACTCTATCATCGTCAATTACAACCTTCCCTGGACTATCATCCGTCTGATCCAACGCGCCGGCCGCGTGGACTGTATTGGGCAGCAGTCTGAGGAGATCCTCTGCTACTCCTTCCTGCCCGCCGACAGCGTGGAACGCCTCATTCGTCTGCGGGCGCGGGTGCGGAGGCGCCTGGAAGAGAACGCCGAGGTGGTGGGCTCGGACGAGACCTTCTTCGACGACGATGAAATGGAGCGGGTCATCCTCGATCTGTACCACGAGAAGAGCGGCATCCTCGACGACACGGACGACACCGAGGTAAACCTCGCCTCCTATGCCTATCAGATCTGGAAGGACGCCACCTATGCGCCCGGCACGAGGCAATGATGCCCTAGCCTGGATGGATGAATCTGGCAATCCCGTCACCCGATCCCAGCTCGCCATCCTCAAGACCGCCGCCTGTGCAGCGGACACCCAGGCCCTGCCACGAACGGAGCAGCACCACGACCTGACCCGGAGGGGGCTGGAACACATCCTCGAAGAAGAAAAATCCTTCGGCGGGGCCTTGGGCCGTCCCTCCGGTGCGCGCTTCAAGACCTACCAGCAGCTCAAGCGTTACCGCGAAACCCTGGGTGACCACCACGACCTGTTCATTACCGACGAGCAAGTGCGCCGCATCGACCGAGCGCTGGAGGAGATCTACCGCTACCCGCTCGCCCAGATCGCCCAGATCGCCAAAAACAGATTAAACCGCCAACTCAAGGCCGGCGTCGATGATTATCGGCTGGCGGAACTGGTCCCCGGTCTGCGTGAGGATGGCCGCCTGTGCGTGATCGACAGAGAAGCGACCCGGCACGACCCCGAGCTCATCTGCTCCCTGAACCTGGTGTGACGAAGGCCGTTTTGGAGTGCGCCGGCAAAGCGGTGCGGTCGCATCGGATCTCAGGGATTTGGGATACCAGTGGCGTTGGCCGAGAACTTGGGCGCTCAGGTTCCAGGCAAGCCGCGGCGACGGCGCTTTCCCTTGGCCGCAACGCCGGGGAAAGGGACGGAGGCGTTGCTCAATCCAAAGCGGCGGCAGGCAAGTAGCCCATGGCAGCGTCTCGGGTTACACCGAATAGCGCAGATTCCCGTCGATACCGAGGTAAAATTGGCCGCCGCACTCCAAATGGTTATCGACGCCGCCCGCTTTCAAAAGCTGCTTTCGGATTTCGAACTCGGCCAGCTCTTCAACGAGCTGGGCTGGGACCATGCCCAGCGTCCGCCCCAGGAAGTCGATATAGACAGGGAAACCTACCGGCTGACCGCCATCGCTCAGAAACGCGGGGTCGTCGTATTCCTGTATACCCCAGATGCGAAAGGCCTGATTCTGGCGCACCCGGTGCGGCTCAAGATCGAGAAAGAAGCGACCAAGTTGGCCCATGAGCATCTCCTGATCTTCACCGACGCCGAGAGGACGGCCCTCACCTGGCTCTAGGTGTCACGGGCGCCGGGCCAGCCCATAGTCACCCGTACCCACACCTAGCACCAAGGCACCAGCGGCGAATCCTTAAAAGCTGGAAGCCATCGTCTGGCCACTGGAAGACGAAGAGGCCATCACCCTCACCGACGTCATCACCGGCCTGCGGCACGCCTTCGATCGAGACCGCATCTCCAAGCGATTCTACGAACGCTTCAAATCGGAACATCGGGCCTTTTCCGATTTCATCGAGGGACTTACGAACACCGCGGACCGGGCCTGGTATGCCTCCCTGATGCTCAACCGCCTGATGTTCGTCTACTTCATCCAGCGCAAAAGCTTTCTCAACGGCAACATCAACTATTTGAGCGACCGATTGCAAACGGTGCGTGCCCAGGCCGGCGAAGGGCACTTCCATTCCTTCTACCGCATATTCCTCAAACGCCTGTTTCATGAAGAGCTGGGGACCCCCAAAGACGCCAGAACCGCCGAGTTCGTCGAGCTGGTCGGCAACATCCCCTACCTTGATGGCGGCCTGTTCGATCCGCACAAGCTGGAAGCGGCCAACCCCGACATCAATATCCCGGACGCGGCCTTCGAGCGCCTGTTCGAGTTCTTCGACGCCTACGATTGGCATCTGGACGACCGCCCGTTGGCCACCGGCAAGGAGATCAACCCCGACGTGCTGGGCTATATTTTCGAGAAATACATCAACCAAAAGCAGATGGGAGCCTACTACACCAAGGAGGACATCACCGAATATATCAGCAAGAACACCGTCATCCCGCACCTGCTGGAACAGGCGCGGGGAGGCTGCAAGGTTGCCTTCGAGGGCGAGGCATCGGTCTGGAACCTGCTCAAGGCCGACCCCGACCGTTACCTCTACCCGGCCATGAAGACTGGCATCATCAATGCCGACGGACGGATCGTGCCGGAAGCCGCGCTGCCTGGGTTCGTGCAAACCGGCCTGCACTACCTCAAGGCCCGCATGTTCGACCACAACCCGGGCGAGGCCTGGTTCCACACTGCCACCGGCGAACGCGGCTACCTGCCCACCGAGACCTGGCGCGAATACGTGGAGCGCTGCAAGCGTTGCCTGGAAACACGAGAAAGGCTGGCCGGCGGCGAAATTGAGCGCGCCGACGACCTCATCACCCTCAACCTGGACATCCGCCAGTTCATGCAGGCCATCATCGACACCGGTACCGGACCCCCGCTCCTGCGTGCCATCGTCGGTCGGGGGCCGGAAAAATCCCACGAGAAATTCCGCCACCGCATCGCCATTCTGGACCCCACCTGCGGCTCCGGGGCCTTCCTGTTCGCCGCCCTCAAGGGACTCGAACCCCTGTACGAGGCCCGCCTGGATCGCATGGAAGGTTTTATCGAGGACGCCAAAAAACTCCTCTCCCCCGCGGGCCGGAAAGGGACCGGGGGTAAGGGTGGCTATGCCGATTTCGATAAGATATTCGCAGAGGTCCGCCGTCACTCCTCGCGCCGTTATTTCGTCTACAAGAGCATCATCCTGCACAACCTCTACGGCGTGGACATCATGCCCGAAGCGGTGGAGATCTGTAAGCTGCGCCTGTTCCTCAAGCTGGTCTCCCAGGTCGAGCGCGAGCATGAGCTGGAGCCGTTGCCCGATATGGACTTCAACATCCGCTGTGGCAACACCCTGGTGGGTTATGCCACCGAGACCCAATTCGATGAATCCGGCGACCTCGCCAGTGATCAGGCCCACCGGGAAGAAATCAAGAACCGTGTCGCCGACCTGGCCGATCTATTCGACCACTTCCGGGAGCAACAGACCGTCTGGAGCGGCACGGTCACCACCGATAACAAGCGGGAGCTGCGGAACAGGCTCGGCGATTTGAGTCTGGAGCTGGATCGGTATCTGGCACGCGACAGCTATGGCCTTGACCCGGCCGATGCCGAAACCTTCGATGCCTAAAGTTAGGGGACAATACCGCACACAAGATTATGAGACTGAAGATACGGGAAATCTCTACGCCTTATGCATGGAACATTCCACACAACTGATACATGAAGAATCAGCTTTTGGAATGATCGTACCAACTTGTGTTATGGGATTAGATGATGCCCAATCCCTGAGAAAATTGCTGTTATCAACATTCGGTTCTTCTATTTTCAGCACATACGCAATTCGGCCATCGAAGCTGTTTGATGGTGTTGACCAGCACCTTTGTATTTTTGTTGGTCTCAAGAAATTTCGAGGCGAACATTATCTCTAGAATACCCGCTATCACCATTGGAATTCTGAGGAGAGGGAAGTACTTTTCTAGCGTCTTGCATATGTAGTCGTCTCTTTCAATGATCGGCTAAAGGTGATTCCTCAGATTGGATCGCATGAAAGCCGTGGAGTCATGAAAAAACTGAAAGCACTATCTAGTTAAACCATCGCAATGCTACACTCTCATACTGGACAAGTGTTGCATTATCACCGCAGTCCACGCTACTGGATTCGAGCAACGGACTTCGAGCAGTTTTTCCAAAGTGAGACCCGTTCCAGATCAATTCATCACTTTAGAAATTTGGTTCTAAAAGATCTTTCTGCTTCCTACTTTGTTTGGTGTGTGGTCAATAGTTCACTATTTTTATTGGTTTTTGGTAGTGGGTAACGGTCGCAATATTACCTGCCGTGATGTCGAACAGTTTCCAGCGGCAGTTCCAAGGATTCCAGATGAGTTGGGAGGGATGTTCGACAAGCTTATGGAAGACTACAAACGCAACTCTATTATCCGTGAGCGTCGTGACTGTTCATTCCAAGAATTCAAGCCAAGTTTATCTAAGTCCGTCATTGATGTGATTGATCTTGAATTGGCTCGATTGTATGGATTCAATGACGAAAAAACCGACTTCATCATCAACTATGACATCAAATACCGCATGAGCGGTGTGGAAACAGAGGAATGAAACCGCTTTCCGTCCTGCGTTCCGATTGGCCGCCGTCGAACAGTGTGTTGGGTTTCACCGCCACGGGTCGCCCATTAACATATTCAAGTTACCCGGAACTTCTCTCGTTCCCACACGCTGAGACTGTGAAAGTATTACTGGATTTTGAGAGTGTCAGGGACAAGGCAACATAATCTCCTCAATTTAGCCGAAAATCTTTCTCTTCAGCCCTACGTGATACAGAATTCAGCATGAAATACGGTACTTTCACCCCACCGCTTCCAGAAAAACGAATACTTTCACAGTCTCAGCGCGTGGGAACGAGAAAGCCTCTAAAATCGGCGGCGCGGAGATCCGGGAGGTGTTGAGACGATAATAGTCGCAACCGAACGAAAAATTATAATCATCGCCGGACCCAACGGAGCAGGCAAAACGACCTTTGCCGGTGAGTTTCTGCACAATGAGGCGGACTGCCCGAATTCCGTAAATGCCGACCTTATTGCCGCCGGTCTGGCACCTTTCGCGCAGGATAGTGCCGCCTTCAAGACGGGACGATTGATGCTGAAAGAGATTCGTAGCCATGCGGATCGAAGTGAGCGTTTTGCTTTTGAAACCACGCTGAGCGATCGTCATTACGACGCCCAACTGATTCAGCAATGGCAATCATCGGGTTACCGCGTCAAACTCTTTTTCCTGAAGCTGGTGTCGCCCGACCTGGCGATTGCGTGGGTCCGGCAACGTATTCTGAATGGTGGTCACGGGGTGCCGGAATCTGTTATTCGACGGCGCTTTGCCATAGGATTACGCAATTTCAGAACGTTCTACAGACCTCTGGTCAACAAATGGGTACTTTATGATAATTTCGGCGACACACCATGCTTACTCGAAGAAGGAGTCAAATCATGACCGGCAAGACGTCCGATCAATCCTTGGTCAGGAAAAAACGCGACCCTGACCTGGTGAATAAGGAAGGTCGGATCAAGGAAGTACCTCTTGACGATATGCCCACAGGCTGACGAAGCATAACAACCGCAATGTGCTTAGGGTTTGCGTCAAGCATGAAAGCATCCCCGCTCTCCTTGCCCGCCGCCCTGCATCGACGGGCCGGGCCGGAAGCTCGAAGGCAGTGGTCAGGCGTCGGCAACGCCGCATTATTAGATGAACCCCTGCTCGGACTGATCGCCTCCCGCGGATGCCCTGGCAGTGTCTTGCTGGAAACCCTCGACCGCGTGCCCCGGTGGGTAAAGGAAGGACAGGTGATCCTGAGCGGTTTTCATGCCCCGCTGGAGATCCACCGCACCACCCGCGCCATCGCGCTGGCGCGCAATCGCCTGGTCCTGGCACTCGCCACGGAGATAGTAATTCCCTATCTTGCTGCAAGCAGTCCCTCGGCGGCGCTGATTGCGGAGCAGGACGTCGAGAAGAAAGCCGAGGTTACTACGTTAACAGACCGGAATCCATAAGGAGCCTTGGTTTTTTTGCTGCATCGGTAATTGTCGATCATTCCTCTATATTTATAGGAGCTGCACATGCCCTATCTACTGATCCTGTACTACAGCCGCTACGGCGCCACGGCGGAAATGGCGCGCCAAATCGCCCGCGGCACGGAAGAGATACCGGGTATCGAAGCCCGACTGCGCACGGTCCCCCCCGTCTCTACCCTATGCGAGTCCACTCAGGACAAGATTCCGGACGCAGGTCCCCCTTATGCCGAGTTGGAAGACCTGCGGGACTGCGCGGGACTTGCCCTCGGTAGCCCGACCCGCTACGGCAATATGGCCGCGCCCATGAAGTACTTCCTCGACGGTACCAGCGCCTTGTGGATGGCGGGGACCCTGGCCGGGAAGCCTGCCGGGGTATTCACCTCCACCGCTAGCCTCCACGGTGGGCAAGAGACGACCCTACTGTCCATGATGCTGCCCCTGCTGCACCATGGAATGCCGTTGGTCGGGCTGCCCTACAGCGAGACGAAGCTGCTGCGGACCAGCAGCGGTGGGACCCCCTACGGCCCCTCCCACCTGGCAGGCAGTGAGAGTAACCTGCCGCTGACCGACGAGGAAAGGCACCTGTGCCGGGCGTTGGGCAAACGCCTAGCCCGCACCGCCCTTGCCCTGAACGGGGTCAATTGATCCGGATCCCGGATGCACCAGATTCCCCTCCCCGTCCAGTTGCTGCCGGAAGCGGATTTCTCCGCTTTCGTGGCCGGTCCCAATGCCGAGGCCCTCGCTGCGGTCACTGCCTGGGCCGCAGGGAACGGAGACAGCTTTCTGTATCTATTCGGCACCGCCGGCAGCGGCAAGACCCATCTGTTACAAGCCGCCTGCCGGCAGGTGGCGCAGGGCGAGCACTCGGCCATCTATGTACCCCTGAAGCATGGGGAGTTGGCCCCATCCGTCTTCGATAACCTGGAGCTTTGGGAGCTGGTCGCCCTGGACGACATTCAGGCCATCGCCGGGGATGCGACTTGGGAACGAGGCCTGTTCGACCTCTACAACCGTCTCCGCGAATCGGGGCGATGTCTGTTGGTGAGCGCCCACACCCCTGTCTCGGAATTACCTCTGACCCTTCCTGACCTGCGCTCTCGCCTGGGCTGGGGACCGGGCTACCAATTGCTCCCCCTGCCCGAGGAGGATTGCGAGTACTTGCTCAAGGAGTCGGCCAAGTGTCGGGGCCTTGAGCTGGGCACGGACGCGGTCGACTACATCATGCGTCGCTGTCCACGGGAACCAGGCTACTTGATGGGACTGCTGGAAGAGATCGACCGCGAGAGCCTACGCCGGAAATGTCGTCCGACTCGGTGGCTGATACGAGAGCTCCTCGGTGCCCGCAAGTTGTGATCTCGCTGCAACGTCAACTTTCTTTCCACCCCTTCTGCACTGCCTTGCGCGACCAGATCCAGACATACTGGCTGCCGCTGACGACCACGGTCGTGAGACAGGCCCAGATCAGCGTTTGAACGACCCATTCCGGCAGAGGCATGGGTCCGGCGTCCGCGATCACCAGCACGATCAATAGGATCTGAAGCGCCGTGTTCAGCTTGCTCATCAGGGTTGGGGCCGCCTCCTCGACTCGGTAGTTGTAGAGCACGGCCCCCCCGACGATCAGTAGGTCCCGAAATACCACCGCCGATACCAACCACACGGGGATGAGCGTCAAGGCCCCGAGCACCAGGAAACAGGCCGCCAGCAGGATCTTATCCGCGAGGGGATCGAGAATGCCGCCGAGACGACTTTGCCAGCCGTAGTGTTTGGCCAGGAAGCCATCGAGCCCGTCCGAGAATCCTGCTGCCGCAAACAGGAACAACGCCCAGCCGAACTCCCGCTCGAGCAGGAGGTACAGGACCGGCATGACGGCGAGCAGCCGCAACAGGCTGATGATATTAGGTAAGTCTTGGTACTTCAGCCTCAAATCAGCGAACGCCTCTTGCCGGGGCCAAGGAGTAAACAGAGTAACAGCGTACTGAACGACGTCCCGCAATGGGTCTGACGATTAAAATCATATCCTCCTATCGGAGGGCTTGTCCAAGATCGAAAAGGTCGGTTATAGGTACTCATCCTAAGAGGCTGTCTAAAGCTAAGAGGCTATCTAAGAAGCTGTTTGGTTAAAGTAGAGAGTGGGATGCGCCATGCCCGAAATCGGGATTCGATTACGATCCCGATTTCGATTTCGGCCGATGAGCGGGTTGGGCACGGACCATTCATCCATACGTTCACGCCATCCGGTAGCGCCGTCCTGAAGGATCTCCTGCGCTCACCACATCCTACGCTGCCCGGTCAACCCGACTCGCTTCCAGCCACCTCCGGTCTCCCAATCAGCACCGAATCATTCAGCTTTTAACCAGACAGCTTCTTAGATCATCCTGTAGGCACGCTCCGCTTTGCCCACCCTTGTGTGTTCTGTTTCGCGGGAGATCCCGCGGAAGGGAATAAAAGGATTTAATAACGGGTACCTG
>Ga0066191_10000124_pt1 | contig 17526 bp, 16 predicted proteins | sample WorMettanBELIZE2_FD_58705 | JGI IMG/M metagenome (GOLD analysis project Ga0066191, IMG submission 58705) | Marine gutless worms symbiont microbial communities from Max Planck institute for Marine Microbiology, Germany - Olavius tantulus... | ecosystem: Host-associated > Annelida > Digestive...
GCCAAGGCTTCGCCCCGCCAGGCCGTACCGGCCTGATTCTCTTCTCAATCGGAACATATTGTTGGCAATCGCTATAATACGGAAATGAAACTCATATCATCTCTCCGAAAGCTATCCATATGTTTGATATCTTATCGGCGTCATTGGGGATACCGATCATCGAACGGAACTATGGTCAGTATCCAAAATCTTTCGCAGTTTTTCCGAGAGTTCGGTAAGGCTAAAGGGCTTTTGAATGAAGCCATTGCATCCCCGCCGAATGACATTAAGGGCTTTACCCTCCATGGCATAACCGCTCGACAGAAAAACAGGTATCGCCGGTTGAATCTCCCGGATGCGGTCAAAGGTTGCGCTGCCGTCCATGACCGGCATCGTCAGATCAAGGATAACAAGATCAATGTCCTTTCCTTTCACGGTGGTTTGCTCGATGGCCTGATCACTGCCCTTGGCGACAATGACCCGGTAACCCAAGCTCTCCAGCATCGCTTGACTCACATCGATAATCATATCTTCATCATCGACGAGAAGAATGGTTTCCGATCCTCTGACAAGTCCGCCTTCTGTGGGTTCTTCGCGATGGACTTGCCGATCCGATACCGGCAGGTAGATGCTGAAGCTGGTTCCTTGACCGACTTCACTGTTTACCGTGATCAAGCCGGAGTGATTCTTGATGATACCATACGCCGAAGCCAACCCCAGACCCGTTCCTCGACTCTTTTCTTTGGTTGTGAAAAACGGGTCGAAAATCCGCAGACGGGTTGCCTCGTCCATGCCCGAGCCATTATCCATGATCGACACTTTGGCGTAGGGACCAGCACGCACCTGGTGGGGCTTGCAGTAGGCATCGCCTAAGGTAACGAAACCGGTTTCCAGGAAAATCTTTCCCCCCCCGGGCATGGCTTGTCCGGCATTGACATACATATTCAGCAATACCTGTTCGATCTGCCTTCTATCAACTTCGACAACCAGAGGTGAATCCGGACAGTTGGTGAGAATCTGAATATCTTTTCGGGTACGGCCGAACATCTTGGCACTTTCCACCACCAGACCGGTGAGGTCGATAGGCTTCGTTTCGTATTTACCGCCACGTGCCAATCCCAGCAGCTGCCGGGTGAGGGTTGTGGCGCTACGCACGTACTCTTCGATGGCCTCGATGTGCTCTCTCTGAAGATGCGAAGAGCTCATTGCCACCGCCATGAGGGATGCCCGCCCCTGGATCCCCATCAGCAAGTTGTTGAAGTCGTGTGCAATGCCGCCTGCCAGCGTTCCGATCGCTTCGAATTTTTGGGCCTCCTGAAATTGGCGTTGGATTCTCGCCCGTTCGGTGATGTCCTCGTAGATAACGAACGTGTCAAGGTTATCCAAAGGAACGGATCGAGACTGTATTTCCTTTAAGGACCCGTCTTTGCACGTCACCGTGTACTCTCTTTGATTCAATGGATCGGCTTCCGAGGGCTTGTTCCCTTTGTTCCGCGAACGAACCTCCGGAAGTGGATCGATTTGGCTCGAATACACCTCTCCGATCTTACCGGCTCCGGCGTTGATATCTTCAATCGTGTATCCAAAAATGTCGCTGAATGCCGGGTTCACATATTTGCAACATCCATCCCTGCCGATCAACGCGATCCCCAGCGGTGATTCCTCCACCAGCGTTCGAAATTTTTCCTCGCTCTCTCTCAGGGCCTCTTCGGCATGCCTGCGAGCGGTAATGTCTGTGGCGACCCCCTCGAAACAACCTTCTTCTTCAGATAGAATTCCTGAAAACTGAATCCAGATAATGGAGCCATCGTCCTTTTTGATAGGAACTTCAAAGTTGGTAACCTTGCCCTCCTTTCGGATGATCTCCACCAGTTTTTCCCTCAACTCCGGGTATACATAATGCTCTATGGCAACATATTTTGCGACGCATTCTTCCGGAGTCTCGTAGCCAAATATCTCCGCCATCCGATGGTTTGCCATGACAATCTTCCCGTCTCGTATCCTGGATCGATACAATCCGACCTGGGCATTGTCATAGATGTTTCGGTATCTTTTCTCGCTTTACCGCCGCGCTTCTTCGGCCAATTTCTGTTCAGTGATATCTATGCCGATGGACTGGTACATGGAACCCGCACCCCGTTCATCGAACAGGGCGCGATTGGTCCAGCGTTGCCAGCGAATTTCGCCATTTGGCGCGATCACAGTGTGCTCGTGGGACTGCGTCGGGGCCTCGGCGGTCAGCGCAGATATGTTTTCCATCACGACGTTCTGATCGGTTTCGGGGATCAACGACAGGAAGTTGGAACCGACCAGCTCATCCGATGTTTTTTCAAAGTATTCACAATAGGATTTATTCACGAATGTAATCTCGCCGCCCGGCAGAAAGGTGCAAACCAAGACCGGCATGTCTTCCACAACCCCGCGATATAGATCCTCTATTTTCTGCAAGGCCGACTTAGCCAGTTGACGCTCATGTTCGGCTCGTTCTAATGCCTGAATCCGTTCCTCGAGTTCTTCATAGCTGGGTTTTTCAGACATGGTCATTACCCCCGGGATTATCCAAACTTTTCATTTTCGGCCGGCTCGGGAAGACGCGCGCCATCGATCGGCTCGGCTCTCACCAGGCAAGTCATGTACGAGTGGATCATGGATGCCGTCCCGTAGCAGGAAGATAAGAATTTTCACCATACGGTACGGTTGCCATTTAGCCGGGTCAGCACCATCACCGACCTTGACAGATTGCGAGCGTTCAAAAAGGGGGACTTCATCAACGCATTATGGGGATAGGGGAATTATGGCGACAATATCACAGAAAAACGCTTCACACCAGATACTTGCTGCTCTCGTGGAGCAAAAAGGTTTTGAATCCGCCACTCCGAAACCAGCTATTGTCATGGAAAGGCGCGGCCATGAATCCACCTCCGGAAGCCTTGGCATTCAAGTGCAGTGTTGCCAACCAATTCGTATCAACTTATTATCTGTGAAAATTCTTGCCTGTTTGTAGGTTCGCAACCCCGAGAAACGGAGATTTGCCATGGCCGAAGAACCCATGTCCACCCTGCAGAAGGCGTTTTCCTTTAACATGGACAAGGACAAATACGGCACCATCGCCGAGATCGGGGCCGGCCAGGAGGTGTCCCGGTTTTTTTTCCGGGCCGGGGGCGCCGCCGGAACCATCGCCAAAACCATATCCGCGTACGATATGGATTTCAGCGATGCCATTTACGGTGAAGAGCAGGACAAACGGTATGTTACCGAAAGCCGCGTCAAAAAAATGCTCGACAAGGAGTTCCGGCTGGTGATCGAACGGGTCGGCGATAAACGGCCCAAGAAATCCACATACTTTGCCTTTGCCGATACGATTACCGCCAAAAGCTACAGCCAGCGGGGAGAGTGCCACGGTTGGCTGGGAATCAAGCTCCAGCTTTATCCGGGGGCGGAACCCTGTGAAATTCTACTCCACGTAAGAATGCTCGATGAAAGCAATCTGATGCAGCAGGAAGCCATCGGGATCTTGGGCGTCAATCTGATCTACGGGGCATTTTATTACTACGCGGACATCGACAAACTCATCCGTTCCCTGGGGGACAATCTGGAATGGGGCCGACTGGAGATTGACCTGATCCGTTTTTCCGGGATGTATTTCGAAGATCTGGATAATCGGTTGATGGCCCTGAAGCTGGTCGAGATGGAACTGTCCGATGCGGTGGTATTTTCCGCGGATCGTCAAACACTGGTGCATCCATCCGAGCTGTTTTACATGCGGGACCTGATGGTCATGCGCAGCATGTTCAAACCGGTGACGAACGTCAGTGTGGACAGGATGAACAGCGGGATGGAGATCTTTTTGCGTACCTCCGGTGTGGAGGCGGAAACAGCTATGTCGGTTCCGGAAATTTCCATTGCGGAAATGCGCAAACAGGACACATTCGACATGCAGGATATTTTAGATCGGGTGGATTGTCTGAATCTGTTGGACTACCCGGTTATCGTCTCCAATTACCTCCGCTTTTTCCGCGTACGGGCCTACCTGGGTCGCTACACGAGTGGGAAAGTGGCATTTGTGCTGGGAATCCCCAACTTGAACACACTTTTTGACGCGGCCTATTACAAAGGCTTCGAAGGCGGCATCCTCGGTGCATTTGCCTCACTCTTTGACCGGGAAACCCTGCTGTTTGTCTACCCCATGATCAGCCCGGACAATCCTGAGGAGGTTATCACCGCCGAAACATTTCCGGTTCCCAAATCCCTCAAGTACTTTTACTATTATCTAGAGGCCAACAACATGATTCTTCCGGTGGAGCGGTACAACGATGCCAATATGCATATCTGGCCGGAGGACATCCTCCGGCAAATCCAGAAAGGCAGGGGCGACTGGGAGGAAAGCGTCCCCAAAGCGGTGGCCGAGGAAATTATCCGAAGAGGCATGTTCGGCTTTAATTCCGGAAGATAACCGCTTCTTTCTTGAACATAGTCATCGACCCTTTCCTCAACGCTTTCTGTTCCATCCCCGGATAAAACACCGACGACAAGATCTTTTTAGCCGCTTGCAGTGAAGCATTGAGCAGCGGTCTGCTGTTCCAGATCATGGGCCGGCATAACCGGCTATGTTTTCGTAGACCCGCATGCTTCCCATGGATCATTTCCGGGTATGGTCTCTGACGGACTGGATACGATCCGAAAACAGCTTGGCACAGGTGGGGCAGTAATGATGGGCGGTCTTGGTGTGGGGATGGGCTGTGGTGCGCTCCTCGATATGGGCCAGAAACTTCGGGGTGGCATACAGTTTTCCGCAGCCTTCGCAGCGTTCCAGGGGATGGCGGCCGATGATATCGTCGCGAATGGAAATGGTCCGGACATTTTCCTTGTCTTCAATGTGAATGACCTGGGTCGGGCAGATGTTGGCGCAGGTCCCGCAGCCGATACATTTTCCTTCGATGGGAACGACATAGCTCATCCCATCGCGCTTTTCCATCCGCAAGGCTTCCGGGCCGACGATCTCCTTGCACACCCGGATACACAGACGACAGCGGACGCACCCGTCCGGCGGTGGGCCAGGATCGATGCCGTGGACCCTGGCCAGTTCGATGATCCGTTCGGACTGAGGCGCCATGGTCAGAAGATTGCGGAAGGCCTTGCTGCGGGCCCTGGCCACGGTTTCCCCGCTCGTTCTCACGGCCAAGCCGTCCCTGGCTTTCAAAACACAGGACAGCATTGCCGTGGGCCTCCCGGAGGCGCGGCCTGCCACTTCAACGGCGCACAGCCGGCAGGATCCGGAAGGTTTTAGCGCCGGGTGGAAACAGAGCGTCGGAATGGAAACATCGTTTGCCCGGGCCACCTCCAGGACTGTCATTCCGTCTTCTGCGTCGAATGGTTTGTCGTCAATGAAGGTTTTGATCATTTTGGGTATTCGTTTTTGGTGTTTGGTGTTTGGTGTTTCGTTTCTTGTGATTTGTTTGAGATTTGATATTTGGGATTTGGAATTTCACCGGTCAGTCATGAGAGGCGTCATGTAAGTCCGATATATACTCCCTCAACTCCCTCAGCTCCAGGTTCAGCGCCTGGAGCAGATAATCCACCATATCCTCGATCGCCAGCATGCCCACCAACGGGATCCCGTCAAAAACCGGCAAATGCCGGATTCGTGCTTTGAGCATGGTGATCACCGCCGGTGTAACTTCATCAGTCACATCGGCGGTGATCAGCCGGTTGGTCATGGCCTCCCGTACCGGCCGGCCCATGAAATCCATGGTCCTGTCTGTCAGGTAGGCTCGCATCACATCCCGCTCGGCAAAGATGCCGACCGGACGATCGTCTTCCATGACAATCAGGGCCCCGGTCTGTTCGGCGGTCATTTTCTCCACCGCGCTTTCGATGGTCTGATCCGCGTCAATCGTATGCACCGGGCGGGCCTTTTGAGCCAGGAGTTCGCGAATTTCCATGTTATTCCAATTCCTTCAAGCAATCCTGGGGAAATCGATGCGTCCCCTTGCCTTCCAGACTGACTTCCACCAGGGCGTCCGGATCGTTGATCGTGCTGTCTGGATCCGTGATGATGCCATGAACGCCGATAAACGCATCCATATAACTTTCCCAGCTTTCATCATCGGACTTGCGGTAGACTTCGACCCGTTGGCCTCTTCGAAACACCATGGGGTTTCTCCTTTATTTAGACGTGGTTGCCGGTGTGGTTTCGGAGCTGAATCGCGCCGTCGATTTTCGGGCACATGCATCACATAGGTTCTGTTGACCGGCACCACCGGCAATGGAGCGGGTACGCTCTTTAATAAAGTTCAGGTAGCGGACCGGTCCCAGCACCGCTCCGCAGTCATCGCACGACACCAGTGGTTGCCGATTAAGTATGGTTCCACAGAGGGACAGCACCCGTTTGCCTTCGTGATCTTCCATCTTCATGGCGCCGGTGGGACAATTTTGTGCACAGGCGCCACAGAGGATACAGCGCTCCTGGGTCATCCGAAAATCGGTTTCCACCGGGTGATCGAAATCAAAGTAGCCCATCTGTAAGGCATCCACGCCCATTTTATCCCGACAGATCTCGACACACTTTCCGCAACGCAGGCAGATGTCGCATCGCAGGCATCGGCGGGCTTCCTCCCGGACCTGATTTTCCTCATATCCCAGTTCGACCTGCTGAAACGTGGTGCGGCGACGATCAATATTTAGCAGCGGCATCTCCGGTCTTCGGAGGGTCATCTTGGTGCTGGATGGAACCTCAAGGTAATCGACTCTCCCCCGACGGACCGGTACCGGCGGCATCTCCGGCTGGGGAATGCCCAGGAGATAGCGGTCAATGGCGAGGGCCGCCCGCTTTCCGCCCCCGATGGCCTCGATAACGGTGGCCGGGCCGGTGACCGCATCGCCGGCGGCGAACACCCCTTCCACAGAGGTTTCCATGGTTGCCATATTGACGTTGATCGTGTTCCGCCGGGTCCAGTCCAAATCTGCAACCGAGTCCATACACGCGTTGTCGACCTGCTGGCCGATGGCACAGATGACGACATCGGCCTCCATAAGGTAATCGGTTCCATCGATCGGTTTCGGAAACATGCGGTCTTTACCTTCGATGGGAATCAGTTTGGCCCGGAGACATTCCAATCCTTTCAGACAGTCATCCTGGATAACCACCTCTTTGGGAACCGTCAGGAACGAGAACTGGACGCCCTCTTCTTCGGCCTGTTCCACCTCTTCATGGTCGGCCGGCACTTCGGTTCGTGCCCGGCGATACGCAATGGTCACCTCTTTGCTTCCCAGACGCAGGCTGGTGCGCGCCGCATCGATAGCCACATTTCCACCGCCGATAACAATTACCCGCTCACCCGGGACCTCCCGATGCCCCAGGGCGACGTCCCGGAGAAAATCGACCGCTTCGATCACCTGGGGGCATTCCGTCTCTCCGGGGATACCGAGGCTAAACGAATTGTGCGCACCGATGGCGAAGAAAAACGCTTCAAATCCTTCTTTGCGAAGATCCGCCATGGTGACGTGCTCACCAAAACGCGTGTTGAAATGGAATTCTACGCCAAGCTCCCGGAGCATGGCGACTTCCCGGTCGATAACTTCCCGGGGCAGTCGGTACCGGGGAATGCCGAGCAGCAGCATGCCGCCGGCAGACGGCTGGCTTTCGAGAACCCGTACCCGGTACCCCTTGAGGGCCAGGTAGTAGGCGCAGCTCATGCCGCCGGGTCCGGCACCGACCACACAGACTTTCTTGCCATTATCCGGTTCTCTTTCCGGGTTGGCATAGCTTCCTTCGGACATGGCCCGCTCGGCGGCAAATCCTTTCAGAAACTTGATAGATATCGGGGTGTCAATCCGTTTGCGCACGCACATGAATTCGCAGGGGCGGGTGCACACCAACCCGCAGACCCATGGAAATGGGCAATCCCGCCGGATAACATCAATGGCTTCGGCATCGCGTCCCATGCCGATAAGGGTAACGTAGGTTGGAATATCCAGACCGGCCGGGCAGGTCATCTGGCAGGGCGCCGGTGCCAGGCGGACACAATCCCCGGTGGAGCAGTTATGGGTGCGGATGTGACTTTCAAAGACTTCCCGGTGATCGGCAAGGGCGCTGTCGATCACGGCCGCAACCGCTTTAGCACCCGTCTCGCCGCTTTCAAAGGCAAGCTCGTCGACCAGAGATTCAACGGCGGGCAAATGATCGTCTCCGGCTCGACCCCAGGCGATATCATCGAGAAGATCAAGGATTTCTTCGGCAATACGACGATGACGGGGCAAAGACACCTGACCGGATGTAATGACGCCTTTTATGTCGAGGATGGTGCGATGCACCGGGCATACTGTTTCAGCCATGGGCTACCTTTTCGGCCCATATCAGGGGCCGATGTCAACACTCCGTTCAGATTCGAAGCGTCTGAACCTGAGGGTTGCTTGAGGCGGGTGCGGTGACCCGCCCTACGAAATTCATGATGTAAGGCCTGGCACAGGCCGCCGCTGACTCTAAGCCCCGCAAGCCGCACCGGCCCGATATATCCATGGAAAGATACATTATCAAGAAAACGACGGAATATTTCGCTGCGATTACCCTCGTATCAGGCAAAGGTGCTCTGATCCAGAGCCGCCACCGCCTCGGCGTGCCGCACTTTCCGGATCTGGGTGGCCTCCTCGACTTTTCCAAAACTCAGACAATGGGTGGTGCACACCGTAATACAGGCAGGCTGGAGGCCCTGGTCCAGACGATCCATACAATAATCGCATTTGACCGCTTTTCCGGTTTCCGGATTCCACTGGGGCGCCCCCCAGGGGCATGCCGTAATGCATGCTTTGCAGCCGACGCACAACTCCGAGTCGATACAAACGATGCCGTCTTTAGCCCGCTTTTGCATGGCCCCAGTGGGACAGGCCGCCACACACCAGGGATCTTCGCAATGGAAACAGGGCATGAATATATAGGCTGCCCGGGGCAACCCTCCGATCATCTTCGGACCAACCGTGATAATCTGGCTGATTTTGGGCCCCACAGGCAGGTTTTTATTGCTTTTACACTGAACGGCACAGGTGTGGCAGCCGATACACTTTTTGGTATCCTGAAACAGGTAGTAGTTACTCATCGAGCTCCTCCGAATAAAATCGTGTAACGATTTTATGAAACGCGACGATGTCGCTGATCGTATGCAAGGTTAACATCTCCATATTTACAGCTCTGCTCATCGGAACTTCCCCTTTGCTCCACCGAATCAAACCGGCGTCACTGTCACAAAGGTTTCGTGCAAGCTGGGACTGCCGCCGACCGTATCCGATGTATTCTCCTGTAAAAGGCTGTCGGAAACCCCCCGATTATAGGAACGGGAGGCCCGTTTGGCCTGGTGGCCAAAACCGTGGAGTAGAAATACCGTTTCCGGATGAATCAGATCGGTGACATGTGCCTTTAGCTGGCCGCTACCGCGGGATGAAGCGACTTCTACAAGAGCCTTGTCCTGAATGCCCAGTTCCACGGCCTTGGCGGAATTGATCCAAAGGGTGTTCTCCGGGACGATCTCATTCAGATACGGGTTGTTCTGTGTCGACACATGGGTATGGAGAGCAACCCGCCCGGTAATGAGACGAAACTCATTGCCGGAAGGCCGCTTCACCGGCTCATAGGTTGGAAACGATTCGAACCCGACATCTTCCAGCAATGAGGAGGTAAACTCAATTTTTTCGGATGGCGTTTTCAGCTTGAGACCCCCCAGCCGGTCCCAGAAAATCTTCTCTTTTCCATAAGCCACGAAGCCCTTGGCATCAAAATTCTCCAAAGAAAAGCCGGTACCCTCCAACTGCCACTGGAGCAACTCCTCTATGGATTCGTAGGGGAAGTAATCGCCGATCCCGATCCGCTCCCCGATCTGCTTCAGTATCATGGCGCCATCGCGGGTGTCGTAGCGGGGTTCGACCGCCTTGCGCCTCAGAAAAATCTGGGGCTTCAATCCGTTGGCCTGCTGAAAGCAGTCGGTCCGCTCGAGGTAGCAGGATTCCGGCAGCACCACGTCCGAGTAGCTGGCGATGTCGCTGTGATTGGTGTCGATGGTGACGATCAGGTCCAGTTTTTCCAATGCTTTCTTCGTCAGGCCGACGTCGGGTATGGACCCCAAGGGCTCAAACCGGTAGGCGATGAGCGCTTTTATCGGATATGGATCCTCGTTCAGGATGGCATTGGGCAACATTTGAGGAACGCCGTGATTCGGATCCGGCAGCGGAAAATCCGGGGTTCCTGCTTTGTCGAAACGTGGCAGATCGATCTTGGGAAATTTCTGCTCGGTGAGCTTGCGGGCCGGCTCGCCGCCCACCTCGCCCGGACCTTTTTTGAAGAAGAGACCGCCCTTGACTTCTATGCTTCCCATCAGGGCATTGAGCATCAATATAGAACGCCGCTGATAAATCTCGTTGGCATAGTGAGCGCCCCGGTAGCCATAATGGAAAACAACCGACGGTTTGTCCTGGCTGATCTCGCGGGCCAGTTTGATGATTTCCCCGGCCGGAATACCGGTTTCTTCCTCAGCCCACTCCGGCGTATAAGCCTGGACAAAATCTGTCAGAGCATCGAGACCGTGAACCCATTTATCGACATAGGCCTCGTCGTAGAGGCGTTCTTTGATAATGGTATGCATCAGCGCATAATTCAGGGCGAGATCCGTCCCCGGCCGGATCATCCAGTAGCGGTGCGCTTTTGTGGCGGTCACACTCACCCGGGGATCGATATAGGTCAGTTTTGCCCCGTTTTCCAACGCGTGGGTCAGATTATTGACCTCCTTTACGGAAATGGCTTCGAAAATGTTTCTGCCGTACAGGACGATATGCTTTGTATTTTTGTAGTCGATTCCGATCTGACCATCGGTATACCCGAACAGGCTTCGGCAGGCGGTATTGACGGAACCCTTGCAGAGGGCGTCGTGGGTAAAATGGTTTGGCGACCCGATGGCTTTTAAAAAGGTTTTGCTGACATGGGTAGCCAATTGGGTGCGCTCCCCGAGGACCACGCTCTGTCCGCCATGGGCATCGATGATTCCCCGAAGTTTGTCCCCGATATAATCCAGAGCCTCATCCCAACTGACTTTTCGCCATTTTCCACTCCCCCGCTCACCATCCCGGATCATGGGATGCTGAAGGCGTTCATTGTCATAGAGCATGTTGATGCCGGCCGCCCCCCGGGGGCACAGGCTGCCCTCCATGCCGGCGACATGGGGATTGCCTTCAATCCAGTTTACCTGTCCGCTCTGGGTCAAAACCCGAATGGGGCAACGGATCGAACACATAAAACACAGGCTGAATACCTCTTGTGACATAAGCTTCCTCCAAAGTCTCTTTATCCGCTTTTGACCGGTTCAGTGGAATCACGAGTGTATCCCAAGAAACCGGTGCAGTGAACCACGCAAAACTCTCCATGGGTTTAGCAATATCCATACCACCAAAACCCATCGAAAACCTTGTTTCCTGAATCCGGCTCAAAATAATTTATTTTAGAAATCAGTAGGTTAATAAAAATCTACGCCTATCCCGGGAACGCGCGCTGTTGTTTGTTGATAAAACCGCAATAAAAATATGGCATTGGAATAAATTTCTTTCACCCATGTAATCTCCCTGAATAGTTACCTTTTCTATCCGGTCCCGCCAAGGTGCAATTTTTTCTATGCGGATTCTGATCTTTCCATCCCGGGCATCGGCATGACGGAGCACCGCTCTATTATAGCAAGGTGATCTATAACTATTAGATATCACATTAAATTTTATATTATCGTATTTTTTTCAAAACCTGCTGCCACAGATCCTGGACATGGCACATCCATTGCTAACTCAGATTGGGAATCCGGTTTAGACATCAACCGGTGTGAGTTTTGTGCAACCGGTGCCGTGCAGGCACCGGAAATTATATTGCAGGATTCTGCTAACGGCAGATTCCTTCCGGCTGAACGCAAGGGACGCGGGCAGCAATACATCATCAATGGAGGATTCGTATGAGTAAACATGTGTCAGTAATTCTGATGGTGCTCATGGCGACAGGATTGATCATGCCAATCCTTATGCCCGACGTCGTCATGGCGGCAAGCCTGGAGGAGGCCATCGCGCAAACCCCTAAGGGCACGGAGCCTGGAATGATCGATCCGAATGCCAAGCCCGGGTTTCTCGGCATTCCGGGAGCCCCGTCGCCGAGCCTGGTCATCGGTTTTTTCTGGGCTATCTGGGTTGGCTGGATCTTTTCCACTGTGGGGGCCTTTGGCGGCATCATGGCTGGTGTGGGTCACATCACCGTGTTCGGTCTGGCCGACTACGGCAAGGCCTTCAAGAAAACATCCCCGGCCCTGAACAAGCTCATCACCGACAGCATCCGGGTGTCCAATCAATGGCTGGTGGGGCTCAGCGCCGCGGTGTCGAGCTTTAACTATTACAAGATGGGGCGTCTGGTCCTGCCCCTCGGGATCGCGTTGGCCATCGGATCGGTCGGCGGCAGCATCCTGATTCCGATTATCACCGCGGGCAAGATCTCCTTAAAAGCCTATCTGGGTTACTTTGGCCTTTGTGTGTTTGTCATCGGCGGCTTCCTGTTCTATGAAACCACGCCCAAAGGCCAGGCATCTAAAAAGGAAGCCAAAGCGGCGGCCAAAGCGTTCGAGGATGTCCACATCTCAAAGTGCTCGACCCTGGCACCGGAGGATTGCGGAGTTCGGGTCCAGAAGTGGGGCGCGGGAAAAATCACCTTCTCCTTTTACGGTGTGGAGTTTAGCTTCACGCCGATCATCCCGATCATCGGTGGTTTTCTGATCGCCGGTCTGGCCTCCTTCCTGGGGATCGGCGGCGGATTTCTGTTCGTGCCCTTTTTGACCAGCATTGCCGGACTTCCCATGTTTCTGGTCGCCGGCACGTCTGCCTTGACGGTACTCATCGGTATGATCATCAGCATCATCACTTATATGTTGGTGAAAGGTGTACCGGTTTACTGGTCGCTCATCGGCGTAGAACTGATCGGAATCTTTGTTGGTTCCATGATCGGTCCGCGGACCTCAAAGTACATCCCGGACATCTGGCTGAAACGGTTGTTTGTGGTGCTGGCCATCTACGTCGGCCTTCGCTACACCACCAAGGGTTTCCTTGGGTATAGCATCGTTCCGCCGTTTTAAAGTAAATGAATCACGCTGGAGCCCTTCCCGCTTAGGGAGGGGCTCCAGCAAACTCGAACATGTGCTGAAAAGATTTCATGCAATGTCCGAGTTGATACCTTCAAAGGAATAGCACACGATGGCTTTCTTCCACGAACTCATGAACCAGATCGACGGCGCTCTGATATTTTTCTATCGGATCTCCGACGTGCCTATTATCGGCTACTATTTGGGTACGTTCGTGTTGGCACTGCTGTGCGTCGTGATCGGTCAATTGACCATATCCCTGGCCTTTTTGGCCAATCGTCGCCGGATTGACGCGGACAACAGCAACATGGTCCGCATGCAGAACCTGTCCATCAAAGCCCTGGCCGCTAAGAACAAAGGCGCTTACAAGGCGTTTAACAAGGAGGCCAACGAAGCCTTCGGCAAGGTCTTCTTTATGCAGATCGCCCTGGCGGCGGCTTCCCTGTGGCCGGTCCCGTTCGCTCTGGCTTGGATGCAAACCCGGTTTGCAGAGGTGGAATTCCCATTGCCCGTAACGCTTCCAATTTTAGGCGACACCGTGGGTTATACCTTCTCCTTTTTCCCGATCCTTATTTTGGCATTTATGCTGTTCGGTAAGGCGAAGCGCTATCTTCCCTACTTCAAACGGATCCATGGCATCCTGGATGGATATAACAAAGAAAAGAACGAGATGATCACCTTTGCCGATCTTCACCCGCCCCAGGTTCGCCCCTGATCTCTTGACACTGTGCGTGAGGATCTGTCATGGGATTGGTTCGAACAGGATCTCCAAAACCATGACATCCAGACGCTCCCCATATCTTCTCTGCATCACGCTGGTCGTTTATCTCCTGCTTTTGGCGGAGCCAGCGGCCGCGACACAGACCCACGGAGGTGCCGAAGGGCTCATCGCCCATCAGCTCGCCCACCTGTTCTACCTGTTCGCCATGGGCATCCTCGTCTACTGGCTCCGTAAACGGGGCCTCGTCCACCGGAGCGGCTGGCGGTTGATCCAGTTCGCCGCGATTTTTTTAATCCTCTGGAATATCGACACCTTCTTCGTCCACCTTCTGGATGAAACCCCGGGATTCGTCCGATCCGAGCGATTGAGCCCATGGGAGATTCGTATTACCACCCGACCGGGACTCGAGCCACTGGCCGGTCTTTATTATCTGGCAAAGCTGGATCATCTCCTCTGTGTTCCGGCTTTGCTGTTTCTGTATTTGGGGCTCAAACGTCTGACCGGCGAGAGCCGGAATGCAGAGGGTGAGGCGCCATGACGGCCTCGTTTGCACCCATATGGGCGGTGGATGTCATCGGGTCCATCCTGATGATTGTGCTCTCCATCCTTTGTTTCCGCCTGGCCCGCCAATTGAAGCGACGGGAGCCCGATAATATCATGTGGACCTATCTGGTGTTGGTCTGCTCGGCGTTGACGATTTTTGCGGTGTCCCGATCCGCCGGACACATCCTCAAACAGATTCTTTTGCTGACCGAATCGCGCCACATATGGGCCTCCATCAGTCCTTTCAGCGGCGCGGTCAACACGTTCACCTTTATTCTCGTCGGCGGATTGACGCTGTTTTTTGAGCGGACCTGGGACATCAATCAGAAAATTATCCAGGATCGACGGAGTCTCCAGAACACCCATGGTGAACTGCTCTATTTGAACGAAAACCTGGAGCGATTGGTCACTGAGCGCACCGAGGAACTGGCGATGTCGGAACAAAAGTACCGGGGTATTTTTGAAGCATCCCGAGACATGATCCTGGTGACCTCACCCGACGGCCGGATTATCGACATGAACCCGGCCGGATACCAGATGCTCGGCTTCCAAAATCCCGGCGCCGGCTTACAGCGGGTCTCTTTTCGGGATTTTTTTTCCAGCCCGGAAGATTGTGAAGGTATTCTCTCGAGCATCAACGCAAAAGGTTTTGTCTCCAATATCGAGATGGATTTAAAACATAGGGACGGCAGGCGCATCCGGTCATTGATCAGCGGCAGTCTGGACCAGGGTGCTACGGAGCGGAGCAGCACCATCCATTTTCTGGTCAAGGACATCGAGGAGCGACGCCGTATCGAAGAGCAGATCGCCCAAGCCGATAAATTGGCCTCCATCGGTCAGCTTTCGGCCGGCATCGCTCATGAAATCAACAATCCTCTGGGGGTCATTCTCGGCTATACCCAACTGCTCATTCGCCAATCCGACAACGCATCCGAGACCTTTCACGATTTGAAAACGATCGAAAAACACGTCCGCAATTGTAAGACGATTGTGGAAGATCTGCTTCACTTTGCCCGGTCGTCGCCACCCCAGGAAACGATTATCCGGATCGACGAGGCCATGGACGATGTGCTGCAATTTGTCCGGCAACATGCCGAACTGGAACAAATAGAGGTGATTCGCAAATATGATGCGAATGTGCCCAAGATGCTGCTGGATGAAGAGAAAATCAAGCAGGTTTTTATGAACCTGATCATGAACGCCCGGCACGCCATCGGGGATGCCGGGGTGTTGACCATCGGCACAGCGTATCACCGGAAGAGAAGCGCCGTGGAAATACACATTTCCGATGACGGGTACGGCATTGACAAACACAACCTGTCCCGTATTTTTGACCCTTTTTTTACGACAAAGCCCACCGGCGAGGGAACCGGGCTTGGCCTGTCGGTCAGTTACGGGATCGTCAAGAATCATGGTGGGGACATTCGCGTTGAAAGCGTCCCTGGACAGGGTTCCACATTCACAATAGTCCTTCCGGTGATCCCGCCGAACCCTATGACTGAAAGTATCGTTGATGGCAAAATCGCTGCTGATCGTTGACGACGAAAAAGATATGCTTCACCTGTTGAAGCGAAGTCTGGCGCCTGATCTGGATTGCCGCATTGAAACCGCGTCTTCCGGAAAAGAGGCGCTCGACGCTATAGCGGCCAACAGTTTCGATCTGGTGCTGGCCGATATCAAGATGCCCCAAATGGATGGACTCGAACTGCTGGATATCATCAAACGACGATATCCGGGCCTGACGGTGGTGATGATGACGGCGTTTGGCCATATCGACACGGCGGTAAAGGCTATGAAGTACGGTGCCTACGATTTTATCACCAAGCCGTTTGATCACGAGGCGTTGGTGGTCCGCCTGGAGAAAGCGCTGGAACGGAGCAGCTTGCTCAAGGAGAACCTCCGCCTGAAAATGGAGTGCCGGGGGGATACGGCGTTCCAGGAGATCGTTGGGAAATCCGCTGCCATGCAGCGGCTGTTTGATACCATTAAAATGGTCGCCAATACCGACCTGACCGTTCTCATCACAGGCGAATCCGGGACGGGTAAAGATCTGACCGGAAGGGCGATTCATTCTCTAAGTCCCCGGCAGCATGGACCTTATGTGTCGGTCAATTGTCCCACCGTCCCTGAACAGATTTTGGAAAGCGAGCTGTTTGGGTATCGCAAAGGCGCGTTTACCCACGCCATCCAAAACAAGGCGGGCCTCTTTCAGGAGGCCGACGGGGGAACCATATTCCTGGACGAAATCGGCGACATCAGTCCGACGATCCAGACCAAACTGCTGCGGGTCCTCCAGGAGAAAGAGATCAAACCGCTGGGAAGCACGAAAACCGTCGGCATCGACGTACGCATTATCGCTTCGACGAATCAGGACCTGTCCGCCAAAATACGGGATAAGGAATTCAGAGAGGACTTCTTTTATCGTCTCAATGTGCTTCCGGTGCATGTGCCGCCCCTTCGGGAACGGGCTGAAGACATTCCTTTAATTGCGAATCACCTGCTTGAAAAACACTGTGCCCAGTTGAACAAACCGATGAAACCTATTTCCAAAAAGCTTATGGATGTATTTGTTTCCCGCCACTGGGAAGGAAATGTGCGGGAGATGGAGAACCTCATCATACAAGGCATCATGTTCTCCCGCGGAGATGAGATTCGGCCTCGCGATGTGAGAATTCAGGCGACGGATGGCGAATCCCCACCGACTCTTGAAGGATCTCTTCTGAGCCGACCTTACAAGGAGGCGAAAGAAAAAACGCTTCGGCAGTTCAACAGCGCTTTCATCGGCCGGCTATTGACCCAAAGCGGCGGAAATGTGACCCAGGCCGCGCGCCAGTGTGGTCTGGAACGCCAGGCGCTGCAACAAATCATGCGTCGCTATGGGATCAAGGCAGATGACTACAGGAAGTGAAAAATCGACGCATAGCGGATTCATTACTTTGAAGGCAAACCTGGGAACGGGACTGCCTTGTTTAAATCGGAATATCGAAATCCGAATTTTCAAATGACAGAAACAGTTACTGAAATCTGAGAGCAAGCGCCCGCGTCGTTTTTTATCGGATTTGAAATTTGGTCATTCGATATTGTTTTCCCCAGTTCAATAAGTAAGTGCAACACTTTTAGGTTTTAAGGCTTTCGCGATATGAC